>Ga0126342_10013018_pt1 | contig 14777 bp, 14 predicted proteins | sample Cyp1metagenome_FD_92528 | JGI IMG/M metagenome (GOLD analysis project Ga0126342, IMG submission 92528) | Coral microbial communities from Lord Howe Island, Old Settlement Bay, Australia - Cyphastrea 1 metagenome | ecosystem: Host-associated > Invertebrates > Cnidaria > Coral ... | reverse complement strand
GTGGCAAATATGCTGAATCTGATAATAGCATCAACATATCTTCATAAGGGACCAAAACATCCTTCCCCCCCTGTGGCAAATATGCTGAATCTGATAATAGCATCAACATATCTTCATAAGGGATCAAAACATCCTTCCCCCCTGTGGCAAATATGCTGAATCTGATAATAGCATCAACATATCTTCATAAGGGATGATGATGAAGATGATGCAGATGATGATGATGATGATGATGATGATGACGATCACGATCATGGATCACATATACATTCATCAAAAATACGCAACCTTTCCGCAATTCTGGCGCGGAGCAACGTCAGGGTTGCACCGTACATGTTTTTACAGTTAATGCATGGGAAGTTTAGAAGTCGACTATACTTCCGTGTTACGGATCTTTGGAACTCCCTGCAATGATTGTCACTGCAATGATTGTCACTGCAATGACTATTACAGCAATAGCTGTCACAGCATTGACAGTCACAGCAATCATTATCACGAGCAGGTTTTGGCCAGTAGAAGCTTCCGTCTTGAACGTAATTCTTTTGGCATCTCAACTTGCTGTTTGCAAATCGCATTGGAGTGGCAGCGTCTTGTTGCTCTATGTTGCTGGTTGCTGCTGCGCGCGTAGTTCCAAGGTCTTTTGCAACTCGGTGTTTGCAAGTCACATTGGAGTGGCTGCATCAACGTTGCTCTGCGTTGCTGTTCCGCACGTAGTTCCACGGTCTTTTGCAGCTTACTGCTTGCAAATCGCGTTCGATGAGTTCTTGCTGATTCTTGCGCTTTTCATTTTCCCTTTAAATTTGGTTTCAAAAGGCTTCAAAATCTTACTTTTTGTGGCTTTGGCGCTGGGATCCGGTTTTGGAGCAGGTTTTGAACCAGAGACTGAAAGGCTGAAATGATCTGAGAGTGAGCTGAGAAGAGATGAGATGAGCTGAGAAGAGCTGAGACGAACTGAGATCGGCTAAAAAAGTGTGAGAAGAGTTGAAAAGATGTGAGAAGAGGAGAGATGAGAAGACAGGAGCTGCGCAGAGCTGAGAAGAGTTGAGAAGCTCTGAGAAAATCTTAGAAGAGCTGAGATAAGCTGAGATGAGATGAGATGGGATGAGTTGAGACGACCTGACATGAGAAGAGCGGTGAAGAGCCGAGAAGAGTTGAGCTGAGACATGCTCCGTAGAATGGAGAAGCTGAGAAGAGCGGAAAAGAGAAGAGTCCAAATGAGCTGAGAAGAGATGAGAAAAGGAAAGAAGACATGAGATGAGATCAGATGAGATGAGATGAGGTGAAAAACATTGAGAATACACACGACATGAGATGAGATGAGGTGGGATGACACAGACTGCGGTGACAATGTGATGCAAGAGCAATGTCCAAGAGAAGCTGCGACGCGCTGAAATTAGATAAAATGAGATTCGGCTCTATAGGCTATAGGCGTTTCAATTTTGAAACTTCTGCCCCGGCTTGCCCGGGCACTACTTGTACTAATGATTTGCCAAACCTGGCCCTGAAACAGTGGAGGGTTCATAGCCAAGCAGGCAAGTTTGCAGTGGTTTTTGGTTTTGGTGTCAGGGCAGGAGGCTTCCTGGGTAGCCGAGGAGCGGCTTGGGCAGCATTTTTGCAATCACACAGGCTGGAAGCGCTGCTTGAAGTTTTTGGTTTCTCCCGAAAAGGCGGACTCATGGCAATGTTCATGAGGAAAATGACGGGAAACCACTGGATGTTTGGTGTGCCCTACATTATTGCTTGGACAGACCCACTTGTGTTGCCCATTTGGCCGAAGCTTGGCTTGGACTGCGGAAAAAAAAACAAACTGAAAATGGTGCAATTTTAGGACAGCAGAGTCTAGCTATATTTGGTGGACAATATCAGCTATATACACAGTTACATATATAATCATATATATATACACATACTGTGACAAATATCATCCATAATCATATTTATGATACCAACATGACAATGTTGGATTGGCTCATGTTTTCATCGATGCAGAAAACCCACAGCAAGAGGGAAGGCGTTGACTTTGTTTCCCTTAGAAGTGCGCAATTCTTTGCCCAGATGACATGAAGGTCCCTTGCCTAAAGGATTGGTGGTGGTGATCCGGCTTGTAGTCCCCCACAAGAAATACGTTCGACATGTTTTGACCATGAATTTCAGAAACTAAAAAAAAAGTTTCCATTTTTCCAGTTCATTTCAGTTGGCACACAGGGACGGGCAGATTGCAGTTGACAATGAACATGTGCATTGTTTGTGTCTGTTCTCATGAAGGGATCGTGAAACCATTTGACTAATCGCTAGAGTTCCCATGATTGTCAGGACAGAAACAAGCCGATCACCCCCTTGCGTGATTTTTGTGTCCCTGCCCCACTCAGATTCCCGAGATCAGCTTGAAAAGTTTCTACGAGGCCGGTGTTTCTTGACAGGTTAGCGACCAGAGTTATGGCAGAGATCGGGTACCATTGTCCGATATATCCTGATGCTACACAGCATGGTGATGTTGCAGCCTTCCCAACTTGGAATGGCCAGCACCAGCAACCTGTGTGGGCAGGCGGTAGCAGAAAGCTCTTCCGAGGAGAAAGATGGTGAAACACCAGCTGTAGCCAATGGGTCGAATATGGTCGAACATTAACATGGCTGAATTGGGATCTTTGCACTGGCACAAACTGGCGCTGGAAAAAAAACAAATCTAGGGAGTGGCATTTTCAAGTTGGATAGGAAAAGAATAAGGCGGTATTTGCTTGTTTGCTCCAGGATAAATTCTAAATGTTATTCAGAATGCCCAAAACAGCTGGCAGGATCCAGACATATCCAGAATTGAATCCAAAAACATTTGCGCACAAAGTGTTGCAAACTCTGCTGCGGAGCATGTCGGAGCATGTTCTGCGAGGAGTTGTGGCACAGAGACTCTGTTCAAGGGTTGGCTCAAGAGCTTCGGGAAGCATGTGAAGAGGCCAAGTCAATCAATGATACTTATTGTGGCACTGGCCTGAGGGTTAGCATCAGTGATATGATAATATGAGTGTCTGAAAGTGGAACATAACAATACTAACAATACCCATCAAATATAGTAGCCAAAATACAGTGAAGTATGAGTAAGCATCAGAATTTGGTTCTCTTTGACACCATCTACACTTCGAATTTTAGTTTAAGTGACTGGTTGTCCTTTGGTCACTGGGAATCGTGCTGATAGGTTGGCTTCTTTGTCCTGAATGATCATGGAATTGGTGAATCGTTGATAGAAAGCCAAGAACCCAGCTGGTGATTTCTCACTAGGGACTCAGTGCAGAGTTTTGCCGTCTACCCCAGAAACTGTGGCCATTTTATGCAATTTTTGTGGGGGAAGTGATACTAAAACCAGGGTGTTGGGAGGATTATACAGGTATAATTACCCCAAATTCTTGGACAACCTCCCCGTGGTCACAAAAAGCGCAAGATGTTGCCAAGGCTACCGCAAAGAGTGTGCAGCCTTCTTCAAGCGTCCACCACAATCCAACGTGTTTCTTCGGCCTGTGATTGCTGTCAGTGAACCATATTATAAGATATTATAAGCCACATTTGCAGGCTCACGGTCCCGCTTTCACTCTTGCAGCAACCCAAACGCATCCAAAAGCTCTATCCACTTTGCATACTGATTATAATATATATGTATAATATAATATATATATATATCCATAAACAATTCATTTGTATCATGTTCTTCTCATTGTGAATAGTGCCAGCTGCCTATGATGATACGGTGAGGTCACTGAGCAAGTCCATTTTCCAACCCTGAACTTGGCCAGGCTTGCAATGGTTAGCTGCAGCGACAGTCGCTTCGTCTGGCTCGACTATGCGGGGGTGCCAAATGGACCGTAAAGCCACTGAAAAAGGAAGTGAACGCATTGCTGAAAGATAGTATGCAGTTTCTGTCATTTGGAGAGTTCTGTTTTTCCTTGATTCTTTTGTAAGCTGTATATAATATTATATAATTACAGATTAATATATTACAGTATTGATCAGTATTGATATTATGTTTTGTACGAGTGGTGAAGTGAAGACCACTCTTGGGGCATACCCCGCTTTCCAAAACGCTATATTTTGTTTGCAAAACGAGGTAGGAACGCCCCAGAACGCGGTATATAGGCATTTCAAATCGACCTTTTACGCATTTATAGCAGTAACTACGGCGTTGGTGAACAAGGTCAGGCCCCCGGAAAAAAGAATCATATACTTTCTCCAAGTGATCCCCGCCAACTGAGATTCTATCTGACATATATTCTGACACTTTCTGGCATATATTCCAACATTCATTTTGACAGACAAGGAAGATGAAGACGAGGAAGGAGGAGGAGGAGAAGGAGGTGAAGGTGAAGGAGTTGCACCTCCGTTATACTCATGGAGACCCTCACCTGGCAGGTGGGGAGAAAGGAATGTCGAGGTAGGAACACTCCGTCGATCGCATGATGTGCCAAATACTTTCCGCGGCTCATATGGCATATCATTTTTTTATATCACAATAATTATCGCAGTGATACTGGTACAGTTATTCGTACATATTCTTACTGTATATGGATTATTTGGTGTACTTGGATAAGCGGCACAGCGATCGCTGGGCCGCTGCAGGTGCCCTCTGAGGACAAATCGGTCTGCAGCCCAGCAAAAGGGCCGATTTTAGACCTGCAGAATGAAAAATGGCGCCTGATCTGACGAATTTGAAGTATGTGTTGATAATTTTTGATATATTTTGTCTGAAAAAGGGGAACATCCCAAAATCCAGCAGATAGTAACAGATAGTAGTCATTTTCCCAAAAATAATTTTTGCCAGAATTGGGGGTATACCGGTGTACCCCACTTTCAGGCACAGCCATATGTTTTATAGATGATCAGATGATACCACGGTTGCTCCACATGACTTTACCAACATCAGCCGTCCTGAGGCTTGGTCTCTTGGCCCTGTGCAGGGACGTGGGAGCATGCCCTGGCAGTTGGACGGCAAGGTGCAGATTTTTGTGGTCACCGTTTCAGGTTAGATTTTTGGACTGGCCAATCCAAATCTCGTCAGGTAGGTTTAGTATGGTTTAGTAACTGTGGTAAGTTAGTGACTAGTGACTCTACTAAAGTATTTTTTTTGGAATATTGCATGACATTCGTTGTGTCAAGAGGATGCCTTTCACGGGCTTCGGGCTTGCCTTTGATGGTTGCAGTCCGCATGAGTCTGTATGAATTATAGCAGTCTCATGTTGCGACGTCACCGGAATGATAGTTTATCGGTAAGAACCAGTAACTATCCCAATCCGTGGCTGATCTGAAGTGTATAATAACTTCTCCAGCATTGATTTCCTTCCTAATATCCCCCCATTTGATGGTAAAAATATATAGTAATCACCACTTAATATCCAGTTAATATCTTGATACCACCTAATGTCCAGGAATTCTTAAATTATACATATGATGCATATGGGGATACCACTGAATATACATGGTACAATTGATCCAGATCGTTTCGTCTGGGCCAGATTGCGCCAGGACTTTATCAGAGTTTGGACCGACTACTACGCATCGAGCTCAGGGTCGAAGAGATGTTTCTGCCAGGGAACATGGGAATATCATGGGGATACAAATATGAGGTGTCCAAAGTCATGAGGCTACCCCCAAATCATCCAAGTCAGAGCATTTTAGTATTGAAACATATTGAAACTACGGTTAATTGGGATCCCCCAATTTAAGAAACCTCCGTATCATGGGGATATCATTGGGATGGGGTCCAAGCTGGAGGCCGCCGTGGAGCAGCTGGTGTCCCACTTGATGAGCCTCTTTGCCGTGGCCATGAATTTGCCGGCGCCTCGCCCAAGTACGGGGGGAATGCTACGGCAGGTTTGTTGCAGCTTGGGCACATCTGTCTCAGCAGGGGTTTTTGAGTGTTTTTGTAGATGTTTGTAGACATTTGTAGAGCTGTTTCATATATCTTAATATGTTTAAGTGACAGAATTGCGTTTCAAGTGAGACATTGAACCCTGGAGTATCCTGGGTTGTGTCAGGTCACAGCTTTTGATGCCGCCCTGGACAAGCATGGCTCCTCAATGCGGGCGATTTTGTATCCCAAGCTGACACAGGTGCCAAGGTGAACGCTACCACCGTTTTCCCATGGGGATTTCCCAACCATTTAAGGCACGAAAAAACACCACCACGAGGGGATGGAAAAACATGGCTTTTCGTTGATCAAGTCGCAACTCACAGGATCGGCTGATGATGATTTTTGATTTCTCTGGGTCACTAACCAGGAGTGGTATCCTCTGGTGAACTAACATAGCTATGGAAAATCACCATTTTTCATGGGAAAATCCACTATAAATGGTCATTTTCCATTGCTATGTTAGTTCACCAGGAGTGGTAGTTTTACACACACTGCCTCTTCATCAAAACAGTGACGCCCACTATGTCCAGATTCTTGAGAGTTCAGATAGTTCAGACATCCCGCTCGAGCGCAGTTTCCCTTTTCCAGGCAGACTTTGAGTCCGGCCATGTGGTACGTTCGAGCGGGTGCTCAGCAAACCAATCATTGGTGATAGGGAATGCTTTGGCAACCCAACTCTTGTTTCATTGGCAATGATATGTAATGATTGCAATGATTGGCAATGATAACAATGCAAATCATCATGTTCCTCATATGAATATATATATATATATATATATTTTAATAAATACATATACATAGTCGTGCAACTATATGCATACATATATGTCAATGTATATACTATTATATACTACATATCCACCACAAGAAAAAACAGGCCTCCGCTGCGATGCACTCAGGCCCGAACACACGGACTGGGGCTGTGTGACCGTCAGGGCGTCCAAAATTCGACAGGATGACAGCAGCAATCCCGGAATTGGTGGAAGTGGCAACTTCCTATATTAGTATTATATTAGCCTCTGGTTATTTAACATAGCCATGGTATAGATGGCCCATAGAAATAGATGGTTTACCTATAATGGTGATTTTCCATGGCTATGTTAAATAACCAGATGGTAGATATTAGTACTATATAAGTAGTATGAAGAGTATAAGTACTTTAATACCTTTGAAACCTATTTTCATTTTATAACACTGTGAAAAAAAGGTACACTATTATCATTGTTTATATTTATGTTGGACCCCTCCAGATTTTAAGGTAAAAACATACAGGTTTTCTAGTACATGTTCCTTAAAACGACTCCATTGATACAACAGTTACAGTACAACTGAAAACCACATCAGACGGTCTTATAATGATAACCAGACTGTTGATGAGTGATGACGGTTAATCATTACATACAGTATCTGTAGCTGTTCACTATACATACTAAAGTGCGGGTAGAAGGAAAAAACTGGTTTGCTAGCACGACAAGCATATGTCCTTTGCCTACATCGTACCGTAGCAACAGACGCAAATTGCCCACTGCAAGCCATTCAGGTCTTACTTGCAGATCCAGATGTCAGTGGACTTGAGGTTTGTGACAAGGATCTGTGTGCACAGAAAGACGGTGGGGCTTACAGGATGTCACAGTACCATTTGTGCACAGAATTATGCAAGACCCAGGATTCAAAAAACTGCACAGAGGAATAGAATAAACATCCTTATTGTACAAGTGCCAGTGAGGGCCAAAGGCCTCCACTGAAGGTGTAGAGTCCAGGAGTCCAGTTTATGCAATTGTTGACCTTTGGAATCATACTCAGAGTCATATATTCATCAAGATTATCACACCCAGAATTTCAGAATCATGATCACAACTGCTGCAATCACGAAATATGTTTGAAACTCTGCGAGTTGGGTCCTGCGATATCCCAGTGATTCCCAGTGCAGGATGGCCAATGGACGCCCTTACAACCCGTGAAGCGAAATTCCCTGGTGGTGAACCTTGGTGCCTCGCAAGGATCAACTGCGGTTGTCACCGGTTGTAACATGTTCAATAAGCGAGGTGCTTGAACATGTTTTGCCCACTAAAGAAATGGAGAGAGAGAGAGAGAGAGAGTGCGGAAGCCTAAATTGATCTAAATTGTGTTTGCAAGAGGGGGCGCACATGTCACTCCGATCCGCTGCAGCGGTGCGATTTTTCATAAGATGAGTGTCATCAACTTTCATCAACGTGGATTTTCAGTACTTGACACAAAGCCAAAAATGGTCCCAAGTCATATCCATTTAGATCAAGTGGCAATATTGTGGGAAATTGATGAAGATTGAACCCAGCCACTAGAAGTTGATGGGGAAATTAAACAATTCTAACAGGTGGACCATCTCATTGTTTCATTAGCTGGTTTTGTGATCCCCGAGCAGATACAGCAGGAATTCCTATGTTTCTATTTTGTGTTGTTTTACCTTTTCCTATGTTTCTTGTACCTCTATGATACTACACCATAGGTTTCAACCCCATGTTTGATGGTTCTTACCTGAATCATATGAAATCATGAAACATGGAAGGTTCAATCTATGAAGAAGGACCGTTTGGATATTTTTTGGGCTAAGAACATAGCATGTGAAAAGCACCAGTTTAAATCATGTTAAGTCGTATGGCATCAGCTGGTTTTCGCAACCCCTGGTCCAAAGGTGAACTCCTGCAGTGGTGGACTGGGGGACAGTGGCTGGCCACGCCCCATCGGGTGCTAGCCAGGTGCCAATGAAATGAAGCTGTGGATGGTTTGGGTATTGGGATCTACATGGGTCTGCAATTGCTCCAACTCTCTGGGTAAACCTGGAATTGCTGAGTCGATGATGTGTCTTATTTTCCCATCATGGGAAATCCACTACAGCTGGGGAATTTTCTTGGGGAATAGGTCTTATATTTTTGTTGAGGCTTCCGAAATCCAAGTAATCCCCAATTTTTTTAACGATCCCCAATAGAGCTTTGTGAAATTGGCTATCCCCCTAGTAATGGGATGATGCTAAACGATGGTAAAATGCCACCCCACTCATGGTGGGTTAATAGGATTGCTTAAGTTACTGTCTGAAAATGATGGAGACATGTCTTTAGACATGTGGAGACAGCTCAATACGGCACATGTAGATTAGCGGAATCATTAAAACTACCCTCTGGTGAACTAACATAACTATGGAAAATCACCATTTTTAATGGGTAATTCCACTATAAATGGCCATTTTCAATAGCTATGTTAGTTTACCAGAGGGTAACCACCAAATTTTTTGGATACCCTATTCTCAGAGAAATTCATGAATTACTTGTACTGTCAAAGCTATTAGGCGGCACTAAAAAAACACACGGCATTCACCATTGTCCTGTACATTTACCATTAAAAAAAAAACATATTTCAAAACAATGATTTACTGCAGATTTTACATAATTCCCGTGAAATCAATCCATTGATATACAGATTTACCATCAAAGTTTTGGATCAAACCAACCAAATCATATACATATAATTACATATATAATATAATAGTGGGATATAATGGGACATATTGCCAACAACAATGTGTTGTGTTCCTTGAACATGGCTGGCTGTATTGGCTATTCCATATATGGTACATATATCATGTCATATCATAATATATACTGTATATATATATATATAAGTAGAGGTGATCATGATCATCAACCCCTGGATTTTGGAGTACCATATGTTTGGAGAAACCCAGAAGACTATTGCGACTCTCATCATGGGATAGCAAGGGACCCACGAAAAAATGGTCATGTTTGGATAGTTTGAGTGCTTGACCATTCATTCTTCGGCGTGCAGTGTGGGATTTTAAGGCATGCGATGCGGAAAATGGTACCTGACTGGCTGAGCTTAGACCAGAGATCTTTGTTCTACATGAAAACCACCTCCAGAAGATGGGCCAATGGGGGTAAGTCTCAAAAGTGCCAAGTCCATTTGGAATTTGCCAAGTCCAAGCTGATGATTTGTTGTTCTGTGTTTTTCATGGGGATAGTTATTGCCCCTTGTAGGGCCTGTATCGATGGCATTTTTTCGGGAACAATCTCAACAGACTGATGTGGCTGACCTGAAGTGCTGCAAGGCCGGAAAATGCTGGGGAGCGACTATCTTGCCCGTGCGCCAGTCGTTCGCTTTTCTGTGCCACCAGTGGTGTGGAGTTTTTCTTGGACCCAACTGACAACAGCAATTAGATTTCATTCCGAGATATTCTGAAATACTATTCAAACATATTCAAACTATTCACCAAATTTCACCAACCCAGTTTTGACATTAAAAAAAGGGTGTGTTTGTGCCTACGTTCTGTTGACGATGCCACGATGCCCTGAGCATTTCTCCCTTCAAAAGGTGCGCTTGCGCAAGTGGGACTTTAGAGGGGCGGATTTCTTCCGAGTGAAAAACACTTGTTGTGTCATGCTTTGAGCATGTCTTGGAGGTACTTTGGCTTGGTCAACCGCGAGGTGATTCTTCGGCCTCTCCTCAGCGACAATGGAGCAGAAGGCCAGTTTTTCCCTCCAGAAACACGATCTCCAGAAGGATTTGTTGCAGTGGTGCTTCAGAGTCAGAAGGCATACAGGCAGGTGAAACGGGTGTCAGCATGTACGTGACGCACATTGTTTTGTGGTTTTGAAAGATGTTTCGATCTAGTCTCCTAGATCCTCATAGTTATTCATACTTAGTGTTGACAAACGAAAGTCATTGGATTCTGATTGTCTAACCTGTGTTTGTGAGCTCCCAGATCAGATGTGCACAAACTGCAGGATGTTCGTTTCATTTCCTGAGTTTTCATCAATGTGAGTCACTCATTTAGGTCCTTTTTGGCTGCCCCTGTTCCATGATGTTCCCAGGTGAGAGTTCCATCACTGCTGGGGAGTTCTTTCAGAACCATGAGAAATACACCAGCAGGGCATGTCCTTTTCTTAGTTGGGCGCTGGTTGGGCGAGTCACGACTCACCAAAAAAACATCTCAAACCCGTTGCGTATCCCATGTCTTTCAAACCGATGCTTCAAACGCCTGGGATGTTTCAAACCATCTCAAAGAATGATCGCAGGTCGCCATGCCGCCGATTCGCGGACTGAAGTGCTGGAAAAAAGATGAACAAAGGGCTCAGTTGGAAGTTGATGGAAGTTGATGGGGGTTCAGGTTTCAGTGCCAACTCTGAAGTCTTTTGGTACTTTGCATATCTTTGCATCATTTTACATCTTCAACCTTGACATCTCTGACGCAAGTGGCCAGATGGTCATCTACCTCAGCGTGATCCTGACTGTGAATCAAAACTTACAGATCTTAGCCGGAGCCCGAAGGGATGGCATTTCTGGGGGCCTTTCCCGGCGGGGGTTGGGCATCACTGGGCATTGCTATGGCTGCCATGGACGATGGCAAGAGTACCGATGACCAAAGCATAATGGATCTGTTTGCGTCAAATTGCGTGGGAAGTTTGTTCCTGCAAATTGTCTAAGTCTAAACTTGGGACAGAAAGCAGTAGCTCGTTCTCTGGTGCCACGTATTTCAATCTGCTGCACAGATCAGTGAGGTAACAACATATCTTGAAGTCTAGAAGCACCTTGTTCAAGTGGTTCCCCCTATGATTCAGCAGCTGCTGCTGGTCGTAAACCAGATTTTACAATAATGTTAAAACACAATATATAAACGCAATCATTTTCTGTATAATTATACTATAATTACACTATACTTGCAGTATCTTACATGTGTAGATATTGTAATTCTAAACATATATCTTTTTCGCTGACCGTGATCGGAATATGCTGAGGCCATGGGCTTAGAGGTTGGGAGCTCAGATCCAGGTTTTTGTTGGCCCTGAAAAGCCAACGATTTAGCCAAGCGAAGTTGAGCTTAGATAGATGGATAGATATAGTGTATATTTCTGGTATATGCACATTGTACAGCAATGTATGGTATATATATATGTATATATATATATATCATCTCACGTGTTTATATGATATGTTTTGATTATCATTCATACGTAATGATTATCATTGTCATTGTCGTTATTATTGTTGTTGTCGTTGTGGTTGTTGTTATTATTATTGTTGTTGTTGTTTCCTTTTCAGGGTTGAATTTGAATTGAAGCATGCAATTTTGAGGCATCCAAGAAAAGCACAGTTGACTTGTCACATCTTCTGGCACTTGCTTTTGATGAAACTTAACGTGTTTGCCGCAGGAAAGCCATTTTTCGCCTACTACCATCCTGATGTACCGGAAGCAGCAGGCAAGGCAACCGGTTCTGTCGAAAGGCTCTGAGCAAAAGCTGGACTGACAAGAGACTGTGGACCCCGCACTGAATCCCCGTAGCCTGCTACTTAATAGCATTCAGTGGGAAGATGTGGGCAGCGTTCAGGATGGGTCATTTGCATTCATTTGCTACGTTTTGTGTTTCTGCATCTTTGAAGTCGCCATGGCTCCATCTTGGGAGCTTGGACTTGGCATGAAGTTCCAGGCAGAATTTCAGATTGAGAGCATTTCTTTGCTGCTACAAGCTGTCAATGATCGGACCTACCGGCGCCGACGCCTTAACCTGGCAGCGATGGGACAGTACAACGCTGGATGACAACATACACTGAACCATACTGAACCTCAGAATGGTGTGCCTGTGGGGTCATCGTGCTCACACGTTTCAGGCTCGTGGTGTAGATGGATGGTTTCCCCAAATCGCAGATGGGAAAACTCTTCTGCCATGCGCTTCTCTTGCTCAGTCCTCGTCGAAGTTCACCTCTTGATTGCAGTAGATCAGTCTAGCATGATGGCTTGTCATGCATTGTCATGCATTGTCATGCATTGTCATGCAAAATGTGTTTTCTCTTTTGACAGATATTAATTAAAAGTCCCATCTTCAGACTGCTCCAGTACTACTACCGCAATGTATAGTTGGACGACAACAGATCCGGAGTTTTTTGTTTTGCCCGGATCAATCACTTGGGAGGCGAAACCATCATGGAGTTCACAGTCACAAGACAGCTACAGGCAGAAACTTCGGAGCAGATTGCCATTCATTTGGGGAGGCAACAGATGGTCATTTTTGCTCATGGTATCAAGGACTTGGATCAACAAAGCACTTCTATGTCCTGTTTTCAAATGTCCCATGTTGGGGATTTTAAATATCACCTGAATATATGAACATATATGGATGGTGGTATATATTTGTAGATGTTTTTAGCGAAGCGCAACCCTGAGAAGCTCGATGGTGCAAGCCTGGGCTTTCACGAGAGTGCTGGTGGAGCCCTGATTTGCAGAGCCTGGACCAAAAGGCGGTGCCATCCCCATCCCTTGGAACCGTTCTGATTTGTCATGTCTTGTCCTGTGCCCGGGAGTCCTTCTGCCCTGTGGCCATTGAAGCGGGCCAGCCTCACCGACGATCAGAGATTGCGATGTGTGCCACTTGCATGGGCTGCATGAGTCTCACATGAGGCCGTCCGCAAAGAGCTCTTTCCCGCAACTTGCGAAATGAGTCCAAATACACTGTAAACTGAGTTTTCGGCTGGGGAAGCTGAGATCGGGGGTGACAAAGACTTGCCTTGGCAAAGTCTTTCTGGAGCAGACAACATCTGGATGGCATTTTGGAATGCTTGTAATGTCCTCTTTCCGGGCACAGCGTGTAGGTTTGTCCGCAAAGCACAGGAGTGCACAACTTTCATGTGACTTTGGCAATGCTAGCTGGTAGCTGCACAAGAATCTTGGTGAGCAATAAGGTGCGAACTACGAACTGAGGGATATTTTTGAACATCTTTGATGTTCCTACTAGTAGCTCTGACCAGCGGCCCTATTTGCAAACTCTTGCTCGCTGCTTGAATTTCGCAAAAGCGGCTCGTGGGCGGTGATGCAAGTAGTTCAGCTCTCTGCAACTTCGCAGTAGCAGCGATGTGCATCTATTATCATCTTTTGTATCCTGCAGTGAAAGTTCAGCTGTTTTTCTGCGAATGCTTAGCATGCAAAAAGAAGCGTTGCAACTTGGGGTGTTGGTGTGATGTCAGTAAAGCATTGTTGGTATGTTCATCCCTTCAACTTGCCTGCGATTTCTGATGTCTTGATGCTTTGCACATGTTTGCAGGCCTACTTTCGCTTCCGCATCGCCTTCTACTTGATGCTGTTGCGCCCAAGTGTATGGAGCTTAATCAAGCCACGGATTTCGCATGGCAAGATTGATTATGTATGAAGAGTGTGGGAACATCATAGCATATCAATATCATAGCTTTTGGGCCCATCCCCATTCACAAATCATCATTCTTGTGGATTAGCCCATCTGAATTACCCTTTGCTGGTGAAACCATGGCAACCCTTATAAGAGTGTTGACGTATAGACAATTTTAGTGGATTGTTATATAATGTTATATATAGTTGTATAATGATGTATAATGTTGTATAGCAATAAGAGATGTAAATACGGGTGCCCCATGTTAAGAAACACAGAACCACTCATAGAACCATCATATTTTGTTGGTTGTCCCACATTCCAAACTCCTGGTTTTTGGCTAACCAATGTTCGCAACCCCCGTGGTCATTCCCCAAGATATTTATAACTATTTATACATGTGTTAGTGTTGCCGTCATCCTGCCAATATAGAAATACACTACCGTTTCTTGGTTCAAAACTGATTCTTTTTCATCCGGAGATGGCTCAATGCCTATATTGAAATATTAATGAATAATTGTATATAAATAAAAAAATAAATCTATTATATCCATATATATATATACATATTATATCATATTATATAATTATTAATAATTATGTATATATATATATTTGTTGGGTGGATGAATACCCAGAAATTCCAACCGTTCAACAAATGCCATGAGTTCACCCCATCGGTCCCATCGGTCGAGATCTTGGCCTGGCTTCGGCTGACGGTC
>Ga0126342_10013017_pt1 | contig 14777 bp, 22 predicted proteins | sample Cyp1metagenome_FD_92528 | JGI IMG/M metagenome (GOLD analysis project Ga0126342, IMG submission 92528) | Coral microbial communities from Lord Howe Island, Old Settlement Bay, Australia - Cyphastrea 1 metagenome | ecosystem: Host-associated > Invertebrates > Cnidaria > Coral ... | reverse complement strand
GGGGGAAAGTGAAAATTCTTAGCTTGGGGAGCCCCCAACGGGGGAAAACCACCCTTAGCCCCTCTCACGGACCGAAATAAACCTGCGGTGTGGGCGGCCACCCCACGCGAAGCGGGGTGAATAACATAGAATAGTTCTGTAGTCACACTATCTTCTACCATAGCCCTTCGCCCTTCCAATCAATCCGAACGCCGCGTCTGCTTTTGCAACAAGGAACAGCGCTTTCACACAAAAAATGAAGAGTGCGTAGAATATGGCCACGTTCCTGAGTTTCTGCTGTTGGATATTCACTGGCATTGAAAAAAAATCAGCCAAACTAATATCGGATGAGCATCCTAATACAAAGGTATCGGTTGCTTGCCTACAAAGGAAGCAAATTGCCTGAGACCAACACATCATTTCTTGAAGTTCTTTTCACATCCTTTCAATATAGAATGCCATCTGGTCGGGCAAAGCAGTACCAGCAAAAACTGAAGATTTTTATTCGATGTCGGAAATGGTGATGAAACTTGTTCCACGGCCTTCTCTTCCAAACTCGCTCGCAATAGTGCAGCTAGGACACAGCACTTTGACGATATCTACCTGTGGCAGCCCGTGCAAGTCTCAAGTTCACGTGCTATCAAAATTTCCAAGTCCGTTGGATGACTTCGCTGAGAGCAACAGCACCGGGATATCAACACTGGACAAAAAAAATGATTTCAAACATGCTATGTATGCGTGTATATAGATATACTTATAATATATATATATATACACACATTATATATTACAGTGTATCTGTATATACGTGTGATGCAATATAACATATGATGAAGAGGAGGACATTGTGCGCGGAAACCGCGCGCATGTTTACTTTTACTCTAGAACTATGTAAACGAGAAGGCGAACGCCTTTAAACATCTATGCCTTCTGGTGAAGCTACCTTTATACTTTATACAAGAACCCGCTGCCAAGAAACCATAGGCACTGAATTGTCCATAGGCACAGAACAAGCATCCTGCTCGCTGATGACGCCATCGTCGCTTTCCATAGAAATCTCAGGGCAACAGAGAATCTCTGCGCAGATTTGCAACTGTTTGAGCCCTGCAAGCCCTGCATATGCAGCGAAACTCAGCCAAGTTTCGGTGGGATTGATCCAGCACGCAGGATTAGCAGGCCCATCATCTTCTTGTGCAGCTACCAAGGCTATGCCTCAGGGTCTATAACTACATGTTTCCCAACCCCAAACGGCCGTGTGGTTTCTTCTGGATCTAAATTATCATTTTGCTGTAGTTAGCACCAAGTCTATGTGCGCGTTCATGAGAAACGCAAAGAAATGAAGAAGCAAGGCCCGAACGCTATTGTCCCCCCCCTCACCCACTTCGAAATCCCTCCCCCGAACCTCTCCCAAACACCAACCCCAAGAGCAAAATGCGTTCAAAAGTTTTTCGTGCCACCGCCATCTTGGGGTAAGGGTCCACTACATGTTCCATGGTCAAAACATAGTGAGGGAGTTGAGTTTTGTCATCCACGCAATGGGGAATCCTTATGATGGGACTATAAATTCCCACTGATGGATTGATGACCATCTACCGGTGTATAACCCAACCTATGACGCGCGCCACTTAGAGTCAACTACACTCCATCGTCCCAAGCACTGGTGGCGGGATCGAAGGGGCCAAGGTGAGAAAAAATGACAAGAAATGCAGACCAAGAATGACAAATTAGCCACCACCATGTCCTCGAGCTCGTAATCTCTTCATGAAAGCCTGATTTCCCGCCCACCTCTCACGTGGTGCCAACGCGATCAGAGGAGGGAAACGGCAGAGAATGTTGAGCTCCTTCGAATACAAAGGTTTGTGTAACGCAACTGAACCATTGAGCTGCAGCATATAGTTCCAGACAACTTTCATCGTTTTTTTCTGATTAGGAAATACTGGTCGACAAGGAAGCCCAGCAACGGGACTTTTGAACCCAAGCCTGGCAACAGAAAAGCATTTTTAGGTCTCAAACTTCGGCAGAACATCATGCTGTACAATGGTTGTCACATTCTACCACAAATTTCTGAAGCACAAAATCTGCAAGGCCACCGATCTCTTATTATCCGGGAGAGGAGTGACCTGTGGATCGCTGTACTCTAAACATTTCGATTGTGCACCTACACCTTCAAGACGAATGGGACACCTGTAACCAGTAGTCAAGTAAAACGAAACCCTTGGCATGGAGATCGTAGTCAGGTTCAGGAGGCCAAAGACAAAAGCCTTGGCGATTTTTGCCCCTTGCAAACATGAGAGAATAATATCATTCACAGCATCCGGCAGTTCAACATACGCATCTGGCTGAAAGGCTGACAGCGCTTCACAAGCATCAGCCCCCATCAATGTAGCATCAAAGAGACCATCTTGCCGGGCATGTGCAGCTCTTGGTCGAAACAGCGAATGCTGCGTGTCACTTTTTTCCTGTCATCAAGAGTCTGGCAACGTTTCCTATTGAAATCGGCAAGAAATTTAAGATGGTCAACCAATTTTCTGGTTCCACTCTCAACGTGAGAGACCATTTGCTCTGCCAATTTCCTGACATCTGATGGAATCGCTATGTATGCTAGCGAAGCGGCATTGTCAGCACACATGCTACCTGAAAGCTCTTGTACAAGATCTCCATTGGAAAATTTGCGCCGAACACTGTCGAAATGCCCGGTCTCAATGATGCTCACTACATGACAGACATAAGACGCATCAGTGACAAACTCGACACGAGGGACAGGTTCGCACAAGTTGGCCTGCTTAGCTGCACGAAGCACTGCAAACAATTCAGCACGAGCAACAGTCTGGTCCCCTGGAACAATACCTACTGCAGAGACATGGAATTAGGGAAACTGCGGAGGCTGTAGGAACAGAAAGTCAGCGGCTTGCCTGATTTGTTTAAGATCAACAGAGAGATCTTGCACAACCGCCTAAGTTGTAATTCTGGCACAACTGTGCCTTCGGTACTGGGCAGCACCATCACTAAAAAACCTTAGGAAAGTTAAATCACAGTTCTTTGGAGCCTGTACTTCTGGAGGTTTCACGGACCTGACAAATGCACGGAAGACAGTCAACTGGTCATGGACCCTAGGCATTGGCAAATAGATCCATTCAGCACGTTCATTCTGCAAAACCGAACATGCTTCTTTGGCATTTTCACGAACATCCTGCAGGAGGTGGCACTGGAGTAGGCGGTGCTCTCTTGTGTCAGTCTGGCCACAGAGTTCACATTCATCCGTGATGCTTTCATCCCACTTTGCCTTTCGCGCAACGGTTTGGAAAGCACCAACAATATTAAGTTTGACTAAATGTTGTTCCTCTTCGGTCAAATCATGAAAAACTCTATGAAAAACCGCGAGATCAGGCACAAAATCACCAAAACCTTTCCTATCAACGAGACTGATGATGTGATGAGACCACATCACCTTGGCAAGCGTGCAGATTCTTCTGCAAGAATCATGCAGGATGTTGAACTTGAGATAGTCCGGACCTGCGATCCAACCATCAATGGACAAGTGCCAGGCCAGTTGTCTAATGTATTGACGCAAGGTAGTTGCAGGCCCATACGGACGAGAACCATCCCATTCCAACGCATCCCTAAGCGTTCCTTGTGCAAGGTCAAACCTAACGAGGCGATTCTTCTCACAATCCTGAGGCATTGCACGATCGTATGCAAAAAACGGTCGATCAAAAATTTGGAAAGAAACATGCACACAATTATCGGGGATGCATTATGCCAATTGCCCACCAGACAGGTAAGAGCTGCTCTCCGCAAGGATGTATAATGGTGCATGCCAATATAAGTTGTGTCGGAACTGTACGATGCAAGCGTCCACACACAAGACTGAAGCATCTTTGCTTTAGTTTGTAAGTTTGCAGGCAGCCATTCGAATCGATTCATCCTCGCAACTGCTTCATCAATCTTTTCTCGAATGAAACCCAGGGATACACTACTTTTGTCATAGTTCACTTTCTCACCAAGGTCCTTGACAGTCGTCTTAATGACAACTGTGACATCGTTCCATGGGTGCAAGGGTTCCAGATTCACACAAAAATCCCTGAAGTCTTTTTTGGTTCCCCGGTGCCAGCTTTTTGCGTGGTCAATAGACAGGCGCATAACACTGGTCAAACGTAAGACCTGCTGATACGCAAGGAAATGACTGCGTTGTCGCGAAGACATCCAACTCCAAGTGTCAGCATAGACAAAGGGTCGAATGTATTCACTGTTCAACCAGCTGTAAAAAAGGCATGACGTTGCAAGCATTGATAGCACACTGATACTACATCCTTCAGGGACCCCTGTCGTGGAAGCAATACCAAGTGAGACACATCCTTGAATTGCGGGATATCTAATCATACGGTCAAGGCTACGGATCCATGCATGGACTAAAGACTCGGGCATGCCCAGACGAATCATGATGCGACCCGCTGCATATCGACCAAGGGTGTCGTAGGCCTTTATCAGGTCCAGGGAATAACCCCCCAGTACGTTGCCAGACATCAAGGCTTTTTCAACCCCTCTTTTCTGTACAAATGCAAACACTTTCACACCCCTCCCAGGCAGTCCACCGGAAACTTCGAATGGGAAGAAGCCTTTCCATGTCTGTGCAGTTATCTTAAAAACAAACTTGCCGAGAAGCCGGTACAACATGCTGAGAATGGTGATCAGACGAGCATGGTGCATCGACTGCGGGACTGGCACGTTGGATAACAGAACCGTCTTGGCCATCATCATACCACGTCCAAAAAAGAAAAAACTTTCTTAAATGACCACGAGGTCACGAATGCAACACAGAGGTATGGCCTTGAGTTCACCATTGGACCACCCACACGGCCCAACTGCCTTGGAAGAAGGAAGCTTCTTTACAAGTTTACACCATAGTTCCAAATCATCCACCGGATATTGGAGCAGTGGTATATCAGGAAGAGCAGCATTATTCAAAAGATCATCAAAGGCCACCCATGACGTACCTTCAAATGGTTCACACTGTGTGTCCCGTAGCCACATCAGCGACCAAGAATTGGAAAATTCATGCGCAATCTCAGTCGCAGCAACCGCAGTAAACGAAATTTCCAATTGCCTTGGGCAGGAAGTTGACCCTCACTGTGACGAAAGAAAACTTTTCTGCAGTCCTGGTGGTCAAGTTCCAATGTTGCCAAATCTGAGCTTGGCAAACTTTGGAATCTCTTTGTGTTCATCAAGCGATAAAGCTGTACAACCAATCCTGGATCTAAGCAGTCTCGCATGCATTTTCCAAGTGACTGGAACCTCCGGCAAAGTTTCCGTATGCTTGGCTCTGACCAGTCAGTCTGTATGACGTCTTGCACAAAGCATCATTCTGATCAACCACCAAATGATGCTTGAAACGTTCTGCGCGAAATTTGTTCTCAGCCCTACATGCATGCAAGCAATCATGTTCAGTGATCTGGTCAGCCATGAGCAAATCGTCAATGTCAGGGAAATCCAAAGCAATTACTGGCATTGCTTCGAGGGACAAAATCCATTTCTCCAAGAGCTGCCATAGCCTTTGGCATTCAGATTTTTTCCACTCATCTCTCGCAGATTCAAGGCTGTGCACGGCAGACTGGCTTGCTACTTCATGTTGTGGCAAACTTTTCAAATGACGCACAAGTGACTTGATTCTTCGAACCTGTCGCACCTTCAGTTTTGTGCGTAATTAAATGGAAGCCTTCACACGGAGGAAAAAAACCACCATGGCAATCGGACTCTACAGAAACTCTTGGCTGCGTTGTTCTGCGAAATTTCTGTGGACCACACCTGCCTTCATAAAGACAAATGTGTGGGAATTTCAAAGCATCAAACCGATGACAAGCTTGTAAAGCATGATCAACAGCGTTTTCAACATGCCGCGGCCAGACAAAAAGTGCATTTTCAACCTGACCTTCGTCAACCGAACAAAGTGGAGGAAAAATCTCATCAAACTGAACAGGTTGATAGACAGCTTCAATGGCTTCAGATGATCAAAGTCTGTTTGTCGTCTTTCCTAGGTAGCTTGAAATCAACAAACAGCGGAGTGTGGACATTGAACTGATGCTTCGCAGGAACACTCATTGTCTCAATGAGGCCGGCAATTCTGGGATGCATAAAAACCATATCATTCCTTGTTGAACCGAACAAGTGGAAGGCAAATCCTCGTGAAATTTTAGTTTATACCAATGAAAGGCCTCAACAGCCCCTAAAGCCATGAAAAAATGGTAAGCCGGTGACTTGGTCAGCGGCTCATTGAAGTCACCAGCCACAATGAAGGGCAACCCCACTTGCAAACTGACCGGGATAATGCTGGCAATTAAAAAATCATTTGGACGAATGCCTTCTTTGTATCTATTTGCAAAACCATACAGCGAAATGACCCAGATTTTCAAGTCAGCAAGTCTAACAATGCAAGTAGGAAAACGTTGTGTCTCCCAAAGTGGTTCATGAATGTCACCGCGTGTGGAGCAACCAGGCAAACAGGTAAAGATAGCTGATCCCACTGCTTCCCCACGATATGAAGGTCCGCAATCTATAGTCGATTTCTTCGCGGCAACCGGTCTACTCCAGAAAGATTTAAAGCCAGCATTTTTGAAATCCCTAGCACAATCTTTTTGGACAACACAAGCTGCGCTAGTTTCAGAAACAGCCAACAGATCAGCCTTAAGGCCCAGCAGCCTGTCAACTTTTCCATACCCCGTTGTTGGATTCACAACTGCAAGTCTGACACCATCTGTACCAGGACCGGGATTGCATGCCTGCCCAACACTCGCAAAATACCAAGCAAATTCGTTCATGAGACATCTCTGGAACCAACAATCAACCAACATGGGAGGCAAGAATCCAAAAAGCCCTTGCTCAATGCTGCTACCACCCAGCCTGAGAAAGCTAGTAAGTAACAAACTGGATACGGTGAGACAGGCAAAATGCACCGTCAGGCGGTCAATGCACATGCAAAAGACTGGGCGGCAATCTCCGTGAAACATCGGATGATGAATTAATACAGAGGCTGCAGGCATAGCGAGAACACATCTCTTGCAATCACAGAGGTCAAGACAGGCTAGTCACAGACCTTGATACGAATCCATCTTCTGCAACTCAATTTCTTTGCTTCTTGGGCGGGGGAGACTTGATTGCAAGTCCAGCTGCAATCATGGCTTTGATTTCACTAAATTGAGCACTCATGGCAAAGTCATGGGAACTAATGGCCGATGCGAGGCTTTCCTTGAACAAATCGGCCATGCTATGAAACTGCTGTGTTGTATCAGCCTCCAAGGCTCTCAGTTCAGTGGTAGTGAATTCCATTTTGGTGTCAATCACACCTTTTTGGTCTTCAAGTTCTCCCATTTCTGCATGTTCCCCTGCAAAGCTTTGATTTCACGCTCTGTCACATCTCGCATGTGCTGCATCTGTTCATCCTGGCGTTGGAATTTATCTTCGATTGGTGCTCTATCTTTCTGGGAGGCTGCACTAAAGACCCCCCTGGAGTAGCACCTTTTGAGCCATTAGCATACTTGCAAGCTTTGGGCGATCCTCCTGGGAAAACTGCATGATCTTCAGTACATTGCCAGCGAGGACGTTGCTGCCCACTTGACAGGTGCCGGCTGATTGTTCCATTGAGGAAAGGTATCATCAAAACGCTTCTCGGCAACACAAGGCCATGCAGCAGCGTTGACTGATCTAACGGGCTTGGCTTTCCACCCATGCGAGTCAATCCATGCTTGGACCTGCTCTGAAGTTGTACCTACCAGAGTTGGCTCAACCCTGAAAAAGTGATTGCGAGAAACAATGTTCGGCAGCTCATCATGTGGCCTCAGCTTAGTGAAAGCTGCAGGAAAGTCCTGGTGGGCAAAACGAATGCCTTGTGCAGCAGTGTCACCTTTGAAACTCCTAACCTAACCAAGCCAAAATGGTTCTCACACTGCGACAGGTTCAGGGCAAGTTCAACAGCATTGGACTTTGTCCAGACAATCATGCACTCCGAAGAGATTTGCTTGTCCTCAGTTTTCGGACATGTGTAAACACCACCATTGCCTGAGACGTGGTGACCTGTTCGGGTGAGAAGATCTTCCCCATGGCGGTGAGACAAAGACCACATCAGACACATCGTCACCTAAGAGTCTAATCATGTGCTTCACTGGCGATTGGATCAAGGCCTCCCAAGCTTACGTGGGGATTTCATCCTTCACCGCCGTAAAGGATATCACCTGCGATTCAGTCAAAGGTATGAGATTGTCCTCATCGCTTGGAATCTTGACATGCTTTGCTCCTAGTTGATGCAAGCAACCCTGCACTATCAGTGGTTCGTTGTTGAGGCAAACTGGCAACTGGATTTTACAGCACTTGTTAGTTTCATGATGGTCACAGGCTCCTATCACCATTGCTTTACTTCATCATATTTCATGAGGACAGCACCTGAAACATTGGGGCAATCTTCTGCAGTTGGAGACAGCTAGTGTCATCCTGATTCAGAAGGAATCCACTTTCGATGGTCATTACATCAACTGGCAAATTGACAGGCGAACTTCGCGCGCTGGCTTGGAACTTCTTTTGTGCTTTCACCTTTGCTTGTCGCAACTTCTCAGCTATTTGAGGCATAGCAATATGAAGGCCCTGCGCCAATTGTGTGATGCCTTCCCATTTCTTGGAGATCCTTTTTTGGCCAAGGATGCTGGCAATGGCACTAGCACCAGCTCCACGGATCAAGGCATCTGTGACATGGACACATTCTTTCAGCTCCGCTCCTTGCGAAAGCAAAAAAGCGGCTAAAACGTTCTTCTGCTGTGTGTTCAGGTCATTTCCATGAGATGGCAATTTGTCAAATTGGCCAGCTGGTCCACCACCACGCAATGCCCGAAAGTGATCGTCGCACATGTGACATCATCTGGTCCGCATCTGGAGTAGTGCTTCAATGCCATGTCAGGATTGACCAGGCCAACATGACTGACCAAACGCACGAGGTGATGTTCACCAACAATCGTACAGGCCTGGTCCCAGATGTCAAGCAAGTCCTGCATGGGAAATGTCCTTGGTAATTTTCCACGGAATGCAGCAATGTTCCACGGCTTCACTTTGGTCATGACATCGTCGCTTCCACTCGTTGGGGTAGGCATCCCAAGGCATGTCAAGGCAGATCTCAATGGCATGACCAAAAACTGGAGCGTGACTGTCGGCACCTGTGGCAATGCAACAAAAACAATGTCAATCTGGAATGGCTCGGACAGCTTGGTGAAGATCACAGCCGCAAACCAGCCACATTTCTTCAGCATCACATCAATGCCAGTTTATGACCAGAAAGCTGTGAAGAACCTTGAACCCACCTCCCATCGCGAAGAGTCCATCAACAATCACAGCTTCAATTTCAAGGAAATCCGAAATGTCAAAACGTTTCTGATCCATTGGGTGTCATCATCTTGAGAGCAACAGAAAGGGCTGCTTCAAAATTCTGCGCTTCAAGATGGGCAATATTCTGGAAATTGTCCGAGCGCATGGCTTGTTCAATCGTCTTGAATCTGACTGGACCACCACCTCTGAGACCAAGGAGCATGAAAACAGTCAGCTCTTGATTGCCAAGCTCATTGGACTGAAGGACTCCAGATAGTGGCCACTCAGGATTGACACAACGTCCATTGACTACAAACCTCCAAGGCTTGTTGATGCGGAAGCGCCTTGAAATGTCACTCCAGGCCTCATCAAATCGCTCCAAGTCACTGATGGGTCGACAAGTGCATACCATACCATACCATACCATAGCATACCATACCATAGCATACCATACCATACCCAGACATGCCACAGTTCGTTTTGCATCTCACTGCAGGATCATTGCCCACAGTGGCCCATGTTCTGATCTTAATCAGGAACATGTGAAAAGCAAGGCGGTACGCAAGTTCATCCTGTGTGATGGCCAACGCAGACGGTTTCTTCATGAGCACCCAAGAGGAGACACTGCGATCGATGACGGCTTGTGCATCAGCGACGAAAAGCCACCCAAAAGACTTGATGATGTCAATCAGGGCAATCCTGTGAAGAAACTCGGAGAACTCGCACAGTGCATGGAAAGAGCCACGGAATCTAAACTCCCCTTCATCAATGGAAATGCCAGTGAATTGCAGGATCCTCAAATCATCAGACGCACTCTCAATGTCCATTGCAAACACCGCATCAGGACAGATCATCTGTTTGTGATGCCTTTGACCTGGGCACATCGAATGCCAAAGCTGTGATCAACCACCGTGATGACATCTTGGACGGTCATGCCATGATCAGAGCACACGACACCCCTGCAAACAGCTGAACATCATAATCACCAATCGTCATCTGAGATTGGAGTGACACCCTGGCATCAAGATGCCCACCTGGCAACAGACAGCCTTCATTGGGAAGTGAAACCCCTAGAAGCGCTTTGAGTGCCATCTGAACATTGACATTCTTCTCCGCATGAAAGCAGGAAACATCCACCGGTGATCTGATCATGACACTCTGCTCTGCATGCATGGCAAGCGTGGGTTGACAGATATCTTCAAACAAGTTAAATGAAAAACCACCCCACTTTCTTTCCCACACAAGGTTCCTGGAGGTCATCCTTTTGCTCATGACTTGAATCAAAGAAGGCCAGTGCATTCGTCAGCCCCAGGAGGGCGTGAGGGGTTGCGATCGAGTTTCCAGGGAGACGAATGCATGTTCGATGGTCGCTTGGCAACCAACATGGCATGACCGTGGTTTGAAATGAGAATCTCAGGAGTAGGAATACTATGAGGCGAAGACCATTCGGAAGGGCCAGCAATGTGCCAAAAAGGCCGGCATGCTGCAACGTTGCATCAGGCAACAGGTGTCCGTATGAATAGTTGCTCATCACACGACGCACGACCGAAGATCCCATGCTCAACATCTCTTCTACAGCGTTTGAGATTGCGACCCTCTGATCCAGCGATTTTGGCAACAGCTGGGGATCCATGTAAATCTTCAGCAAGTCATCATTCAAGGCACATTGGGACAACCAAGGCTCTTCAAGATCCATGATATTCAGGTGGCCAAGTGACCGGCAAATGGGGAAACAACTCGGCTGAATCCAACGTTACAATGATGATGAGTCGGTCTCGATGCTGCGGAGTGATTTCAGCAAGGTTGGCTGTTCTGGCAAAGCAAATGGAGTACCCACACCAATGGATGAAATCCCTAATGAACCTCCAATGTGCATGATCACGCATCCCATTCACCATTTCCATCAACACATGCGATGTCTGAGGACATTAGCAAGTCCCCATGCATGGGGCGTCAACCTTCCTTCAGAGCGCCTCAGGCCTTGCTGCATCGATGCATAACAGGTCAAAGGCATCATTTGAAAGAAAGTGTTTTCACGAATGCAGCAGCATCATGTCACCTTCTACAAACAGGCTGCAAGGTAATGGCTCAGCACCCCAGACAAAGTCACTAGGACCTACCGAGAACTGGAAACCATGAGGCCTCATGGATGCCTCAGCTGCGTCATTGTCTGCGTCAATTGCAAGCTTGTGGGCAAAATGATAGTTCAATTCTGGCAGTTTCCGCATGTCTTGCGTCCAACCGAAGTACCCACCTGCAAAAAGCCTCGCACGTGATGACATCAGGCTCAGGAAATTCGATCCTAGAGTCCGGGCAGGCCATGACACCTGATTGGCTTGAGGTAGTGTCCAACATGCCGTCATGAAAAATGGCCTCCAGAATCAAAAACAGACTGGTTTTGCAAACCACACCCTGCCACTGATCAGAAGCGATCGTCAAATTCACACTGGATTCCAAATCATGAGCACACCTAGCTGGCAAAAATGAAGAGCCTCGGAAGGAGTCCTGGCATGTCAAACCATCCCTCCTGATTTCATCTTTCAGCATCACGTACTCATGAGACATCACAGTCACCTGTCGGTGGGCTGTCTCGCATGTCACAACTCCAGAGCATGACTTTCTGCGCTTTGAAGACATTCCATGGCCCAATCAGCACGAAGGACACCCAGATCCTACACTACCAGCTTCACCCCGGGGAGGTTTGGACCAAGAAGCTACCCAACTTCTGACCATGGCACATACGTTCATGGACTGCAGACACGAACTCGGAAGCTATGAAGGTCGTTGACTGCTGCTTCTACCATCTTTTCATACCATTTCTGCCTGTCTGCATCTAGATATGTGGCATATACTGACAACACACGGTCCAGCTATCACAACTCTCTATAAGGAATTCTTTAACATTCTTAATCTGATTTGACGCACATAGATTCCAGGCAAGACACTTCCACAGCAGAGCAAAGCAAGAAGTCCTCTCGAGATTCTCATGGTGACGCCTGATCGCCCGGCAAAATGCACGCAATATCAACTCACATCCGAACAACCTGAACAAACGCCTATGTAAACAAGAATAACATGTATCTGCAGGTTTGCTGCACAGACATATCATAGTGAATTGGTCCTGTGCACCTGTCTAGAAGATGACCGAAAGGATTATCTCTCTGCATTGAACTATATACAAGATTAGGATTCATTTCTTAAAGAGCTTACTTTAGCCAATGACACACAAACACCCTCCACTCTCGGCCAAGCAGCAACAATTGGAGGGTCCAACCTGCACCCCTTCAGTCCTACTTCTACCCCTGAGCCCAAAAGCGGGGAGTGCGCCATGGTATGCCTCACGGAATGTGCCCTAGTGGCAAATAGCAAGCGACACAGTCACCTATGTTGGTGGTACCAAATCCGGGAGATCCCTGTCCCGAGATAATGAGTTCAGTAGAAAGAACTAAATAATTTCAAAGGCACATGAATCTGCACCTAGAACCAAACTCTTTGTGCTTTATGGAAAGCCAGAAGACAGCAACACCATCCTGACTGGTATGGTTCGAAGTGTCTCTTGTTCAGGAGACAGTATGAGTGAAATAGTAAGCGCGAGACTAGATCTAGAGTACAGTTCAAATCCTGAATCCATTGCAACCTCGCTGTTGTTGTGCGGAAGCTGCCGTTTCACAGGGACGTTCCGGTGATGCTTAAGCACGTTGTAAGTTTTTGGCCATGAAAACGCAACAGTTGCAACAACAAACAGATTGCACAGCTCACTTTATTCAAAGGTCGGGTCTGCTATGAGGAAAACCCACACACACCATATGTCATAAGTGGATCATAAATCAAAGGTCAAAAGTCACAAGTAGAGGATGCGACCAACAGGACAAGTATCGGCCACCGACGAAGAACTTTGGCCATCTTCTATTTTGCACATTGGCAGAATGCGGCGTAACCGCGTAACTTTCCATATTCTCAATATTCCGAGCTTGAGGACTACTCGTTTGGCCCCCAGACAGCTGTTGTCTCATGAAAGGCACATCATCATGTCTTCGAAAATCAAAAAAAACACGCGCACACACACACAGCCATTCCAGCCTTAGAGATGCAAGAACTCGATGCCCTGACAAACCACATGGCAAGCCGCGTCACAACAAATGGTTTGACTGCGCCCCAAGGTTATACAACGAATGGTCACTCGGATCATCTCCAGATTCGGCCTGGACTCCGCCGACTCCAGTCAAAATCCTATTCAATGATCATGTTGGCATGTTGATCTCCCCAAGCTTGAAGTGTTGAGTTCTCACCCATCTCTTACTGTGGCATGGTCAGGCCTGCAGCTGTAGCTGTGTCAATCTCGGAAGCACTTAAATTGGACACTGCCTCCACATTCGAATGTTTGGCCAAGAGAAGAGCAAAGATTCAATTGATGTGTCAACTTGCAAATGCAAGTCTCTTTTTTCACATGCCGGATCCAAAATGTGTGTTGTCCAAAACCTGTCTGTGGCGCCAGCAGTCAAACATACCTGGCTTGAAGGTGTGCTGAAATGCTTTAAACAGGTCCACAAAACATCAATTTGCATGGAAGTAAATGTTTTTGGGGAACATTTTTCCTTTTGGGCATTCCTTTCCTCGGAGACAAACGATCCCAAACAAATGGCCTGACTACTATCCCCATCCAAGGAAGGCAGTCTCTCCAGTGGATCCTCCAGACATCTGGAAGCGCAGTGCTTGGAATAAGCAGCCAAACTATGCCAACTGCAGTTTCTGACATAAGCACGGTGTCATATGGCATTAAATGGGTGTGTCTGAAAATGGGGTATACCCCGAAACTGCCATGTTCATAAGAACGTGAACCGATGGATTTTGGGGTACCGTATTTTCGGCCAGTATCAGATCAGTCATCATCAGTCAAATTTTGCTGCAAATTAGGAGGTACCCAAAAATTTTGTTGTCTTGCCATATGTTTGCCATGAAATTTGCATTTTTGATAGGGATAGTGTGTAGCCCGCTTTCAGACACACCCGAATTAGAGGTAGTTGCTTGGTTGTGCGTATTCCATTATATATCATATTCCCGTTAATGTTCAATTTTGCAACTTGTTATGTTGATGAATAAGTCTCCATGTTCAATGGTTAAACACCTCCAACCACCTACATGTTTTAAAAACCTTACCCAGTGCATTTCTCAAGAACCAAATAAGGAAAACCGAGGTTCGGACACGTCGGGCACCTTCACGGGCTGCGACCTGGTGCTGCGCGGAATTCTTGCAGGGGCCCCTTGTTTTACGTACACATATATACATATATATATGTGTGTGTAATGTGTATGTATATATATATGTGTATAAATATATATATATATGTATATATATGTATATATTATATAGATTTATTGATATATATATATATATATATATATATATATATATATATATATATATATATATATATATATATATATATATATATATATAT
>Ga0126342_10013016_pt1 | contig 14778 bp, 15 predicted proteins | sample Cyp1metagenome_FD_92528 | JGI IMG/M metagenome (GOLD analysis project Ga0126342, IMG submission 92528) | Coral microbial communities from Lord Howe Island, Old Settlement Bay, Australia - Cyphastrea 1 metagenome | ecosystem: Host-associated > Invertebrates > Cnidaria > Coral ... | reverse complement strand
GTTTATATATATAATGTTTATATATAGAATGTTTATATATATATATAATGTGTATATATATATATATATATATATATGTAATGTATATATATAATGTATATATATATAATGTGTGTACATAATGTGTATAAATATATATATGTAATGTATAGAATATATATATATATATTATATATATATAATGTGTATTTATATAATGTATATATGTATATAATGTGTATATATTTACATCTAATGTATATATCTATAAATATGTATTTATATACATATACACATAGAATGTGCATATATACATATAGTGTGTATATATATGTATATATATATGTATATAATATCAAATCATAAAGTTTGCCAGTGAAACTCACCATTTCAAGGCTCCACCAGCTCCCCTCCTGGGCGCCTCCTTCATGGCTTTGTGGGACAAGTAGGGCGCCCCAGACTGGTCAGAGGTCACCTGGATCTTGGAGGATCATCCCAGATCGTCACGGCTTGGTACTCAGCTGTTATCTGCTTGGTGGTTGATGGTTAATATAATGGTTAATAATGGTTAATAATGGCTAATATTAATGGTTATTATATGGTTAATGATGGTTAATGATGATCTGCTTGGTGGTTGGTTGACCTACCCCTCTGAAAAATGATGGAGTTAAAGTCAGTTGGGATTACTATTCTTATTATATGGCTAACCAATTAGTGGTTAATGATAATCTGGTTGGTGGTTGGTTGACCTACCCCGAAAAATGATGGAGTTAAAGTCAGTTGGGATGATGACATTCCCAACTGAATGGAAAAATAATCCAAATGTTCCAAACCACCAAGCAGTTATAAATGGTGTTGTTCCATAATTGGCTATGTTAAATTACCAGACGTAACATATTGTATTAATCGTCATCCAATTTTAGGTTGTGCCCGATTCTGACCCATACCCATTTATTTGAAACTAGTAACCAAATCAAATCCTTTAGGGATTTGATGGGCCCAGAAAATAAAATGTTCCAAAATGGTTCAAAAACCTGAAGTTGTTTGAAGTGGGTCAGCTTCTTGAAAACATCAAATTAATCAGATTGGGAGTGTGATCTGCACCCAGCTAAGGCAATTGACTAGAGGACACAGGCGGGCAGACCTACCCATACGACCCTGGGTGGGAAGAAGCGCAAAGCACAAAGTCAGTGTAAGTCAGTTTAAAAAAACTACAGACAACATCAAAAATGGTGGTTGGGTTGTTTGGTGTCAATCTGTTTGGTTGGTATTCAGCTAGCTTCCCTCAATGGCTTTGGTACCTATAAATATTTTTCCATAGTACCTAGGATGGTTAAGTAATAACCATAACAGATTAAATCTTATATCTGGTTATATCATGGATCTTACATCTTATATCTATCATAACTTAAGATATAGTACCATGGAGTAAAAAAATCTTCTTACACCTTCCATAGGATCTGATGCCAATCCCAAGGCCTGCAAGGCGAGCTTTCGTCCAAATCTCATTTTTTCGACGGCACCTGGATGGGACATGTGAGACACAAATGTGCATGTGTCAAACATATCTCCAATATATATATATATATATATATATGTATATGTGTATTTATATATATATGTACATAGCTACAAGTACAAGTAAGCTCCAGAAGAATTGCATACTATGTATGTATATATATATGTGTGTACAATGTATATAATATGTGTCTTAAGAGTTCATTCAATCACAAAAGGGAGTTCTCCGGCATGATCATTGACTCCACGTACGTGGGAATGCTGTCCATTCCACTTCCCGATGTTTGGGTCTGAAATCCCCATTGTTGGTGAAATATGTTATGAAAGATCTGTAGACCCACAAAAAATCATAGCTCTATATGGTGTACAAGTGTTGATTAGAAAATCCGAAAATCCCATGGTTTTCTGATTCAAAATTGATTCAAAACATCTACAGCCTCTGTTGACCCAAAAACTCCAAGCCGTTTTTCACCCCAAAAAACCTCAACTGTCGCGCGGAGGCACGGTGTGACGGTGCCAGCGGTGCCAGCTAAAAACCCTCGTGACGTCGCGAGGAAAAGAGAAATGTGGTGCACAGGATATGAAGGGTATGAAGTTCATCTTTAAAAGCTGACTTCAGGTTCTTTGAAAGGTGTGCATCTGTGTAGTACTGTATATAAATACATGTGATAAAAAAAATATATATATCTGCATGTGTATACCATGCTTAAACGTATATATGCAGAAGTGTATAATTGTGTCTAGGATATATATATATATATACGCATATGTCTGTGTACTTATGTGTCTATGATGGAATTGGCGTGGGATTCTTCCATCTATAGGGATGTGTATAATATATATATATATATATATATGTATATAGATTCATAGTATACACACTATATTAACACATAGCAATAACAGTTTGATGCCTTTCTAGTTGTCTGCCTCTCTTCCACTTCTGCTGGCATAGAACTGCCCCCTGTGCTGGGATGCTGAGAGCCAAAAAATCGGTCGCGCCATGCGGCGGTTAGATCGTTAAAAAGAAAAAACATTGGCAGAAATATAATATATATATATACTGTATTTATACAGTATACAGTTTCCTGACTTCAATATGATTGATATGATCTTTCACCTGGGCTACAGGAACAAATCGCATGTTGTTACGACTTGGTAAACAGACATAGCCATGGAAAATCTCTTGGGGACAGCATTCTCGCATTCCCAATGGTGGCTATATGTGGCTATCATTTGTCCAGTCAGGTATCTAAATGGGGATACCCTAAGAAAATTGGATGGTGAATGTTGAAAACGTTGCCACATCCCCATCGCATTGGGGCATCTTTCCTTTGAGCCATAGCCACCAGTCATGATGAGTTTCCCGTGTTCCAACTGGGCAGCACACTGGTCCCTTGTACGGCTCTCCACATTCACTGCCTGGCACGACTGCGGCTCGACTGCGGCTCCGTCGTCCCCTTAAGCTGACAACTGGGATCATGATCCCAAGGATACCACCAATCAGTACTTATTATTTCTTTGGCACAGAAAAAAGAAAAGAGTTTGTTGTTACTTATTTGTTCTTATTAGTACTTATTGGAGTCTATTTAGTTTATTGATCATGTCTTTAAAGTTTATTAGTACTTATAGATTCTTGTGAGTTTCTATAGAGTTCTTTGCCACAAACACCACGCTTCGCCAGCATTTCGAAACTTTCAAGGACCTGTCCTGCGTGTCTACCACAGCTATAAACCGCAGGAACAATGCCTGGGATGCTCATCCTTGCGTAGCTTGCATTTGTTTACATGTTTATTGAGTTTACTGGTTTATATATATATATATACATAATTATATATATATATATACACATAATTATATATATATATACATATTCATATTATATATATACACATAATTATATAATTATAATATATTATACATTATTATACATATTTGCCCAACCTTGCCCCAATTTTGTTTGTCAATAGGTCCAAAAATGATAGCTTTTGGATACTGGAGGGGAACCTCCCTTCTGCACCTGAGAAATACTCCGGCACATCAAAATCGTCGGGCACAACGGACCCCTGCAGTGATGCGCGGTCTAGAAGGCCATTAATTGGAAAACTGTTCTGTTGGAGGTTTCAAGTTTGCAAGAGCTGAGATTCACTCATATTCACGCCATGTTTTTTGGGTTTGGCCACCAGAGGTTCTTTTCGAGGCCGTCACGAGCAGGTCTGAAACCAATCTGCATTCACCATCCATTGAGCTTCACAAATCCATCTATGCTCTCTCAAGGTCACCTGCTGTTCCAAAGCACAGTAGGGGTTTTATGATGTTTTGTGAGCCACCATTAACCCCGATTTTACAGGGTTGCTCCAAACCTACCAAGAAGGTAAATGAAAGCCACTACTGTTTGGGGTGAATATTGCGAGTTTACCTCTCTACCCAATTTACCCCCCAAACATATCCGCGGTGTTGGGAGCAACCATGTATAAGAGGCTTATTCAACCCCTGTTCTTTGGAGCTGTGAGCGCCTCTCGGTTGTCGTCTGGCGAAGGCATGTTCTCTTCTACCGGGGTATCCGAGCGGGCAAATCTGGCCAGCGGTTGGCTGGTTTCTATGCCCAGCAAACAATGGTAGGTCACAAGTCCAAGGGGCTAGTGATCTAAAGTAAGGACCTTAGACTCTTAGACCTTGCTGTAGACAAAGAAGGAATGCTGGACAAATCTCAATTGGAATAGGCACAAATACCAAATGTGCATGGATGCATATCCATTGCCACATATTGGGACCTTAGGTTACCAGTACCCCTCTATCTTTCAAAACATGGGTGTGATATGTTCAATAGGGGCCCCAAAATTTGATGCGTCAGTGTATCCGTTTTTCTTTCAGACAAAGCCCCATGATGAAATTGAGGTTCTCACTTCATCATGTTAACCTTGGCCAGGTTGAGCCGCTTCATCATCTCTTCTGCTTCTTCCTTTTTTTGGGGCTGGTGGACTACAGCTGGGGGGGGTCCTTGAACTTGGGCAAACCAATGACCAGGACTGCCGAAGACATGGCTTTTTACTGTGCAGCAGCGGAGGGACTGCGCAAAAAGAACCTAGAATAACTTGGATTTAGCGGAATGATCCACCACTTTTCAGGTCAGAGCCCATGATTTTGGAGTCCGAAACCGGCAATCGGATTGGCAACTCGGCAATTTTCTGACACAGGGCCCTGCCATGAAAAGAAGAGAACATCGAATACCGTGCCCAATGTGTTCAAATAGCCAAAAAAGTTCAGCCTTTTTCCAGCTTCAAAATGACCCGACAAACCCAATTGCTATATCAAAATGACGATGGAGACCTGCCGCAAGACCCCAACATCTACCACGGGTACATTTTCGATCAAAAAAATGCTGTGTTTGGGGCCCCAACAAAATTGGCGAAGTCTCCATCTTTTTCAGGGGCCCCCAAGTTGGTGTGGTTCAAAACCCTGAATTTCTTGGGTTTCATCCCAATTGATGTTGGTTTTAGAATGCTAAAATCTCTAGAAATTCTCATGTAGTTCAACATAGCTATATGGAAAATGCATAGATCCCATTTATAGATGATTTAACCATCAAAAACGGTAATTGTTCATAGCTATGTTAGATTACCCCAGATGGAAGGCCCAAAATGGAAACCATCACCGGCTTCACGACCAGCAGTGAGTCGTCCTTCTTCTCATCCGGCACCTTGTCCGGATGAAACCTTGGGCGATGATCGTCCCATTTCTAGGAAGATATGTCAACATGATTTGAAACTACTAAATAAATTGGTCTCTTAAAATTCCATTGGTTTTACTCTTACAAATTCATTGGTCTTCCTTTTATTTTCAAATCCATTTGGTTTCCTCTTACAATCGGTTGGGGATCATCTTATATGGGTATGGAACCCTGGTGCCTTGCTTTCACGCCAAGATACAGTGGCTGTTGTTTATGGCTATTCATTCCCCAAAAAATACATACCTAGGGTATCTTAGGTATTGACTCATTCCCATATCTGCTACTGTAAACATCAAAAAATTCTTGGTGTTCAACGGGCGGGATGTCTTCACATCCCACCATTCAAGTCCCGGGTAACAATCCCTCGGTCGATGATCATGGCTGAATTCCAATAAAATATTTCAACCTGCCATTTATTGGTAATATACTGTTAATATTAATGGTCAATATTAATGGTTAATATTATATAATGGTTAATATTAATGGTTATTATATGGTTAATGATGGTTAATAATAACCTGGTTGGTGGTGCAATGTGCCCATCTTGAAAAATATGAGTTCGTCATTCGGAAGGATGACATCCCATATATGAAATGGAAAATAAAAAGTGCTTGAAACCACCAACCAGCTGTTATCATACGATCATTGGGGACAAAAAAACTAATCCTAAGCATCATTCCAGTGACATCACGACCTGAGGTCAGCCTGTGACATCATCGATACTGTCGCATGCCATCTCTGCGACTGAGTCCGCAACTGTAGAGACTTCATTCGCCAGGCTTTGACAATTTCCTGCGGACCAGAGATGTCACGAGCTAGTCCCGAGCTAGTCCCAGGTACACAACCGGGTAATCCAAGCTGGCAATAGAACATCTCCAACATATTCAAAAAAAAACACCAAAAAAAATCAGAAGATGACAGAAGATCTGGAAAAAAACATGAGTTGTGGTGTCTTTTTGTCATCTTAGATCTTCTCCCGCACCTTGGCAGTGGCATCCTCTGCCACACCTCGGAGGGTCGGAGGGATTGGGTCGGGTGTCATGGATTTTTTTTTCAGAGAAACATACAGAAAACATACAGAAAACCCCAATGTTTCTAGCATTGAAAATGGATGAGAATGGTTGGTTCTTGTAAATGTTCCATGATGTTCCATGACGTTCCATGATGTTCCATGCTGTTCCATGATGTTCCATGTTTTACCGTCCATTCTGGGAAGAAGGGGCTCCAACAGAATATTCGACACAGTGCCCAATGGCAGCCGAGGATGTATCCAACCTATCCAACCCGTCATCATTTGGGAGCCTGGGAGCACCTGGGAGCCCGGGCCAAGGATGATGTGATCCTTCTCATCCCAGATGGTCTTCTCTTTGGCCTGCGAAAGGCGAACATGGAACATGGCCTCAGGAGGTTTGCAGACTGCTTCAGAAATATCGTGCTTAATAGTGATTAAGAGTGGTTAATCATGGCTAATAATGGTTGATAATGGCTGAGAATCCATTAATTGTATTCTGATGTACATAGCTTGTTGACGGGTTCCTCACACTTCATCTAAACCTCCGTTTGAGTGCAGCGGATGAGTTTGACCTAGATATCTCTGTATGGGAATCCTTTCTTGCACTACAAATCGCTGGTTCTTTGCTATTCCCATGTATGAGGGGATCAATCTTTTCCCGCCATCTTTCTATAGAATAGATATGAAAACAAGCTTACTAAATTATGATGTATATATACCGGTACGTGTACTTACATACATTAATCCCTTCCCAGGTGGTGCGGCCTGTTTCGTCTTGAAGCCCTTCTGCTTACTTTCTTCGAACTGGCGAGGCAGCAAGAAATTCGTCGGAGAGCTGCAAACACAGGGCAACGTTGACACAAGGTACCAAACGCCCTTGGTATATGGCTAGCCATGGCTAGCCTGCATTCAAATGACAAGCTAGAAAAAATTGCTTCGCTGCAGTTCGAAGCCTCTGCCGGAATGGAAAACGGATACTGAAAACCGGGGATCTTCCACCGCATGAAATTAAGTGTGCATAGAAATCCATGTCCAAAGGACTGCAGGTAGAAATGCAGCCTTGGATGGTTTTCGAGCGTTTTGGATATATCAGGACAAATACCCCCAATAATCCCCAATACCGTACCTAGATTTTCCCAGTCTTGGATATGTCTGGATATATCTTGCATATCGAACTTCTACGCAGCAAAATTCGCGTAACCCCCAGGGCCTTGGTTCCCCCGAAGACCTTGACCCACGCTACATAGACCTGACCCAATGAGGGGCAGTAGGTTTTCAGTTTCTACCAACAAAAATGGGGGGGTCCTGTGGATTTTCCCCTCAAGCTCTATTGAGGGCATGGAACTGAGCATGATATGATATATTTAATCACATAGCAATGGAATCAACCATGGAGGAAATCGCACTATGGTTAATCAAGAATCGGCAACCCAACATTTCTAAACATTTCACCGGTAGCTAGGAAGCCATCGAAAAGCCAAGAGACTCTTGGATCCTCCCCCACGATCTAAAAGGAGATCGTCCCATATCTACATGGGCGAAACATGGCGAAGTAATATGAAATAATGCTAGCATATGCTACATGATATAACTCATACCCTCTGGTGAACTAACATAGCAATTGAAAATGGCCATAGAAATAGTGGATTTTCCCATGAAAAATGGTGGATCTTTCCATTGCTATGTTAGTTCACCAGATGGTAACGATGGAGAACTCTGGTTACCAGCCGAACTTCCTTTTCGCGCACCTGTGAAGCTTCCAGGGGCCCAATACGGTGCACCGATTCAGAGCCCCTGCAGGGATGCTTGGGAATCTGGCGACCCTCAACTGGTTTCTCATACCTACCATTGTGGTTAATATACCTGGTTAATAATGGTTAATATTAATGGTTATTATATGGTTAATGATGGTTAATTATCAGAACTGGTTGGTGGTTGCTGCTAACCCCTCTGAAAAATGATGGACTTCGTCAGTTGGGATGATGAAATTCCCATGGAATGATGAAAAATGTATAAAAATGTTCCAGTCACCACCAACCAGACGTTTATCGATGGTTATTGACTCGACCAATGACTCGTGGAGGAGGGGCACCAGGGGCACCACACAGGGGGGACCGGCAAAGATGGGAGGGCTGGGGGATGATAAACGACTGCCCAAAAGGTGCCAAACAGAGATGCCACATCGCCCACAAAACAAAGAAAACCGTCTCCATCCTCATCCATGCTCCCCCGATGTTGTCGAGTTCAATCCAACTTTATTGCAAAATCAAGAAAATACACAAATCCCATTCAAAACCCATCAAAAACCCTCTTGGTGTTGAGTTTCACATCCAACCCCCCTCAACCCCTCGCTTTAAAACTGGCCTCACAGGGCCCTTCTGTACCAAGGTGGAGGCGGCAGACACCGCACAGCCGGAGGCATAGACCGTCAGCTCGAAGGTCTCGCCGGAGAGGTTCCTGGGTGGAACCGGGGGTTTCAACGTCGAGGGGAGTCGGGTGGAACCTGGAAACATTGGTCAATTAACAGAGCAGCTATGGATGTCTGGCCCATAGATGGTTTACCAACGGAGTTGACCTATGGTTTTTGGAAGCCTGGGTTTTTCTTATATAAGTCCCCCAGTTAAACAGTAGGTTATACCACGACTTAGACGTCGCCTCTCAAGGACTTTACAGTGATCAAACATGGCGAGCCTGAGAATCCCTGGTGGAGATTTATGGCTGGGAAAATTGTCTCGAAATGAGGTATTTTCCAGCCACGTTTGATTGGCACAGGAAAAAAAGCAACCCATAAATCTCCCAACTACCCTTTGGTAATTTAACATAGCTATTGAAAATGGCTATTTATAGTGGATTTTCCCATTGAAAATGGTGATTTTCCATAGTTATGTTAGTTTACCAGAGGGTAAATCCTTGTTTCTATGTTATTTCCCCATCAAACAAGTTTAACAACTTCATTTGCCCTGCCAGGCATGTTTAGTTTGTTAATGAAAGGGTACAGCGGTGTTGCAACCCATAAATAGGTAGAGGTAGTCGCCTGGAAATCTTCTCAGAAATCCTCGGTGATTTGATGTATATAAATCTGAAATGGTGACCTGGACGAGATGTCAAACCTTGAAGGTATTCCATGTGTTAAACACACGAAAAAACTGCACCAAAATATCACACTGACGTTCAGAAAAATACGGACATTAAACCAGTAAGCTTTCCGGTACCCATCATTTTGGGTCTGGCCAATAAGTTTGGGATCTCTGAGCACCACGCCCCAAGTTCAAGACCACTGAGGTATCGTGAGCCTGTGGCAGGAATGGAAATAACATCACAGCATGCCGTTGGCAAAACTGACCCAGTTTTAATCCTCTGACATTAAATACACACCTTTCTGTTGCTGATATGCGGACGTTACTATATATAGTTGCTCATATTTCTAGGTTTGTTGTTTGAATCCGAACCCTAAAGCCTTCATTATCCCCGCCCTATGGGATACGTGTTCTTCGTAAAATAGACCATCAAAAGCTGGAAAATGGCACTCAGGGTTTGATCAGCTGGTGGCCGGTGACAATTTGCAACACAACTCATCTCGGCGAAGGACATATGGGTATGGGTCAATACCTATAGATACATTTTAGTGGGATGAACATCCATTTACCAGCTATCTTGGGGTTCACTAGGTACCAGGGTTTTGACCCATCCCCATATCAAGATTACCTCGATACGCAATGATACGCAAGGCTACAGGTGGTCTTCAAAAACCTTCCCCATGACCTTCCCTGACTGGCTCTGGAATGATATCTCGGGATGTGGGTATGTCTCAACGTTGAGTCCCTAGAAACATTGCTCTTCTGTGTTGAAATAGACTCTTGAGAGGATGATTTGGGAGTGTCCAAGTTTACGTTTGAGTTATCTTGAGGTAGTTACATCAATGTCACATGGAGAAAATCATTCAAGAAAATTGGTCCGATATTGCAGGGCGGCTACTGCTGTGGCTCAATTCGATGTCCTCGTCAGGGGAGAACACTCCAGGTGTGAAATCAGACCGGCATAAAGTCGGGAGGTGAACACATCTTTATACACATGTGTACACGTACGTGTATGTATATATATATATGTATATGTATATATATAATTATATAATTATATAATGATTCAATGATATATATATAATGATATATATAATCTATATATATACACAGGTCAGCTACAACTAGAGACTTCTATCCAACCTTCAAGAGAAGCCATCCTCTCCCCGGGACCCTAAAAAAAAAACCACCTCGACCACATCGATGGTGGGCACCAGCAGCTGCTGATCAGTGCGGGCCACCAAGGTGCAACCCTCCAAACAAATCCATGGCTCAAAGCCCGCCGTCTCGCGCTTCGCGCCCGAGGCGTTTTCGCCTGGGGCGGGCTGTTTCACTGGTGTTAGGGAAGAGAGCTCAACGGATCTTGGGGCTGGAAGTAGATGGAAATAGTAAAAGATGGTGAAAGCAGCAGTTCAAGGTGAAAGCCCCTGTTTACAGAAGAAGGGAGGGAAAAAAGGCCGTCTGGAGATCTCCATAAGCAGTGAACTGCCTCTCAGTCAGGTCCTTCTTCCACTTGAACCGACCATAGGAGCCACTTGAAAGACTTGGATGGTCTACTCTTCTATGGCTTCATGGAACTCTCCATCCCCCAAATCCACACAATCGTGCCTTCGATCGGGTGCTTTGCCTGGCACCGAGAAAGTTTGAATGCAGAAAGAAGGGAGAACCATGAATCAAGTAAGCCAACAATCTGGACAGACAAGGACAACTTGGCTCCAGCAAGGTGTGGCCACAATTTAACTGGAATCAGCTTGCAACCACCTCGCATCAGAACCCAACACTGTTCACCTGATAAATGAAACTAAAGCCTTTCTGGAACAGTGAGAGGAAGCCTAGGGATAGTATGGTGGTTGTCAAGAGGTGCGGCATTGTGGCATGGAGTACTGAATTCAGGAAAGATGGTGCATGTATGTGGCTGCGATTTGCCGATAAAATGACAGATATTAATATATATATATATTGCACACTCAAAGGAGGAAAACTCGCGCTTCAAGCTTTTCGGTACTATCAAGAAATCCACCCAGCGTCGGATCAGATTTCTCCGATCTTCATCCTTCCCCAAAGTAACATGTTGCATTTGAATAAGACTATCATATATTTGCGGCTCAACTACCAAATGGAAACTTGCCTGGATGGGTATGGGCCCCCCCCTGTGCCCTGGTTTTGACATCAAACAACCGGTAGCTTTATGGATGTTCATTCCCCCATTCGTTCAGACAATCAGTGAGAATCAGATGTTTTGACTGACCCATCCCCATGATAGTATGGTTCTGGGTCAATCCCTACCCCAGAGAACACTTAAATAGCTGGTAAGTGGATGTTCATCCCATAAATCAATGGATTGGTTTAAGGGAACATATACAGAAAAAACCCATGATCTTCACGGGAAAATCGATGGTTTCCGGTGTAGATTTTCCCTTAAACCAATCCATTGAATAAATATATTGACCCATCCCCGTCATATGCTCCAGCCACATAAACCGCCATGAAAAAACGCTTGCGGGCCTCGAAGTCCTCCGGCCTGGCGGAGAAGACCCAGCTGGGATGCATCAGGATTTACCCACCATCTATGACTGGTTGGTGGTTGACCTACCCCCCTGAAAAATATGAAAGTCAATGGGAAGGATTATCCAATATATTATGGAAAAATAGAAAAATGTTCCAAACCACCAACCAGATGACCATGTTTAATAGGAAACATGATGTTCTCAACCAGTGCCAGTGGATGGATTTCTGTTACGATGTCCAAAGATGTCCAAAGCCCATTCTCAAACGCATCCATCTAATCAGGACGACTTGAGGGTCGTTGAACTTGGAGCCAATCTTCTTCCAGCCACTTTCCCAAGCAATCCCGATGCAGTGAAGCCCAGAAGGCTCAGAATGTTCGGCCACCGGGGTCAACTGTTGCTTCCATCCCCTCGGTGCCTGGACAATCTGAAGGTCGTTTCATGTCTGGAAGGTGCTTGTTTCACCTGCGCTCCCCGGTCGGATATGGCACCGTGGTGGGAACATCTGGCTGATAGCTGGATGAATCTCCTAACGTTTTAACGGAACAGACTCTACCCACTTGGGATACTCTGGACTATCCCAAAGTTCCAGTGTCCAAAAATTGTTTCACTCTACCATTTAAGCGACACTCAAAGAGAGTACACATAGAGTACTCCGCAACACAGAGTAAGAGGATACGCAACACTCACACCCTGGAAGGCAACAAAAACGTCTTCTCTGCATCACGGCCACCATAACATAGCCACCGATGGTACCCTCTGGTTATGTCAAAATAGCTATTGAAAATGGCCATAGAAATAGTGAGTTTTCCCATTAAAAATGGTGATTTTCCATAGTTATGTTAGTTTACCAGAGGGTATCTGTAGCGTACTATCATGGAAGTCTGATCAATTGGTCTCAATTTTCTGGTCTTTGCAAATGTCCATGCTCCCTTTCCAAGTCAAGCAAGGCCATGATGCCATGTGCTGTACATTGCTGTTTTCCTGAGTATACACACTATGGAAACATGTGTTTGCGCAATGAACGTCTATGTACAAACATATGTTATGTGTCTCATCTATGTATTCATACACATGCAACTATAGAGGAATTGAAAGACTGTACATTACATCTACGTGTCGTGTACACATATGCAGACTGTATTATATATACATATAGAGAGAGATAGAGAGTAACCCCTAAAAGATAGAAGTCTAGTTTATCACTATTTGAATAGGATTTTACTGGGTGTTACTTTTCTATATACTAAAATCGTCGAATTCATCATCTAACATCGATCTTTTCTGGGTTTGCCATGTCAACCGTGTCTGTTTTCTCATGGAATGTCTCCATCCCCGGACCTCTCCACGCTTGGACTGGACCTCCTTTCTCTCCAGAGCTGTTTCCACACCATTCACCCGGATGGTCATGGAGCATCCTGGCCAGGTGGAACCGGTGGAGCCCCCAGGAACCCCCAGTTTGGCCCAAAAAAAACTCGGGCGAAAGTGAGAAAAAATGAGACCTTTCCGTTCGAACTTTTTTTAGCCATTTGGATTTGAACATCAACCCTGTTCGAGCTGTCCTTTACCTTCAAGGTTGACAAGGACAATTTTGGGGATGTTGTTTGGGATTGTGAAGGACCAGGTTCCCAATGAGTGACTGTCAAGTGGTTGATTCATGACTGATAAATAAATCATGGACAATCATCATGAAATTCGGAGCCGCTGAGCAAAGAATACCTCAGCAAACCCAAATATGTATATATTTATATATAATATTATAGATATAGAGAGATGTAATATTTAATATACTATTTGTGAGATGTGTTCATCCGTGCATCTTCTCCTAAAAGTATCGTAATGTATAGTAGTTGCAGATGTCATCCACAGGGCAACCGGCAACCTGATGGTACACTAGATAATTACTCACTGACTTGACCCGAATCTATGATGTCTTGCAACTTCTTGGTGGACCAAGCCCCGAACACATTGCTTTGAGACTTCCAAAAATGAATGGACCAGGGAATACTTGGTGATTCCCTGAACAAGCTAGAGTTAGAATCGAAAGTCCCTTCAAATACTTGGTCCCTCCCTTACAACTCCTGTAGGGTACCCCCCAAAATCCACCGAGTGGTCATTATCTTGGTCATTATGTAACTAGTTGGAGCACGGCCTTTAGATGGCCGTGGGTTCTTTGTGGTTGACGGGGTGCCATGGATCATGTTTGACGTGCCAATAGGAATTTGTGTGATGTGACTTTTAAGGTCGTTAACCCCTTATTCTGGTGCAGTTTGTGGGGTGGGGTGGTGGGGTGGGGTGGGATGTTAACGTTCATGTTCATGTTACGCTGAAATTGTTCCATGGTTGAAGTAGTTTTTGGGAAGTGAAAAAACAGGTGTGCAAGGCTGCATGCGCAGTTACATTGGAAAGTGCACGCCAACCCCCTTAAAACCACCAGGCGCCTCTCAGCGCCTTTCCCAACTAGTTTCCCCATTGAAATAGCCATTTTGGGGGACTTGGTGATGTTTCCCCATTCCACGCCATTCCGCCTGTGGGGACCAGTCCTTCCAACTTCAGCTGCACCTCTCCTTGGGGCTGGCAGGGTTGGTGCCATTTTAAGCCCAGCAGTGGTCCGTGGTTTCAACATGTTTCAACGGGGTATCCATGGGGTATCCAGAATCACGAGACTGTGGTAACCAGTGCGATCTCCAAGCAACAAAATGATGTTTGGGTCTGAAAATGGGGGAAAAAAAACGGTTCTGACTATTGTTCAATGGGGAAAAGGATGATGATCGGAATTTAGGGCACCTATTCTCAAACAAACAGAAATGGGTATAGAGAGTTCGTACAGTCATATGAGCCATGGTCAATACTCACTATATGGTTGATGGTCATCCCATCCATAATAAGGATCCTTATAATGGTTATTATAAATCCCTATGAACCATTGGATGACTAGCCCCTATTGATGGTTAT
>Ga0126342_10013015_pt1 | contig 14778 bp, 15 predicted proteins | sample Cyp1metagenome_FD_92528 | JGI IMG/M metagenome (GOLD analysis project Ga0126342, IMG submission 92528) | Coral microbial communities from Lord Howe Island, Old Settlement Bay, Australia - Cyphastrea 1 metagenome | ecosystem: Host-associated > Invertebrates > Cnidaria > Coral ... | reverse complement strand
TTATCTATCTTATCTATCTTATCTATCTTATCCATCTTATCTACCTTATGTATCTTATCTATGGTATCTATCTTATCTATTGTATCTACCTTGACTTTCTTGACTTTCTTAGTTACCTTATCTATATTATCTATCTTATCTTTCTTATCCATCTTACCTATCTTATCTATCTTATCTATCTTATCAATCTTATCAATCTTGACTACCTTATCTATATTGCCATTCTGATCTATCTTATCTATCTTATCTATCGTATCTATCTTATCTATCTTATCTATCTAATCTGTCTAATATGTCTAATCTGTCTAATCTATCTAATATGTCTAATCTGTCTAATCTGTCTAATCTATCTAATCTATCTAATCTATCTAATCTATCTAATCTATCTAATCTATCTATCCTATATATCTATCTAATCTATCTAATCTAATCTATCTATCTATCTATCTATCTGTCTATCTATCTATCTATCTATCTGTCTATCTGCCTATCTCTCTATCTATCTATCTATCTATCTAGCCATCTATCCATCTATCCATCTATCCATCTATCCATCTATCCATGGATCCATGGATCCATCGATCCATCGATCCACCGATCCATCGATCCATCGATCTATCTATCTATCTATCGATCTATCTATATATATTATCTAACTTATACATCTCATCTGTCTTATCTACCTTATCAGTCTTATATATATATACATTTATCTTATCTATCTTATCTATCTGATCTAGCTGATCTACGTGACTTTATTATCTTTCTTATCTTTCTTATCTTTCTTATCTTTCTTATCTATCTTATCTATCTTATCTATCTTATCTAGTTTATCAATATTAACCATCTTATCTTTCTAATCTATCTTATCTATTTGATCTATATTATATATCTGTTCTATCTTATCTATCTTGACTATCTTATCTATCTTGGCATTCTGATCATTCTGATCTATCTTATCTATCTTATCTATCTTATCTATCTTGTCTATCTTATCTGTCTAATATGTCTAAATCTATCTAATCTGTCTAATCTGTCTAATGTATCTATTCTACCAAGTCTATCTAATCTATCTAATCTATCTAATTTATCTATTCTATCAAGTCTGTCTAATCTATCTATTTTTCTATCTATCTATGAATCCATCCATCGATCTAGTCTATTGTATAGATACATTGTATATATATATATATGTGTGTACAGTATCTCCATGACATATCTATATGACTTCCTGTCAATGTATAGATGTACATATCCATACATCCACTCACATATCTAACTACTAGCTGCCACAGTACTCTCCCAATAAAGCACATCTTATCTGATCATTTCCGCACGCATCTCAGCTCTGGATTCCCCAAGCCAAGACACATAAGAGGCAGTCACCATTGACACGCCATGCTGGATGGCATGCTTCGCGATTCTGACATGCATCGGTGCAGGAAGGAGTGAGATCACCAAATCTGATGCCTCACCAGCGAAATTTCACCCATGTTTTTCGGACAGGGCAGACAGCCTCCAGAGAAAATTCAGACCTTAGATTCCTTAGATCAACTTAGATCTTAAGATAATCCAAGGCAAAATCTGGAAGATTTTTGAGGTTGTCATGATCTGTGGGCTTTTGATTGACGCTCAGCAAGGAGGCCATGCCTGCCACGAAGTGTGGCTTGGTCATAGAGTCAGAAGCTACAAGTCTCCTAATTATCATATGACTGGTTTGGTTGGTAGAGTGTTAGCTATAATCTATCGGATTATATAAACATTTTACAACTATAGACATCTATAGACTATATTACTCCACTCAAAACAGCCACGGATAATACTATCCACAACGGTTGTCCTAGACTGCGTTCTCCTCTTGGGTTCGCTAAGAATGTTATTAATAGTATTCTTTTCACATCATCATGGTTACTGTGGTAATAGGTAGAAATTAGAATAGTAAAACTACGTTTATATTTCTGTTATAATCAAATAGATTAATTATGTTGTTGTCATTACAATTCCTATGAACCACTGGATGTGCATCTTCTGGAAACACCATTAAAATCCAAACATCCACCTGAGTCACAAATGTGCAACTCTCTGCGCGCCTTCACCAAATCCTCCAGCTTGCGGGCAATTTCAGGAGTTGATTCAGCCGCAGCCACATCAACCACCTGACTTAACAAGTCTAGCAACATAGGCCTGTGTTGCTGGGTTATCTTTTGTATGGAATGATATATGCATAAATGCTGGAAAAACACATAGTCTGGAGCTAACCTGCCCTAGGAGAGACCTTGTGCAGGACCCAAATGGGCCTCCGTCTGCACTCTTTCGTTCCCTGGCCAAATTCGAAGCGTGTTGGGTGGTTTCCAAAGCGCCATTGCTGGAGTGATTCTCATTGACAAGGTCCCATCATTGATTTATTATAGACAAACATATCCACATTGACAAGGTCCCATCATTGATTTATTATAGACAAACATATTCACAATGTGGTGCCCCAGTTCGTTAGCTAAGTTGGTTTATAGCCAGGCCAGCTAGGAATTGTGGTAGATATATCGAACTAGATAATGGGAGTTACAATCCGACTTAAAACCTGTAACTGGGGGGACCACAACTTATACTGTACCAGTATATAATGTACTGTAAACATCCATAAATCATCTATAAAACATCCATACAACATCCATAAAACAAGGCAGGACAACCGCTGGCAAGAATAAATGTGCCAGGACTTTCATCACTGGTTGATGTAGCGCCAAACCCCCGAATTGCTCGAGAAGCAGTTGGTAGCAAGTGCAGCCTTAATATGCCTTAATTGCACACTTGGAATTTAAGATGGAATCTTCAAAAAAGGCCCTTGAAAGGGATTGGAATCCGAAGGTGAGGATGGACAGAAAATGTCACTTCAGAAACCTTCAGTTACATATCGTTAATAATCATTTACATTCATTTTTTTACTTATGTCCATGTCTGCGGGTGATAATCAATCCCTTTTGCTCATGAAACAAACTCACCCATTTACACTCATTTGGGTTTGTCCAGAAATAGAGTCTACCTTTCTACCGTACTCCCCCTATTTATACAGAAACCTTTTCAAAAGGCATTAATGATGACCAACAAGTGGATTTTGGGGTAACATGATTTTTTAACGGGCAATTGGGTCCCGTATCATTTATATTTGATGTAGGATACATGGCGACTATCTATTATTATTCTTACTCTTTGCCGGTGATACTCCCTTTTAATCTCTGAACACAAGTCCCCTATGTATATCAACTTATGTATGTTGTATATGCCTGAAACAAAATCCATCATGTTTGTTGATATTTGACTTATCCGATATATCCATCCAGAATCTATGACACCTATGGCCATCCCCCCAGTGCCCCAGTGCCTGGCATCCGTTTCAGAGCGTTGAGCTCCTTCTGCTCCATGCTGACGACGCAAACCTCCGTGGCCTTCCGCGTCAAGTAGGCGATTAAAGGAGGAGCCACGTGGCCGGAGCCCAGCACCAACACCTGGAGGATCGACATGGATCTGAAATTGACGTGCGCACTCATACGTACATGAACATGCACATATTCATAATAGTGTTACATGTATATTAACGCATGTTGAAATATTTATCTATAAATTTATCTACATGAGCAATCTCGAAAACCCTAGGTTGACGGAATGGACATCCACAAATTTGGAAAGGTCCCATCGCTACCACACGTTTGCACAAAAAGGATATATGGCAAACTTGGGGGGCATCGCTTGCAGGAAAAAATAATGATCTACTTGACTCCAGAGCGGAGGCTGCGCTTCCTTTTTGATCAGGAGGAATCTTCCCTGCACGACTCTGAGCTATCTGAGGAGGTGCTACTGGAAGAGGTGCTGTGCAAATCTCTTTTTCCCAACGCCAGCATGGACAGCCAGCTTGTTCGCCAGCCACCTCTACACAGCTACTCTATAGCGAGCTCTCCAGCTCGGGCGTACAAACCTGAATGCTATGGCGGTTGGCAGCTTTCCGGGCCCCTACAGGCCCGAACCTGTGCCAGAAAGAATGTCAGATAGAATGCCAGTCTATCTTTATCTATCTATCTATCTGTCTGTCTGTCTGTCTGTCTGTCTGTCTGTCCGTCTGTCTATATATCTGGCTGGGTAGCTGGCTAGCTGGCTAGCTACCTATCTACCTAGCTATCTCTATCTAGCTTCCCACCAGAAAACCTAAATGTGTCACAAATTGATGAGCACCTGGGTGTCTGGAGCAGAAAAAGGGGTATCGCGTGGGTATCGCTCAGGCATCGCTAGGGCACCGCTAAAATTCACCGCATGATTTTCCAAATTTGGTATGTGTTGATACTGTAGTAACGTTGTAGTACTTGCCAGAAAGCAGCTTCATGTAACAACAGCAGAAAATCAGCAAAGAGGCAAGCAAAACAGTGCAAGTTCACATGGGGGGTCAATGGAAACACTCTTCAGCAACGACAATAATTTGTCAGTGTCACAAAAAAGCTTCACTAAACAACAGCAGTGGGGAGATAAAGTCAGCGGAGAGGCAATCGAAATGGCACAAATTCAAGTGGAGAGTCAATGAAAACATGCAAGGCAAGGATGTGCTGGCATCTAATAAAATAAACGTGTTTACAGGGACTTGGCTTCCGCTTCTGCGGATTCCCTTCTCTGCGGACCACTCCATGGATATCACGAAGAACACTTTCTGAGGAGCACGTACCCTTGTGGGCCCAAATCTGGTTCACAAACGACGTCAGAAATCAATGTTCAAAATTACATTACCTTGAAAGGGGGTATCGCTAATTTGGAAAGGTCCCATCGCTTACCTCGTGTCTTTAACAATTTCCATAGATTTCCACAAGCCAATGTCCGTCCCTTACAGTATATATTACATGTTTAATATTGCCGGGTTTTTTGCGGTGGCTCACATATCTTTCTAGACAATTCTATATTCTATGACTATATCTTCAATGTCCATTGTCCATCTATCTTTCTCTGACCTAATTCAAGCCATTGCATCGCCACGCAAGTGGGCACTGAATTTACACCCCAAAGATCAGGAGTATTTTTTCAATGGTCATAAACGGTCATATTGGCTGTCTGAACATGGGGTACTCCGTGGATCTCAAATGTTCTCAGAAATCCATTGGCTTATCAAGATAAACCTCATGGTTTCACATACTTTTCCCTAGAATGGCCATAAACCTACATACATAAATGGGGTTGAGCCCCATTTATTTTCCCTCATTAACCATCAGAGAGATCGATCATCCCCATATTCTTGGGATACCAATTGGGTAAAGTTGGTCCTTCATCCAATCCGCGGACCAGCCGATTTCATCCAACAAAGGCAGCCTTTTTGCCAGGACTGGACACCGAAGGCTCTGAAAAGTCCTGGGCTGGGAAGCATCATCGAAGATCATCAATGATCACAGAATTACACACATATATATAATATATATATAATTTCTCATAAAAGAAAAACTCAAACTTGAAATTGGATCCAACTTGGATCGAAATTGGTACCCCAAAGTAACTCCATCTTTCCAGTATCGCTCCGATCAATCCACTGCTCCACCCTAAAACCATGGTAAACTTGGATTGTTTCAATGTGTTTCAATCCTCATACCCTCTGGTAAACTAACATAAGTATGGAAAATCACTATGTTCAATGGGTAAATCAACTATAAATGACCATTTTCAGTGGCTATGTTAGTTTATCAGAGGGTAATCCTCAAACATGATCAAACAGAACAACAAGACAATCCTCCGAAAACATCTTGGTGACCATGAGTGAAATCTATGTCCAAAGGTATGCAAAAGGTTAGCTTTGCCCCCTCTGAATAGTTATCCCAACTAGTTGCCGGGGTAGTGACCATGGTTCATCCCCAATTCCGGAGGTATACCCGGACAATCTGTCCATAAACAGACCATGGTCATGAAGCAGCTATCCCCCTCATTTAGTGGGTAAATTCCCGTCTCTGCTTGGTGTTTTGGCGAGTTCCAACCTTGTTTTTGATGATGTTCGATTGTTGTCTGATTGTTTTTTGGTACATTACAGAACCCAAAACAGTGAGATGAATCTCCATGAATCTCCCAACCACACTCAAAGAAACACCCACCTGTTCAAATGAATCTCCACATTTTCATAGATGTTCCATGGCACCAGCACCCGTGGAAGGAGTCCTTGCTGGCTGTTGGCAAGGCCCCTGCTGTGGCTTGCCGGTGGGAAACACCAGCTTCAGTGGCTGCAGTCTGCAACCTCGGAGCCAAAGCTCTAACCTGGCAATGAAAAAAACGCTACATCGATTATATATATTATGTTTATATATTATAACATTATACTATATCAATATAATTTAAGATAATATACGATATAATATAATGATATCTATATATATATATATATAGAGAGAGAGAAAGACAGAACTGATTCATGTTAGACATGTCCAGTGCCAGGTTTCGTGACCTAGTGACCAAGGCTGGCCTCGACGTGTGGCTGGTATTTTTTGGTAAGGGGATGGGATTACTTACCATTAGTGGCTGGTGATGGAAGTTTCCCCATAACACACTTGCTCAGACATGTCTGCATCATCGGAAAATATCTCGGTTTAGTATTTCAAGTGCCGTTGTTATTGTTTTTGATGGTTTTCAATACATAAATCATCTTCAACCGTCATTTCTGGTGCTTTAATCGGTTGGCGGCGTCACTGTAACAGAAAGAATTTATATAGACATCTTGAAGGATGTCGCCAATAGGACCCTGAACTGCCGGTAACTGACAAATTGATACCAATGACTTTTACTCGTTTTGGGGGATCGGAGACCATCCATTGTTTGTTCCGGCCACGCATATATATATATACATAGACCTCAGCAGGGCAGTGTTTGTACCGCTAAGTTTGTGACTTCGCCACCAGTTTCGCCAGACTCTTTTCCGATGAAGCCATCACCTGCATGGACCGGGGTCATGTTTTCCCATCACGGCCTCAATGGACTATTCATGACAATGACTTCACAGAATGCAACCAGCCGCCCTCATGGCGAAGCCAGGCATATCATCCATGGATTAAATAATCATCCCATTCTGACGTTGGATCCTCATCTGCCGTTCCGAACACCATCCATGTATCAGCTGAACCATGAAAAATACCGCTATCCTATGGCCCTGGTCAATAGATGTCGATAGGTATCCCGGTATCCCGTTGTTTTATTGGGGTAACCTCCAAGAGAGCTGGTATCTATAGTCACCCTCCATCACAACCAGGCGGCTCATCGCTCATCTTCCGGGGATTGGTCAGCCATGTTTGCTGGTCTATGATGGCTGATCTTTCAAACCCATTGAAATATCCCATGATATCCCCGATAAATGATATAGTGAAATAGCTGTGGAACACCCATGTTTTCCGGTTCGGAACATCGGAACATGATCTACAAATGGTCGGTTTTCCAGATCAAAGTGCTCTTCTATTTTCGTCACATATTGTGCCTACATTGGGGATTACCATGATTGGTGATACATGAGAAAAACAACATTTGGGATGATATCCCCATTGGGATGCTATCTGCTATCCCCATGGATCATTTTTGGGATGACATGCTGGGGATGATGTTTGGATCATAATTGGTACTGGATGATCTCTCACTCCCCATGGCCCCATGGCCCCATGGCCCCATGGCCCCATGGTTCCATGGTTCCAGTTATTCGAGCTCACCATCATTGAGCAAAAGCTCTCGTCATTCACAGTCCTTCCCAAGTCAAGCCTCGCAAGGGGATGGGGATGGGGATTTTCCAAAAGCAAGAACCGTCTCACTTAGAACCCTGCCACTTCGGGCAGTCAGGTTATATGTTAATGTTATAAGTTTAATATAAGTGTGTTTTTTTCAAGGTCAATCAACTTCAATTAAAAAAACACATAAAACTGCTGATCTGATACCATTGGGAGCCCCTGACAGGTGCGAATAACTCCTGATGGATTTGCATATAGCCGGCTGTCTCAAATTGGAGTGTCCAATGTTAATCTTACCCAATTCTGGGACATCTGTCGCAGGATTATGGCCATCAAAAACACGCCTCATATCCTAAGTCTGAAGCAACTTCTGGCACGTTTGTTGGCATATCCCAACATCAAATCTTTGAAACCACTGACATCTACTGACTAATTGCTCATGAATAGTCACTTGAATAGTCATCAGCCAGTGCTGTTTACCATCTGTGCCCAACTGGATCCATCTGCCGGAAATGGCCCTCATCCTGCCGGAAATCTGAGTTTCCAACACCAAGATCTGCATTCGCGCCACGGACTCCTCACATAAGTCCGCCACGCGATTGATGAGACGCCTAAGCGGTAAACAATTTGACATGACTTTCCATAGTAGTTACAGCGCTTACCACTGGAGTCAACGCTGAAAACTGGGAATACATCATCATGTCGATATATTCAATATTCATTGGTGATATGTATATATATTATATTACATTATAATATAATATAATATAATATAATACAATATAATATAATATAATATAATACAATATAATATAATATACAGTAATATAATATAATATAATATAATATAATATAATATAATATATAATATAATATATAATATATAATATACTGTAATATAATATAATATAATACAATATAATATAATATAATATAATATACTGTAATATAATATAATATAATATAATACAATATAATATAATATAGTATAGTATAATATAATATAATATAATAATACATTACTAACATAAGATTATATATGATATATAATTAAACCGATGGATAGAGGGGTGCCTGCTTCCAAACAAACCATATTCAACTGGGGCGATGATTTTTGGGAGGAACTTCGAAGAGATTCGACCTGGAATTCCAAATGCTCGAAGTGCGAATCGTTGTGAACTTGCCCTCGGCAATCAAACCTGTACGAGTACATGGAACATTCGCCAGTAAATGATTTCAGCATTGACTTTATATGAAAATGCATGCTTAGTTCGAGGATCTCTCGGCCATGTTTGATGACATCGAAGCTTGCAAAGAAACTGAGAAGCCCTTCTGGGAGACCCACGAATCAAACAAATGTCCGGTGAATTCCAAAGTACCTGAGCTGCCATGGGATCCAGCATTTTCATCTGTGTTCAATGATTTTCACATATATATATATGTATATATGGGAATATGGGTAAGTCTGAAAATGATGTATTCCCCAAAATAGCCATTTAGAGAGGGAACATCATGATAAACCATGGGATTGGTACCTTATTTTTCAGACAAGCCCATATGGGTTTGGTATCTGAAAACGGGGATACCACTGCATTTATAGCGATCAAATCATGGGGAAGATGAGGTTGTGACGCTGCTCCAACCCTGAACCTGAAACATAAAGACCACCCAAAACCGGAAAACACACCAAAAGTCTGGTGCAATTTCTCACAAATCATACTGCACAACACTACATCCTCAATCTCAGAGTCTGGGCAAACCACAGACTCTGTGAGTAAGCTCAGATACATAAAAACCCAATGGAGAACAGGAAATGACGGATCCATTCTCTTAACATGTCTCAACAACAGTCAATATACACCGGACTGCAGTTACAAAAATGAACCCATCTGGATACCATCTGGTTATTTAACATAGCTATGGAAAATCCATTACAAATGGAGGTTTCTGGGAAAATCATCTGTAAATGGGCCATCTATACCATAGCTATGTAAAATAACCAGAGGGTAACTTCCAATGATTCACAAACCTGAAAAAATCGGTCTGCTCTCCAGCACCTCCAAGAAACCGGTTAGCACCGTTGCGTGCGTCGCTACGCCGAGCGGCAGCATGCGGGAGGCATCGGGACGGTGGAAATGTTCTCCTCCACTGCATCAACCACCTGTAGCTGAGACCTTGATGATACCTATATCTGGAAAAAATATGTCATATATAGTTCACCTGAACTCCATTGAAATCCAATAAACAATTTTAGGCAATTTGGGGATAAGTATCCCTTACTGACCATCATTACAGTGACGTTGCAATACCGTTGCAGTGAGGTCATTATAATTTATCCAGACCTATTTTACCTATGATTGTCGATATGGGAGTGTCTATAGAAATGGTCGATTCCATGGCCATTTTAATGCGGAAAAGGGTAGTAAACCATGATAAACTGACAAGATTGGGGTACAGTTTCAGAAACAATTATCTCTAGGATTCTCCATGTCTTGAGGCATTTTTTTGCCTTGAGTAGATCAAGATCCAGCTTGATCCAGCTATGTATATATATACATATATATATATATATATATCGACCCCTTCTTGACTCAACACTACAGTGTGCAAGAGTGTGATAATGTGATAATGTCCATTTACAGTGAGTCTACATGGTACCCCTCACATCAGGGATCATTCATGATCATTCAGGGATCATGCGCAGCTGATTGTCAGGAATAATCCCATCAGCCATTCATACTACAGTAAACACCCCACAGAAACCATGGTGGATGTAGGGGATGAAATCACATGCTTGGGACCATAGGGGTGTATCAGGGGGATGGGATGACTCCCCACGCCTTTCCTTCTCGGACACCTCGCAGCTGCTGGATATAGCCTGGCCGGGATGTGCCAGGAATCTCCACGTGAATCTCATCACCAGCTGTATCAAAGGATGGATTGGTGAAAGAAAACCACAGGAAACCAAGTCTTGTACCTTTAAAATGTCGGTTCCAGCCACCCACACCCAGGAAGCCCCACGGTAATCGCGAGCCAACTGCCCACCCTCTGTGATAATGGCCCCGCGAACCTGCATCCTGGCGATCCAATGGGGGTGTGGCACGTGTGGCTACCAATGGAATAATGTGATCCAATGAGTGTCCCTGACATGGGATTTTAATTGGATTTTAATGGGATTTTAATGACATACTCATGGACTTTTTCGGAACACAAAAACAAACTCGTCGAAAACGATAGCGTTCTTGATTTTATGTGTGCGGAAAGTGTAACAGCACTTGGGGCCAACACTGGGCTCATTCTGCAAAATGCGAGGCCCCAGTTTCCATAAGGTATGCCATAAGGGAACCTAGGACCTAGATTTAATCCCATGTCAGTTTTAGCATCCGAACATATCTTAACAACTTGCCAATGCAGAAAATCAAAGGCATGTCACCATTGTTGAAATTGGCATTGTTCACAAAGATAGGCTCACAATGGCTCACACAATTGTAAAAAAATATCAAACTGCTGGTCACTTTGGGGTCGAGGGGGCCACCATTACAAAGAATTGAAGCCCGCCCCAATTTTGGCATGGACAGCCATCATACCCCAACTGCAAAGAATCAGATCATCATATAGGTTATATATAAGATTAGATAAGATCACACACACATATGTATATATATATATGTATACATAAGATCATATGGTGAACATCTGTGAGAATCATGGGATATCGCATGACAGATGCAAACGGATAAACTGACATCATCAACCCCCCTAGAAAAGCAAATAGAAATGACAATCTCACTTGTAGTGACATGGAATCCCACCCACTGGGATTTAGGGATTAATTTCCAATGACGGAAATGATTACTTGAGTAGGAAAACAATCACTTTTGAGTGTGCACTCATGATATTACTGTCTACGGATATTTGGCTGGAAAATCGCTGCAGTTGGGGTATGATGGCTGTCCATGCCCTCAAAATTGGGGCGCCCTTCAATTCTACAGTTCTTCTTATATGATCTTATATATATATAACTTATATATATATATATATATATAACTTATATATAACTTCTATGATCTTTCTTATCCTCTCCCACTTAATAGCAGTACTTCTGTGTCTTCACCCCAGCCCAGCACACTTCGACCATGCCAGAGGCTCGGCAAGCTCTCGGAGCCAGCCAGGGCATCACCTCAGCATGCCAGGTGGCCCAGGTGGCCCATCGGTGTTCAGTAGTTAGTAAATGTTTGTGATATATGAATGTTAGTAATATTAGTGGTATATATATATAGTATAACATTATTATAACTATATAATTATAACCATATCATTTTTGAAGTGGCGAATGACCTCTAATAAGCATACCACAAAGCAGTTAGGATAATGTGTTATACTAATGAAGTAATGGTGTTTTTTCAACCACTTACACCACTGATAACTCTTGGGCGTCGCATTCCATTTCCGGGGATGAACATTGAAAGAAGTGTTTCAAAGCTACCAACTGCTTGGTGAAGTTGATCATGATTAACAATCAATTTATTGGGATAATCGGATATGGATGAACGAAACGATCGTTTGACTTGGTTGATGCATGATGGTTGATTAAGTTCATGCATCCCATCTCCTGATCAACATGTGTGAAATACACCCCATGACTGGGCCCCCAATTCATGAACAGATTCAGCAAATCCAGGGATGCAATGATGGGACCATGATCCAGCTATAGCACTTTTTTAAGAATGGACGGGTCATCCAGCTCAAAATGAATGGTTTCGTCAGTTCCATACTCAAAGTGACCAAATGATTGATAAATCTGGGGTGGTTGTATAATTCTAATTATGAATAACAACACCATACAGCTCTTGAATTGCAGCAATGAATGAAGGTCCATTCTTGGATCTCAATTGCTTGATATTAAGCCGATTTAAAAACATACAAAACTCCCGGAATCTCTGTATGATTCTGTATGTACTGTACCTGTTTGGTGCCTTGCCTTCTCTATCCAGGGATTGTTCATCCCGTCTGTGCTAGTCTAGCTGCTAGTCAAATTCCCAGTAAAACGACATCTTTCGAATATGTTCGAAAACATCTTTTCTGAGTGCAGCACCAGGAAGAGGTGATAGTGGCCTCAGCTATTTCTGGGATCCTACAAGGAATGAAGATTCAATCTTTGAAGTGACAGGGGAAGTGTCATTCAACGAATTGTCTTCATGGAAAAACTACATGCTGTTTTTCCCTTGAAGCCATTCTGAGATTCAGGAAACTTCCCAAAATTCTCGCCATCCGATGCGATCGACACATCACTTAGTGCTCCAACGCGAGGTTCGAGGCCAGACTGGGAAGGAAAGGCAACAAGCAATCGCCAAAGTGTTCCGAGGACTGCGGCATCGACATCGGAGACATTTTTTCCACAACAGAAACACCTGAAGAAATCTAAGAAACATGTCATGTCGACTGAGAAAAAATGTGTTAAATATATATATATATATATATAATTCCCAGTAAAACTATATATATATGATTATATATGTATGCATTATATAATAATACTAATCCATATTATTATATAACCATATCATCTTAATCAACTGGCTCAATGACATCATCTAAACTGGGGGACAAGGAAGTAAACAGCAGCTTGAAACGACTGGCCATTCTGGTCCAAAAAATCCACGAGGGCTGTGGCGTGCCCCCATGAAATAACACAGAAGGCCTTATCGGTTCTCCAGAAACCGAGAAACCAGCATTGCTCATTTGATGGATGTGTTTGTTGTTATTCGGGAAGTCACGTCTATGAAATGAAAGTGTTACAAAGCGATACGACCACCGCGCCAAAAAGGTCTGAAAATGTTTGATGTCTCAAGTATCGCCATCATTTCTCTGGCTTGGGCCTGTTTGAGTTTCTTACCATAATTTCATCCCACAACGTATCACAATTATATATAATATATTATTATAACTGGTTGGTGGTTTTAACCATCTTGAAAAATATTCGTCGGTTGGGATGATTATTCCCAACTGAATGGAAAAATAAGACATGTTTGAAACCGCCAACCAGTTATAATCACTATAGGACATCCCCGCTCCCGGATCCATCGACTCCGCGCGCCTCTCTAGGCAGCTCGGATGGCAAGTGATCCACCGCATGGAACAGGATCCCCGGACTGGGCGGTGGGCAAGGCGCGGCGTGACCGGTCATGGCTAGGGCCCGAAATTGATCATGGTAGGAATCTTGCCGTAATGACCAGCATATCCTCGTTAAAACCTACATTGATGGATTCGAATTCAGTTTTCGAGGTCAGATTAAGCAACCATCCTATCCAACCAGTACCTTTATAGCCTTCATCGTTTCTGTAAAACTGTCCTGTCATGCCTTGGAGGGGGCCTTTTGTGAACCCCCTGGTCATGAATTGTCATGATGTCGATCGAACGCTTTGATGACTTTGGCAAAGTGCCGAATTATGGTGTTTCCAAACATTGGAGACGAGACTATATTGGCTAAGCTGGATGATAGACGTGGCTTCCATACTGGGATGTCCATCTTCCATGATTGGCAAACAACAAAAACATTGTGGGTTTACCAGTTAAACCCGCATCTTTGACAGTTGAATACTCAAGTTTGCTATAATTATACTCCCTTGTTCAGTGGGTATCACGCCATGATGATATTGATATTGTGACTAACTCTGGATACCGAGCAACAAAACTTATTTTTCTTGTAACAGGGTAGCAAATGTCTGACTCAATGTCTTCACCGAGTTGTGTAGCTAAAAGGTCACCCCATCTAATCTGGCATCACAAGTATCTATCTATGACTCTACTGTATACACACATCAGTACCGCCTAAGATTGAGGTACCAGCTGCACCAACAAACCACACAATTTGCCAATTTCAGATCTGAAAGCATTTTCGGGGCTCAATAATTCTGACCCATCCTCTAGCAGCAACTGCTCGCCCTTAATTTTCCCAACATTTCCCAACTATACAACATGCGCACCCCTAATTACCAAAAAGGACAAAAGATATCGTAACACATATATATATATAATATATATAATATATATATATATAATT
>Ga0126342_10013014_pt1 | contig 14782 bp, 10 predicted proteins | sample Cyp1metagenome_FD_92528 | JGI IMG/M metagenome (GOLD analysis project Ga0126342, IMG submission 92528) | Coral microbial communities from Lord Howe Island, Old Settlement Bay, Australia - Cyphastrea 1 metagenome | ecosystem: Host-associated > Invertebrates > Cnidaria > Coral ... | reverse complement strand
TTGTTTGGGTTTTCCTATCTTACCTTATGCCCTCTCATTTTATTGGCATTTTCTCCTTAGGCCCCTGCATTTTATTTTATTTTTTTAGGTGCCTCACCCCCCCCCCCTGGCAACAGACGAGGGTCATAATATATGAGATAATCCTTCCCATTGACTAATTTTTTTCAATATGGTTAAAACCACCAACCAGCTTGGATGATTTTTGGATAGCCCTATTTTTTGGAGGAAACCTCCAAATCACTAGAAGTTCTTGATGAAATTATGAGATCCACCAGTTTTATCTCGGTTAGATATCTCGATCGATGTTTAAAATTAACTTCAGGAAACCATCTATTTAATCTATATGTATGTCTCTTCGGGACCAACGATCCTTACTTTTCTGCGCATCTTTGTCCTTGATTCTCCACGCATGCCTCTGCACTTTTTTCACCACCTAGGACAGCACATGCCTCCGGGAGCGGCCCCGATGATCGTTGGATCATGCTGGATCCCAAAAAGACAAAGACAGTTATGGCCATCTACCCTCTGGTAATTTAACATAGCTATTGAACATGGCCCATTTATAGTGGATTTACCCATTGAAAATGGTGTTTTCCATAGTTATGTTAGTTTACCAGAGGGTATTAGTTGTAACTGGTTATTTCTATGGGAAAAAAACATTCCATAAATGGGGTTGTAAGTACTTAGAACTGGTATTTCGGGCCATCAGCAAACAGTATCTTATTTTGACCATGACATTATGGGGTATCATGAGGTTAGAATTTGAAATTAAAAGCCAAGACAGTGTATATTACCCTCTGGTTATTTAACAGTTCGCCATGGTATAGATGGCCCATAGAAATAGATGGTTTACCTATTACAAATGGTGATTTTCCATGGCTATGTTAGTCATAACCAGATGGTATAATATTGATTCCATGCTTGGAAGTCGGCATGCGGTTTGTCGCATGTCGGCAAGTACCCCGCTCCTTGGCATCAGAAAGTCTATCTATCATATGTCGGCCTGTTCGATAGCTTCGAAATCCTCAGGCCCTCCGGTAATCAAACGTGGCAATGGAAAAGCCATCATTTATGATTTACCCTCTGGTAAACTAACGTAACTACGGAAAGATCCACCATGCTATTAATATTATTAATGGGTAAATCCACTATATCAATGGCCATGTTCAATAGCTATGTTAGTTTACCAGAGGGTATATACATGATGTTGCCAGCTATAAACCTCCATTTCTAGTGGATTTGTTCAGCTTGCAATGTTTGATGACACTGGAGGGTATACATTCTGGACTCGTTTGCCATCCAGATGTTCCCCGAAGTTTGGAATAATGCAGTTTGATGATCTGATGTTTGCTGCTTTCGACAAACTCTTGATGCAAATAACAGTCTGGTTGGTGGTTTGGAACATTTTTTATTTTTCCATATATTGGGAATAATCATCCCAACTGACTATTTTTTTCAGAGGGGTTGAAACCACTGGTTCAATTTGTTTAATGAGTAAATTATGGTACAAAAGCAGTTCAAAATAGGACGATGACCATTATATATATATAAAAGTACGGCAAGACCCTGAGGTTTGCCCGGACTCGCAACGAGCGTCTGGGCGTGATGATGATGATGATGATGATGATGATGACCAATATGCTCCACATAAACAACATGTATTAAACCCTTATACAAGATCTTCAATGAATGTAGAAGTTTAACGGGTGTGGGAGAATTCATATGTATAGTGTGATAAAACAAATCCTTATAAATTACGCTATTCTGGGCTTGGGCAAACCTCGGGGTCTGTGTGTACAAGTAGGGCAGTGACAAAGGCGGAAAAACAGTTCCTATCCCCCACACCGGGGAATAATTTTTCACCGGGAATCTCCAATGCCAAGTTTCATAGGACCAGTCCATCATCAACATTCTGCATTCCTTCAGGACCTGTCTGGCTGGAGTGTGCTTGTTGCTGACTGCACCGACAGCTTTCGCCCCCTCCAAATTTGATACTGTATGTGGAACCTGAAACCATAGAGACATACATAAAGATTTGGTCCCAAAGTCCCAGTTATAGATGATTTTCCTACTGGATGTGGCCCAAACTTTGAGTATGTCCCTGCTGGATATGGTCCAATACTCAGTAGAAAGATAAAAACATAGGTTTCCCGAAATCATCCCTGTTTTCAAGTGAAGTCAAGTAAACCCTCACATGTGTTGCATGTTGTTCCCTTCTGTTTGATTTATGGTTATCTCGTGAACCCTGCTGGTTAACCTACAGTGGCAGGAGCGAATTCGGATATCTGGGACCAAGTCCGGTCATGATCTTGCCCCGCAGATGGTCAGTGCTGCTGGGCAACATGGCCGTCTTGAAATCAATGACCCACAGAATCCACAGAATGTGGGGCCCCCGTTCGATAGCTAAGTTGGTGCAAATAACTCCAATAACTATTGTTTATGGTACTTATAACTATAGTTAATGGGGTTTAAAAACCAACTTATAACTGGGGGGCCCCACATTGCAGAAATGGGATAGAAATGGATACCCAACCTGGTTATGACATTCACAGTTCGCCATGGGATTTCGATGGCCCATAAAAATAGATGGTTGACCTATTAAAAATGGGTGGATCTTTCCATGGCAAACTGTTAGTCATAATCAGGTGGTATATCTCATTAACCATTATTAACCACTATTAACCATTATTAACCACTATTAACCACCATTATTATAATGGGATGAAGAAGGGTGAGGTATGGTGAGGTGTGTCTCGAACCCCCACACTTGGATGGGCCATGGACAACTGGCTAGCTGGCTTACAGCTGGGTAAACCATCCATCCTGGATAGAACCCACCAAGCAGTCCACCTTTCATGTGGTAAATCCATGCCGTAAACCATCCCCAATGTACCGTAGATGGGATTCAACCATCATCCATAAACTAATTGGGTAACTGCTTGGTGGTGAACATGAATGGATTATGACTTTCCATTGGGAATTTCATTCAACTGACGAAGTCCATCATTTTTCAGAGGGGTAGGGCTCAACCACCAACCAGATAATTAACCATCAAACATTAACCATCATTAACCACCATTAACCACCATTAACCACCAACCAGTAGGCTTACCACGTGTTTATGAATGTTCAATGGTAGGTTTACCACGTTTTATGAACTTTTCTGAGCTCATCGACCTCCAAATGAAGAGATCTAAGACGAAAGCCAGGCTTTCGTATTGGAAGTATTTTATATAGATCATTCCACTTATCCAATTATAACAGATTATAACATATTTTCATAACTGGATATTTGTTATTATTGGAATATTATTGGATATCGAAAAACACATACTTCCAATTCGAAAACTGGAAATAATATTATTATTACTAATAACATTATCTAAAATTATAATACTAATAACATTACTAATATCTGGATAATGATCTAATAACTGGAAATATAACAGGAAAATCTGAAAAAACTTTATCCAGTTATAACAGATTATCCATTTATATTTCCAGAATTTTCAAGATAAGTGGTTTATCTTTCTATTGGATTTTATCCAATTATTACAGATCATCTAAAATCTAGTTATAATTCCACTAAATCCAAAAACACATTCAATCTTAGATATTGGTGATTTTAGATTATATAACTTTTGTAAGAATGAATCACATTTCCCACTAAATCCTCCATTCAAACTATACTTTCATCCAGTCGTATTCTGAAATGACATTATTTCACATTCAAATCCAGTTATCTGGTTGGTGGTTTCAAACATTTTTTATTTTCAATAATACATGGGATAATCCTTCCCATTGACGAACTCATATTTTTCAGAGGGGTTCAATCCACCAACCAGATTATTATTAACCATCATTAACCATATAATAACCACATATTGACCATTATTAACAGTATATATTCCAATAATAATAATCATTATTAATAGTATATATTCCAATAATAACCATTATTAACAGTATATATTCCAATCATATTCCACCAACCAGTTATAACCCCACAACAAATCCCCATCAAGAGACCCATCCCCGGCCATCCCCATAGCGCATCGCTCAGGTTTCCCACCACCGAGTGGCTTTCCTATTGGAACAGTTGGGGGCACCCAGGTCCGGTGGGGCCTTGCGGTGGCCGGCCATCCCGGATCTGAAAAGTGGTGCCGCCTCGTTGTATTTGGGAATACGAACTGGGAATACTATGGGAATATACCATGGGATTATCATTTCTATAGATTTTAAGGGTAAATTTGATCACGACCGAACCCTGTTCTCCCGAACCCTGGAATCATGGTTAGTATTGGAAATCATCCCCATTCATGGCCGCAAGATTCAGGTTAGTGAAATATTATAATTTTCCCAGATAAATGGGGTATACCCCAAAATGGATGGTTTAGCAATATCCTTTTCAAATGGATGATTTCAGGGTACCCCCAATATTATATATAATTTACCCAGATTTGTTGGTTTCTATTTAACCCAGCTAACTGAGTTGTCCAGGATCTCATGTTTTGGAAGTTGGTCACCACATACTTTGTTGATGTTCACCCATCTAGTATACTGTTCATCACTATAAACCTTATCCTAAGAACCATCGTTTATAAATCAACGTTTAACACTACTAACATCTCCTAGCACTTACCCTCTGGTTTAACGTGGCTGTGGAGAATGGCCGGTTTGTGGATGATAAACCATGGATGATTTACCTATTAATAGCATGGTGATTTCCCGGTTCGCTACGTTAACTCCAGGGTAACCCCTTTCTTGCTGTATACATTGATGCATTTCGAACGTAGGATTTTGATGCGGGAATGTGAGAACCATGAAGTGATTATTCTTGGCACCTTTTTGGTTTTGGCATTTTCAGGACTGCGTTTTTCAGACATGCAACGGACCTGCACAAAATCACTACACTGGAGTGGCTCAGTACTGAGGGGTACTTGCTGGCGCACAAAAACCAGTAGAACTGGCCAGCCATTTGGCCTGATTGCCAAAGGATTTCTTTCGATGAGCCTGTTCAAGTTCCTGGTCACACTAGACCAGATTTTAGCTGAACATGGCACAGGTTCAGAGGATTTTCTCATACCTGGTTGTGAGAGACACGGCATCCGTCTCCCAATTCAACCAATGTCGTATGCTGAAGCACTTTTCTTTGTCAGACATTATTTGAGATTGCCCTGGAGGACCACCACAGTATCCCTTGGCGGCGACGTCAGATCCTTCACAGTGCATGGGCTTAAGTCCACTTTGCTCTCTTGGGGGCGCCTCCATCGACACATGCCACATTGATCGATGCAATGCTCCGAAAACTTCGTCATCGCATTCATCCCTCTGCGTAATTGCAGGAGGATCCTGTTGTTCGGATGCGGAAGAAGAAATGGATGTTGATGAGTCCGTCTCACCTGAACCAGATGCATCAATGAGTTCAAAAAGGTCAGTGGTTTCTATTGGTACCGCTGGTTTCAAATGAAATTGAAAGTACTTCCATGTATAGGCGAGGTGCATGTTTGGCAAACTGTTGAAACTGGAAGGTTGGTTCTTCCATTGGATGCTGACCACCCCGTCCCAATGGAGTGGACGGCCTGAATCTATTCTGAGCTGCAGAAACAATGCTCTCTTGAAACTGTAAAGCGCCATGAACATCATCCCTACTATACAAGCGTGTTGATGCCTGTTGAGCCTTATGTTTTCCCTGCAATCTCCTCTGTTCCTCGGGCAAATTTAGCTGTTGCGAACCGCTTGATTGGAGGCACCATATATAAGGCCTATTTTTTTAGGGAATTGAATATCAATTGCCATTTCAGGAACCGATTGATTGGAGGTACCTACCATATATAAGGCCTAAATTTCAGGGAATCTCCCCAGAATTCAGGCCAAACATATGGTACGTAGTAACGTAGCTCCATTGACCGCTTTTGAGGCCCTGAGATGTGGATGCCCGAGCTGCGAAGGAAGCAGCGTTCCTCGATTTTTTGGCCAGGGGTAACCAAGAGGATATGCCCATGTTATGGTGTTTAATAGGGTTTTAATGGGATTTCCATGGGATTTAATAGGAATTAAAAGGATTTAATGTTATGTCGAATAGGATTTCATGGGATTTAGTAGGAATTATAAGGAATTAATGGTATGTTTAATAAGATGTCATGGGATTTAGTAGGAATTATAAGGAATTAATGTTATGTTTAATCAGATTTCATGGGATTTCATGGGATTTGCAGTATATAGTATATTCAAGTATGATTTAACGGGATTTCATGGGATTTACTAGCAAATATAAGGATTTAATGTTGTGTTTAATAGGATTTCATGGGATTTACAGTATACAATATCATATAATCAACAATGATTTTTTACGGGATGTCATGGGATTTCCATGGATTTCCTAGGAATTATAAGGATTTAATTTTCTGTTTATTAGGATTTCATGTGATTTCCTGATCAACTATGATAGATTGGTTCAAGGGGAAATCAACTCACCAGAAACCGGAAGTTCCATGGTTTTTTTTTTGCCACAACAGTCACTAAAGGATTTTACTATAAAATGTCACTTGGACCAATATAAATGTGAGTATAACAAATTTCAGAAAAATATAAAATGCCACTTGTGACCCTGGAAAATCATCATCGAACTATCATCCTGGTGGCACACTCTTCGGCATTATTGAGAGTTGCTATATGTTGGTAAACATAAGTAGGTTGACGGTTTGGTTTTTTGATGATGATGATGATGATATGACTTTTGGTTGGAAATGATCTTAGATATTGCTCTATAAACCAACTTATACCAGGGGGTCACTTTTGTTTTTTGAAATGTGGATTCAAACATCATATTTGGGAACATACTGCAAATAAAGTCTTAATTTACACTTGCGATATGTACTGGTATGTATGAATATGTGTGTATATATATATACGCACAGCACGGGACGTTCGCCGTCGCTTGACGGAGTCAAATCAAGTTCATGGAATTAATGTGAAGTGCAACTGCAAGCATCCAATGTTTCTTTCACTCACAGGTTGTGCAACCAGTATATATATATATATATATATATTACACATACGTTGGGGTGGTGCAGAGAAGGGTCTAAATTGGTTCCCCGTGCAGAGCCTGTAGCTATATGTATCCACATTTCTTTACATAGGGACAGAGAGAGCTGAACATCAGAAAAATGTTCAGACCAACGAAGACATTGTTTTATATAATGACATGCATGATATTATATTCACATACTCAAGGCAAAACAAGGCACACATGCAATATGTTTGTGAACTGGCTCGTGATGGCTCGGGTTTCTTGTTGTGCCAAGAGATCGGCGGACCAGAACGACACGGTTGTCGATGCTCTCAACCAGGCCAAGCGTGGGATCGCAATGGACATGCTCCTTCAGCAATGGGAAGGATTCTTGAATGGTGTCCAACCGGGCAAGTTCTACTCCTTGACTTAGCCCAAGGGTTTGAAGGTGCTCAGCGGGCTCAGAGACATGGAAAGCGGCTGATGGTCGATGTTTTCTTTTCCCAGGGGGGTGACGATATATGTTCTACTGGTTGGTGGTTTGGAACCTTTTTCTATTTTCCATAATATATGGAAATAATCATCCCATGTGACTAATATTTTTGAAAGGGTTTGAAACCACCAACCAGTTTATTTTCCAGGGACTCCTTAAGCAAATCCAGCAAAGCCAGGAACCAAGTGGTCAGGAATGGGGAGCAGACCTGTAGCATTGTGTGGGATTGGTGCAGTGCAAGATTCCACCCCCGTTGCTCGTAAATATAGCCCATCCCCCGATCACACTAAAATACCCTCCATGTTTGGGACCAGTAAAATAAGCAGATCCCCCGGTAAATCATGGTTTTCAGGGAGGTGATTGACATATTTAGAAAAAATGGTGAACCATCTGATGTATCAACAACATGTATGAACCATAAATCCTAGTTAAACTAGTCATAGACCAACTTATCGCAATCATATTGTTTTCCCCATCTTGTATCTTAAATGGGAGAATGACAACCTGGCAGCCCAATTTCCTAATGATGCCTTTGCAGGTAGACTGCATGCCTGGAAACAAGGCGAACATTCCAGGTCTATGAAATACCAAATATACATTTTTCTATAAACCTTCATTGTATAGTTCAAACTATTATTGTTTATAGCCTAGCCGTAAATAGGTTAATATGTTCTATTCAACCACAAAAAAATATATGTTGTTTGCAGGATAATGAACGAAGATCAACCAAATATATATATAGTCCCAAATAGAATCACCATATATACAATCACCATATAAATCCTGATATTTGGGTTTCTTATTGACCATGGTTATTTTTTGGGGATCCATCTATAGCAATCGGTTTCCCATGGGGAAAGCCATGGGGAAATCCGCCGTGGAAGTTCGCAAAGGTTACCCTGGCATTGTCTCGGTGACCCGTGTGGAAGTCTTCTGTCCCGACGAGTGCCTTGCTGGTTGGTGGATGGTTGGTGGGATTTCATGGAAGTTCATGGAGAATTCATGGGGAATGGGATTTAATGGATTTTTTTCTAATCCACTGGCTGGTGGTTTCGAAGATTTTATATTTCCCATAATATATGGGATGATCCTTCCCATTGCCCATTGACTATTTTTTTTCAAGATGGTGAACACCACCAACCAGTCCAGTTAACAGGATATGGCCCACGACTATAAGTGGATAAGGATCCGGAGAGAAGGTTTCCCATTCATGTAGGCTGTAGAAATGAAATTGATTGAGTCATATCCTCATTATTCTCTGTTCATGAGGTCAAACACACAAACTCAATACCCAAAAACAAGGTAGTTATATTTGATCTTTGTATCCAAAACATTCGAAACAAACTCAGACTTGGGTGACCAACTCCACTGTCATGGTGACATAAAAATCAACCCCATGGCGGGTCCACCAACAACAGCGGGTCAACAGCGGCCACGGTGTGGTGGCACGTGGACCATGCGGAGATCGGACATGAAGACGCGATCCTGCCAGCTGTCCTACCAAAAATTCGCAGAGGCTTAAGGTTGTTGATCCGTTCATAGTGGATTTACGATATGGATTAACCCCAACGATAAAATTTATCCGGTTATATCCATACTAGAACACAACCCCGACTATAAGTCTTTAACCCCTTATTACAAGTGCATTGACCCTATCCCACTCTAAACTGGGCTTCAACGAACATCTCACAACAACGAACAAACGCGGCATTCGCCGTGAAGAGCTTTACATGTTCATAAATCCTACACAGTTGAACGAAAGCAATTTAGCTCACTAGTTGGCCTCACCTTGCAAGATAAAGCATAATTTTCATTGGGAACATCATCTATACATGAGTCATGTTAATTCATTTTATACAGCTACAGGAAATAGACATGTGCCATGTGCTTTTCAAACGAATCTATATATATATATGTGTGTATATGTATATATATATAATCTCTCCCATATATTCCCTCGGCGTCACTCTTATGAGGATGGACATTTTCTCCGCTTGGGCCTTTCTTCCCATGACGGACGACCCCAGCCGCCACCAACGGCTGCGCGCCTACAGTCTCCACGAGGTGCGACAAAAAAGGCTGATACAGTTATGGCCATTTATCAGTTATAAGATGTTATAAGTACTTACAACCCCATTTATAGAATGTATAATCCCATAGAAATAACCAGTTATAACTAATAGCCATGGCCAGAACTGTATAGGCGATGTGAGGTGCGGTTGATCAACAAACATGGTGTTTTTTCATCGTTTTTTTACCATCAAAAACATATGGGATTCAACAGGTTTTAATGGGATTTCATGGAGTATCATGGAGTTTACCCTTTGGTTGACATAGCTCGGAAGTCACTGTTTGTTTTGGAGATGTTTGGAGGGTATCCAGAAAAACCGTGAGCCAGAAATTGACCATCAAGATGGGATTTAAGGCGGTTCAATGGAGTTTAACGGTGAGTTTGCAATGAAGAAATTGATTAAACAATAAACGCAAATTACGTTCCACGAGCCACAGTTGGCGATTCAATCCACTTGTTTTTTTCAAGAACCAAAATTGGCGATTCAATCCGCACAAATCGTGATTTGTCGACAAATGTGGTGGTTTGCAATCATTTGTCATTTGTCGTCAAAAAACGGGATGAACATGTTTTGACATGTATTTTTTTTGGGTATAATATAATATATATATACATATATATATATATATATGTAGAACAATGAACAATTATAAAAAAGGCATCATTTGGATCCAAATCAACAAACAACATCTATCCAAAGTAGTGCATGATTTTCAATATCATCCAGTTTCAAAGGTGGCATGGAGCTCACCGTAGTTTGCTTCGCGTCACGACTGAACCCATGCAGTGATTTGCCTGGTGGGCCGATAAAACCGGTGCTTCCTGATTCCTTACAGTCAGGACATGAATTTCAACTGGTGAGAGCCGTATGAAATCACAAACCCGATAGGATCCATGTATGGTATATATGCTAATATTTGGGGTATATTGATGGTAAATGTCATCATATATAGCATACATGGATCCTATGAGAACATCGTGCAAAAAAAACTCGTGGAAATGAAGTCACGTATAAACTCATGATCACTCAAAACAGTACTGTAGGCGCAGAACCGGCAAATGTGTACCTTCAGCAGGGCCGTATTTGTTGCGTGCATCTCAAACTGGATCATATTCTACCTACATAGTGCAAACACATTACTGCTTGGTGGTTTGGAACATGAATTTTATTTTTCCATATATTGGGATTAATAGTCCCAACTGACTTTCATATTTTTCAGAGGGGTAGGTATACCACCAACCCAAAACGGGTGGACTACAACAATGGTCATACGTTTTGAAGTTGACTCATCTATTCTCCGCTCGATAGCATTTGTGCAGATCAAGATGTGCTGGATTCCCCCCTTTTATCCTCATATTAACTACCCCAAACGCCAAACACGAAACCTTGCTTTAGTTTTGATCATTTGTTCAGGACCGTTTAAGATGTTAGTGCATTTCTGATTTTCTGAATGGAAGCAGCCATGTGAACTACTAAAAATACCCACGTGTTGGGTATGAAATGTGGCTTGTTAAGCCCATGGCTTTTAAAGCCGGGCTACTGACCAACTGGTCATAGGAGTAAGTATATACACTGATCACATCCGAGCTCAACGTACAATATTTGATCCTACCTCATCATATTGCATCCTATGTTTATTGTAGTTCTTCTATGTAATAGGATGACCTACCGACAGCTGAGATACAGTTATGGCATGTTATGGCCCTTTGCCAGTTACAAGTCAGTAAGTCACCCGATTTATGGAATGTATTTCCCCAGTTATAATGTATAGTGATAGGGGTAACCTGTCTTTTTTCAAGTCCGGTTTTTTTTCTCTACGCCAGGGTCACAAGAAGGAACGCTACTGCTCGGCCGATCGAACACAGAGGCCCAGTCATCGTTGAGCAGTTGGGTAGAAAGGCAACAGATTATAATGGTCCCCGAAGATACAATGTGGGGCCCCCCAGTTATGTAAGTTGGTTTAAAAAAACCCATGAATACTATAGATATAGGTATCATAAACCCTAGTTACTGAAGTTATTTGCACCAACTTAGCTATCTAAATCTAGGGGGCCCCACATTGGCAAGTGAACTTAACGATCACCAAACACATGGAGTGAACTAGCAAAGCGACGACGATATCTGAATAGTTGGGGATTTGGTCGCCAAAGATGGGAATTGATATAGGGGGTTCCATAAATGCGGTATCCCCAAATGGAAGATTTATAATGGAAAATCCTATAAAGATGGATGATTTAGGGGTACCACCATTTATGGAAACCTCCATATTTGGTTGATGAAAGAATTCTGCAGTATAACTCCAATAACTCTTGGAACTATGACTGATATTTCTACAATTGACTGGGTAAGAATAAACAGAACTGAATGTATGTCAGATAAAATGGAATGTCAGGATATATGCCATATGAATGTCAGACAATATACCAGATACAATGTCAGAATCTATGTCCGATAAAATGCCAGTTGGTTAAATTTTCTTCTGAGACACTCTCCGTTCCCAAGCTCCTTTTTGTGGGGAGTCGAAATGTAAAAAAAATACCAATTCTTCAGTGATTAAATCTCAAGTTAACGGATTAATATATGTTAATACCTCAATTGCAACCTGTCCACAAGCAGGGGGTTCCCGCAGTCACACCAGCTTCGTGCAGTCGTTGTTGCGCCTGTGGAGAGCCTGTGTCTTTGCTTCACATTGCGGGTGACATGAAGCGGGGGAGCTCAGTTGGCTGGGCGCACCCTTCGGTAATCAAAAAAATCAATGGAAAAATCATCCGTGTATAGAAATCTTTGAGTTTTGAGTCTTTGAGTTTTGAGATCCGTGTATAGATGTCCTTTTTTCCCACTACTACCGGAATTTATGAGGGATTTCGCAGCTACTGGCAAGGATGGTTGCGAAATCCGCGAAATGCACCGATTGGTAACGATTGGTAACAGAATTGACCACTGTAAATAACTGCGGATTGCACCATTGTCATCCAATTCTGTTACCATTGAATCTACCATTAGTCAGGTAGATTGCACCAGGGTAACGATTGGTAATAATGGGATTATAAGCGAACTGCGGCCATCTACCTAACTCACTGACTGTGGCTGTTCATGACGGCCTTTTTAAAATGGGATCGAGTCCATCGAGTCCATGGAGTCCACGCAGTCCATCCGAATGGTTTCAGAAGATTTTGCTGAAAGCGTTTTGTCCCTTCCTTAGATGGTTATGATACTATATGATACTATAGTGCAAAAACATAGTTAGATAAATATATGGGAATATACCACATAGTTTGTTAAATAATTTATAATTACCATCTAGGGAATCGTTTTTGATATATATATATTTTTGTGGCTTCAAGATGCTTCAAGCACATCCCAGTAAGTTGCGTGACTGTACTGTATGAATATGGGGCGTCTCCAACTAATACGTGAAATTGACCAACAGTTTAACCCATAGGATCCATGGTGCTGGTATATATGCTAACATTGGGGGTATATTGATGGTAAATGTTACCATATATAGCATACATGGATCCTATGGGTAATGGAATGACCAATATTTTAATGCGAGGGTTCAATCAACAAATGGGAACGGAATGGCTCAAATTTTCATTGCGCCGTATGATGGATGGATGCTGTTGATCCTAAACAATCGCAGTCATGAGCACAGACGTGTGCTGGTTCTTGCTGGTTCTATATCCTCTTATATCCCACTAGAAATTACAATGATTTACATCCATACTTTTTATGATCAACGCCATATTCTGAATGTACCCTTAAGTTCACCAACGTACAGAAAACTGTTAGTTTTCCAAGGAACATGATTTTGAAATGGTGGGTGCTCATGGGTTTTCCACATCGACATATGAATTCAGTGAATACAGTACACCTATACAATGTGGCCCCCCCAGTTATCAGATGTTATAAGTTGGTTTATAAACCCATCCAACTAATTCATGCGAACTCATACTAATTCTAAGTATGTTTATCTGCTTCTTGGTGTGGAACATTAATGAATTTTTGTTTCATATATTGGGAATTTCATCATCCCAACTGACGAACTCATATTTTTCAGAGGGGTAGGGCTCAACCACCAACAAATTATGCATATCACCGTGTACCCAACAGTTGATCTAGTTAGTTAAAAACCAACTTCGCCGCATTTTTGGTTGATGACATCCATCTGCCATGACGAAGAGCGCCCTAGGAATTGGCCTGCGATGCAAGCGTTGCTTCGGGCCTACTTACCACCCTTCAAGGCGAAGTCGATAGGTTTCTGTTGGTTGTCGAGCTAAATATATAGATGGAGCTACACAAAAAGCTGTTGTACTGGGGGGCTCCTTCGTTTGTGAATGGTTGAGGTTATTGATGTTCCTTTAGTTTATTTTTGTTACTTTTAGATACTCTTAGGGGGAATCCCTGGCTGAATCGTAGGTGAATGGCTTATGTTGTGCAATCTTTGTGGGTGCATATATTCTGTGTCGTTGCTTCCTTTTTGCGTGTATATTTTGCATGATTTTGCTACATTTGTTGGAATTAACATCCCCTTAACTAACATAGACCCTGCATGACCCTGCCAAAATTCAGGGGTTGGAAGTTGGACGACCAATTTCCTCTCAAAATTGCTGATTCTCTGTGTCGAGCTGACTATATGGATGTTTCCATTGTCATGGGGGTACCCCAATAGTTGGATGGCTTATAATGGAAAATCCCATGTATAAATGGATGAGAACTGGGGGTACCACCATGTCAGGAAACTTTCATATCTAACTATAGATATTTAGATATATCCACCATTAACCCAACAGTTGAGCTACTTATAAACCAAATTATTTAGCTTAAAATCATCTCCATAAGTTTTAAATATGTTGCTTAATTCATCATTGTTTATGCTTAAAATCCAAATGATCGGTGGCGAAGTTTCGTTGAATTCCCGCTCGAAATCCTGTATTTCCCCACCTGCCAGGTGAGGGTTGCTAGATTTTAACAGAGCTCTTCTCCTCCTCCGCCTCCTCCGCCTCCTCCGCCTCCTCCGCCTCCTCACCCGCGGCCTCCTCCTCGCAGTCCAGATCCCAGTGGGCACAGCCGGACCTCCACCGCGAGCTCCAGATCCCAGCACTGCAGGACCTCAACCGCGAGTTGCAGATCGCAGTGGGCACTGCCGGACCTCAACCGCGACTTCCAGGTCGCAGTGGGCACTGCCGGACCTCAACCGCGAGC
>Ga0126342_10013013_pt1 | contig 14783 bp, 13 predicted proteins | sample Cyp1metagenome_FD_92528 | JGI IMG/M metagenome (GOLD analysis project Ga0126342, IMG submission 92528) | Coral microbial communities from Lord Howe Island, Old Settlement Bay, Australia - Cyphastrea 1 metagenome | ecosystem: Host-associated > Invertebrates > Cnidaria > Coral ... | reverse complement strand
TTTCATCTTGACTGGTACACCGAGGAATTTTTGCCTTTGCTTTTCTCCACTTGACAAAAGTTCCACGGAAGGGTCAGAAATCAGTCAGAAACCAGTCAGAAACCTGTCAGAAACCGGCCAAGCACGAGTATCTGTTTCTTTCCCTCACTCTCTCTCCCTTTCTTTTGCTCCCCCCCTCTCCTTTCTAGTAGATTAGTAGTAGTAGTAGTAGTAGTAGTAGTAGTAATAGTAGTAGTAGTAGGAGTAGGGGTAGGGGTAGGAGTAGTAGTAGGAGTAGTAGTAGGAGTAGTAGTAGTAGTAGGAGTAGTAGTAGTAGTAGTAGTAGAGTAGTAGTAGAGTAGTAGTAGTAGCAGTAGTAGTAGTAGTAGCAGTAGAAGTAGTAGTAGAAGTAGTAGTAGTAGTAGAAGTAGTAGTAGTAGTAGTAGTAGAAGTAGTAGTTCAAGAAGTGATAGTAGTAGTAGTAGTAGTAGTAGTAGTGGTAGTGGTAGTGGTAGTCGTAGCCGTATAACCAATCGCCAACCAATCGCTTAGCCTATCGCGATGCAGGTTTTGGCAATCGCGCAAAGCAGAGTAAACGCATCAATTCATAATTTTGTTATCTGCTTTTACGGACGGCTCCCATATGTATATATATATAGAGAGAGAGAGAGTGTGTGTGTGTGCGCACGTAAAAATGAAAGGCAATAATACGTATGCATACTATTTAAATGATCTTAAATGATATCGGACTGTGCTGGATATACTATGATATACTGATATAATCTAACCCTTAATATGTTTGATGGTAATTGGCAGTTGCATGCTCATGTTCCTGCCCATGCATATCTATCTATCTATCTATCTATCTCTCTCTCTCTCTCTCCCTCCATCGCCATCTCAGAGGTTCAACCTGCCCATGTATCCCATGTTGGTAATTATCCCACTCAACTTTGGGCGAACTCTCCTTAGATCTCTCCCCATATCATCCCAGAATGCTGCCGGAAATGCCTCCGCCGTTCTTGTGGACAGTTCTTCGCACTCAGACCGAAGCAACGCACTGCTCCTGAGAGGTGAGGAATCTACTTGCGAATTCGTCAAGGTGGGTTTGTCCAAAACTGGGGAGCACCCCAAAGTTGCAATTTCTGGAAAGGAATGAAAGGAATGAAAGGAATTAAAAAAGCATGAAATTTAGGCGTGTCCAATTCTCACATAAACCTGCGTGAGCGCTCATGAACTGCAAAATGTCTGGGAACTTTGGATAGACCGCTGAAAATTGGCGGCTCCTTTGGGCTTCCGAGTTCTTCTCCTCGAGCTGTTTTAAATGTACCTCCATGGGGAAGAGCAACTGTCCAAGCTGAGAATGTTGAGAAAAGCGCTGGAAATCCAACATCATCAACATAGCTATGTCATGCTATGTCCACCCACCAAAAGGCAGTCATACTATTTCCATAATATTTCCATAATGTTTATATGTTCATATTAATTTGCTACATGACCTCGGAAGTCTCGGCCTTTTGGTCGAGCTCAACTGCCTGACGAGACTTCGCGGCGGCCTGGTCAACAGCTGAAGTAACCATCAAACATAGGGGGTAAACCACAGTAATTAAACCAACTGGTCATGGATATAGTTTCAGATTTTTAATCCATTTCCCCATGCCTTGGAGAAAATAAAAGAAATATCACCTTGGAATCACTGGTTTGGTATTGGATCATATTGGATCTATATTCATTTTGGAGGTCCACATGATGTGGGTATTTGATATTCAGTGCATGGGATTAGTCATAGCTGGGGATGCAATCACTGGCCAACTAGGCATTTTTATTCGGAGTTTCTCAAGGTGTACCGGCATCAAAGATTCGACACCACCTATGGGTTTGTTTGAACATCTAATACATAGTTACATAGTTCTCATATTAATAAACAAGCACCATTTCGGGGGCAGACCTCGTTTGCAAACACACCCAAACAAAACAAAATCCAACACACAATTCGCAGAGTTCTGGTTTCGCGATGTCATGATGTCATGGCAGTCATGGCCGTCATGGCCTCTTCCTCAGATTTCAAGAACTCACTCTGCAGGTGCAGCTCGTGTCGTAGACCTGGCATGGTGTCGGCTGAGGTGATGGCCTGATTCAACATGATGATTTCCTGAAGGTTTTCAGCATCATTCATAGGGCTTAGTCGGCTTAGTCGGCTTAGTCGGCTTAGTCGGCTTAGTCGGCTTAGTCCAGAATGAGGTGGCTGTAAAGCATCATCCCGCGCGAGGGCATGATCAGAATTGCCCGAACTGAGCAAGTTGCTGTCGCATTCCACTTGATGCACGGCCATTTCAGAGGTGATGCTCCTGTCGTTGAAACTTCCCAAAACTCAGAGCTCTTTGAAACCGAATGCCAACATCATCGCAGCCGCAAGCAGCCACCAGGAACATGTTGATGTTTCCAAATCTTGGGACCCCCAACAACCAACAAATGATATGTTTCTCAAATTTAAATTCAGCTGAGCCATCCTGGTTGAAAAGCACATTATCTTGCAAATGTCTTTCACAAGCTCTGTGAGATTTTCTCACATTGGCCTCTGCAGCGCACGTTCGGCCGCCTCTTCTTGCAAATCAAGTCCTGCAAAGGCAAGAACAATCGAACAATAGCCACGGTCACAGCCTTTCCTAAGGATCTTGAGATCTTGAGCGAATTGCTCCTGGACCCCTGTAGTGACCAATCCTGATTGCCTTCATCCACCTATCACGAGCCCCACAAAAGTGGGAGTGCCAAGCCTCTGGTGGCCTGTTAGAAGCAGTCCTTGCTGCTTCAACTTTCTGTTCAGTTCTTCATAGGCAGCTCTCTCGTTTGACAGCTCCTGCCACTCCACTGGTGCTTCCTTCACTCAGTTGATCAGTTGGTATCGGCTGATCATCCTATTCCCAAGCAAATTTGGTGTATTTTCAGCATCGCAGCATCGCTCAGTATGGGAGAAATCCAATGGCTGTTGAAGCAGCTCTTGCCTGAGCATGCCTCTCTTGTAGCTGTGCGCAGGTAGCTTCTAACCTTACTCTAACACTCTGCGGCATATGGGAGTGCAAGCCTCCCTTTGCAAAAAACGAACACAACATTTGAGATGGAATCAAAAAAAAGCTAAGCATCGATAAAGAGCCCCCTGCTACTCCTGACAGGGCTACTCCTAAAGCTGCTATTATTTCAAACTGATTCTATAAAATTAAATTAAAAAAAAAACACATTTTTTTTTAATAAACAAGTCCAACAAATTAAAAAACAATCTCTAAAAACAACAAAAACACTGAACACATATTGTATAATGAAAAATCATGAAAAATCCTAACTTGAAAGGACATGGACTTATATAGTTGGAATTAAAAAGGACCCTAGAAAGGGAATACCCCTCTCCATAGACAAGAAAACAGTTCACAGAAAAAAAACAATTGTTCAAACCCATTTTGTCATATTGCGGCTGCATGAAATGACCTCAAGCGAGGTTGCGCCCTTTCCTTGAGCATCTCTGCTTGCATCCCGCACTCACTGAACTGGCTGGTGCATCTCCCGGGTTTGGCAGGAACCAATCTGATTTTTTTTTATTTGGCAGGTGCTTGTTTCTTGAAATAAAGGACCTCCCAAACCAGGGCTTCCCTAACAAAAATTGGAACCATTGGATTGGAATAGATGATTAGTAACACTCCACTTGCCCTTTCCCCATCCCAAAGTGCAGCACAAACAACCTTGACATACCTCAACATCCCAAGGTTGTGAGTTGTCCCCAACACCCCTCCCTTGTACTTTTTCCGAGTTGGGACTATGTTGAGCACCTAACACCAAAACCAAGGTACTGTGCCGCCTGTTCCCTTGACTTGGTTCGCTCCGCGAGGTGTTCGGACAACAAGACCTGAGTCCGGCAGCTTTGACGGCCTCTGGGAATCTGAACATGGCAAGGTGAAAACATATGAAATCTATACAGGCCATTCTCACAAGAGTGAGCGTCTAGTTGGTGGTACTGAGACAAGGAACATCCCAACATGAATCCGATATCATCCAGTCGATCATGCAGCTGTCATCCTAAAACTACGCTTTGCCAAGCGTCATCTGCGTCGCAGGTGACTTCTGCCGCTTTTCGCAGCCTTTTTGGCTTGGGAAGAGCTGAAGCCCTCAAGTTGCACCATCGAATAGACAACACATTACAGTAAGGCTGTTTAGCAAAGCTATGCTTGGGGGTTGTTTGGTTCACCCTATTCCTAATCTCCCCGAATTGGTTCAAGGGAAGCTCAGCGGAAAACCCCAAATGTGACAGTGAAAACACAAGCCCCCAAAACAAATCGTGTTTTCCGGTAGCATTTCCGACCATCAACCCAGTGAGCTTGAGCAGCATCATTTTAGAAATCTACGGGAAACATCATGGAAAGATCCATATTTGATGGGGAAACAACATGAAACAACCATGGCTTCCTCTTGTTGAAATCACCAAGCAGCAACTCATGATGCTCCTCTTGGGATCGAGACTTCGACTCCAGTGATGCAGTTGGCCTCAACTGCTGGGGCATTTGGACGGTGGTTTCAGCATCCCGGAATCCCGGAAAGATGCTGAATGAATACAGCATGGAAAACAAGACATGTTTCAAACCACCAAGCAGTATGAGTTCGGCACAAGTGGCACAAGCTCTAATATATATATATAAATAAATATAAATATATAGTCATATAGTTATATTATATTAGATTATTCGTTATTATTCATGTACTGTAGACTGGTACGCTACAATTTTGTACGTCCGCAGATTGGACGGTAACCGGCACAAGTCGAACCTACATCTTTGCCAAACAAGACAAAACCGTTTTGCCATGATGTTACTTCGATGTTGTTTCCTTCATATTTTCCAACATGTCTATCTATTTGGGAGTTGCTTAATATCCCATGTCACACATTATGCTGGGTAGGCATGTGCCCCACCAAATAAATTCCCTTTGCCCTTGGTGCATCGCCCCCGTACCCAACAATGATCCCTAGCTGAGCAGCGCATCAGGTGCCTATCCAGAGATGTCCAGAGACCCCAAGGCATGCGACAAAACTCATGAAACATCAACTGGTATGATGTGTTCATCACCTTTATCATCTTTATCACTGGCTCTGTTTAAGGGAGAACTTGTATGCAACCATGGGTTTCACTGGAACAACAGGGGTTGAAGTCTGTAAGACTTCCCTGAAACATCCTGAAACCATCTGGGACTTTTCCAAGCTTTTCTATCCGACCGTGAAGGTCACTGGGCTATGAATGGTTTCCTATTTGCCAGGGATGGCCCCAAAGAAATCCTCCAATAATCTGGTTGGTGGTTGACCTACCCCTCTGAAAAATATTAGTCAGTTGGGGTTACTATTCCCAATATATATGGAAGAAATATGGAAGAATAAAACAACCAACGAATAATTCAATATCTGGGACCTTACCCCCTAGGTTTGACTTGGATCTTGGAGCCTATGCAGCTTTCATAAGGAAAGTTGTCAGCCATCCTCCACTGCAGGGTGGCTGAACACCATTGAACACCAACAATCACCATCCATCAGGTCCATCAAACATATGTCTATATGGAGGTAAAAAATCACAGGCCAGTTTGCAAACTTCAGGAGTTCTCTGGAACTTCCATCAAACATCACCTCAAAACTCCACACCTGGAAGTCCTCTGAAAAGGTCGCCGAGCCCGCCAGAGGGGCTGAGAGCCTCACGACTTAGAACTGCATATGACACTTTCTATATACATTAAGAGTTCCCCCAGTGGTGAATTTTTGATTGGCAGAACTCAACTAACTAAACCCTTCCCAAAAAAACAAACACAACATCACAGAAAAGAACGTCATCAAAGGGACAATCCACACGTGGCAAAGGCACACCAAACCCTTCCCAGTGCACCTCTGTGTCGAGATCCCTGATTCAGCTGCCTTGCCAGGCTGGAAGTCAAACAGCTTCCACAGGAAATCACAGGAACCAGCAAATCCCCTGAGTTCCAAGCTGGGAATGTAGGCACACTGCGGCTCTCGCGTTCCTTGGAGGTTCTGTTTTCCCCCTTTCCTGATCATGTTTTTCAGAATGTAGATGTATAATTTTTGTGCTCAGCGAACTGAAAAAGATTGGGCACATGTGAGGAAACCCATCAAACATCACCTTGCAACATGATAAAATGGTGGATTTCTTCGGCAAAATTGAAAACAGAACCTCAATCAAACCCAGGCGTCGCGCTGGATTTCCGCCAACTTCTCACCAAAGAACCGCGCGGACGCTCGCGAACGCGAGGGCGATTTAGGAGGGCTCTTGCTGCGGAGCTGGGTCAACTTCCTCAAACTGCATGAATTTTCTGCTCTCTGGCCAGATGTCTTGGGTGGTGAAAACTCAGCATGTTGCCTTAAAAGTCTCTGCAAGTCAAGAGGCTCTTCTAGCTTGGTGATGTGATCCTCATACCTTGCAACATGAATGCGTGCCAAACGTGTCATGTCCCAGAGTCCCAGGCATTCTTCCATCAGCATCAAGAATCATCAAGTCTCTGAGAAGATTAAATCAACAAATCACAAGTCGAAAATCCGCCAGCTTCATCTGTTTCAATTCAGCCTACAAGCTTGTAGAACTCATGGAGGTGAAATTTGCACCAGGTGGATCAATTTTATAGAGGCAATTCAGATTGTCTTAGTCTTTGTTCTCTTCATGTCTTTCCATTTTTCATACAGACCATCAAACACCCAGTTCTAGCAAATCACCCATCTTCCTCAAACATGTTGGCAAAAGCCAAATCTGTTTTTTTTCCCATGTTTCAATCCCCGAAAAATGTTTTTGGAACACATAATATGGGGATGGGTCAAAACATGTCAGGTTTTCCTGTTGGTGAATGCCAACAAAAATAGCTGGATGATTTATACGGTTTTGTGATGATTTATGCATGTAACTATCCATGTATTATGGTGTAATTAATCATCTCAAATAGCTGGACATAATAATATTTTACAGAACCAAATATAACCCATACATGGTTCAAAATAGGTCTTGAGCCATCACCGCTATAGGTTACTTTGCCAAGCAGCTCCTCTGCCTCCTCACTGCTCCGACGCCTCTCTGCCTCCAATTCGCTGCGCAGCTGCAGCAGGGACTCCTGGACCTGGCATTTTGCTGGAAGAAACATATAACATTCCAAATGGTATCTACATCTATATCCTATCCATAAATCTATCTATATATCCATAAATCTATCCATCTACAAAAACATGTGCATGTGCCACAAAAATGCATGACGCACACACACACAAATGATCACACATGTGTATTTTTTGAATATATATTATGCATATTTATGCATCTTGAAACACCAAAAAGTCTTTGATGCTACGATGTAACATGACAATAAATATCAAAAAATCATATGATAATATGATGATATACATATATGACGGTTTGCCAAAATGTCTTTTCCTGGTTTTGTTGATAAATCGCAATTCCTTGCGTGCCGCTTCTTATTGTGCCTTTAAAACCATAACTGACCTAAATAGTCTGAAGTCCTGCATTTTATCTGTCATGTTTGAAGCCGTAGCTAAAACCTGCAGTAGATGCTAACGCGCGTCTATATGAAGTGGGTGCCGCTGCTAGTTGCTGGTGGCGGTGGAATATCTGCAGAGCTGGTCGTTGCCTTTGTTGTCACTGTCCCTTTGTCAAACTGACAGGATAACCTACAAGTTCTCTGGTGGCGACTGGGTCACGGGTCAACCAAAGCCGTTTTTTGAAACTGTTGCTAGCGCATTGCTAGCGGGGATCTAGCGGGTAAAATTACGTACAAATTCGCAAAGTTGAGCCGCAACCTCAAAAATACAGGAAATTTGTTGAGTAGCACAGAAATTCACTAAGACATCCTTAGGTTTAAGGAGCTAAGTCTTACATCTTGACTTTCTTAATGTTGAAATAACAAGCAGACAGGAACAAAAAAAATCATTGAACATGGGACTGAAAACAAAACTAGCGCAAAACTAGCGGGTTTGCTAGCACTGCCTTGCAGAATTGGTGAATTTAGTTGCGTGCCGCCTCAGAACGAAGAGGAAAAACAACTAGGTCCACACTAATTATCAACTAGTACAAAACTTCTGTCAACTATTTTTGGCAAATGGTCATATACATGATATGTATATGAGAGGTGAAGTACACATGTCCCTTTCTCTCTAGCTGTGACTCATGTGACTCACCAGTTTTTTTCTGGCCTCGGGTGCGATCCATTCGCTTCGGCCCAACAACTCGGGGGATCCAGCCTCAGTTTTTCGGCCATCGGCCCCGATGTGATCCTGCCACTGCATCCATTGCAGCCGTGGAGCCATGACCAAGTCAGTCTGCAACTTCCCAACCTGGCAATATGGCTACATGATGGCCAAAAGGACCTTTTTTTCCCTATCTCCTGCTGTAAAGACTAAAGTTTCCCAAAAAACGAAGTCGAAGTGATTTTCTTTGGGCCGGTCATGTTGAACGGTTTCTTGAGGGTTCTTGTGCTGTAGGACATCCAAGCAACTGTTGTCTCGGAGCGCCAGTTGAGCAACCCAGTCATTCGCCTGCCAGGAAGTTGTCGGTGAATTGGTGGTTTTCCTTGTCCAAAAATGGCTACAATTTCCACCCCTATGTTTTTCAGATCATGAACCCATGGAATGTAGGCCATGACGTCACCAGTTCGCAGTTGGCACATGTTCTCACAAGCCTTTGCAAAGCCAAATTTCTTCGAATCTGTGCCTCAGCTGCCGATGAGGCCACAGGGCAGCAAATCATCCAAGGAGCCCCGACAATGGCGTGGTCAAAGGTGTCATTATCACACGTGGGGGACCCGTTGCTGGCAGCCATCAAACATGGCAATGTTTGGAAGGTCGGGATCTTTACAGCGCAAGTTGAAACCTGTACCAACCTACCAACCCGTCTGAAAACGCAGAGTTCTGAGCATCAAAGCCACCGCTGCTTGTTGTACCAGCTGCGGCTCTGAGGATATCCGTGGGCTGGGGAAACCTACCAGATGAATGAGACAACTACAAGACGGCAAGGCGAAACCTTGAGGGTCATGTGGGTTACTCTCCCTCTCCCTCTCTCTCTCTCTCTAATCAAAAGGAGGCGTTAACCAATCTCCAAGTCTGTCTGTCAGTCTACCTATACGCCCCTAATCACAAAGAATCACAAAGTATATATCACCTGAGCCCAAGTGGGTGGTCACTACATGTCACTATAGCGGATACCCTCTGGTAAACTAACATAACTATGGAAAATCACGATGTTCAATGGATAAATCCACTATAAATCAACATGTTCAATAGCTATGTTAGTCATTACCAGAGGGTAGGTTTTTCAACTCAGCTTTCGTGCCTGGACCCGAGTCAGGGATCACCAGCGTAGGCAGGTCATGGTCCAGCTCCACATATTCGTTTCGGTGGAGCCTAGGGGACCTTAAAAGCAGCCCTCTGTTTTGCACAGCAGGGCATCACGAAAAGCGATTCTTCAGGGTTTGATGCTATAAGCAATACACTCAGCCCGAAAAATGCTGAGGTGCAAACAAACTGACGGATAGTATATGATAGTATCAATTTGATTTTGAACATTGATATTCTGACCTACCAATGCAAAGGTGCACAAGTGGGTCTCTTTGAGCAAAATCATATTGCCAAGAAATCAACATGTAGATTCTGGGGAAGTCGGTACGCGCAGCCAAACAACAGGCCCCAACTGACAGTCTAACAACGCCCAAGCGTCGAAGCTTTCCTTGGAAACGAGGAGCACAAGAGGCTGTGGAGCATTGACCATCCCATTTGGGTACAGATCAGAAGGATTTCAGATCCAATCACAGTAAAAAACAAGTTGAAACACTAGCATGAACCATCTCATTCAAACACCAAAGTGAACTTCCCAGCTTTCTTCTTCAATCTGCACTTAGTGCCTTTCCAATCCAGGCGTCATCACGAACTGACTGTTTTCCAGCTCTTGCTCTTCAATCTCTTCGCGTAAAAGCTTGATATCCTCCTCCTTCTTCTCGCATTTCTGAGGGCTGAGAGGGATGTTGAGAAGGGATGAAGCTCAGGGTGGCCTCTCTGGGCCAAGCTTCCCTGGGCTTTTACTGCACATGCCTTCTTGAAGCATTTTGTAGGACCACAACCCCAGCCCCAGCTACGGAAGTAACATATCCCCACCACGGCACCTGCTCTGCCACTTGAACACGCTCCAACAGTCCAGCGTGGATCTTGCGGAATTTCCTTGGGGATCCCCCAGTCAACCAACCGATATCACTACACAACATGCAAAGGAAAGTGCCACTTGACATCCATGTTTATATGTAATTTATGTATGGTTATAGTATGTTCAATTTGTGTTTCTCATAAGACTGGTTGGAAAGTTCAAAAAGTCTGGTGGTGTCTGGTGCTCTAGGTGTACATCGCAAAAGCGGGCAAATGGATATCCATCCCCCCAAAAAAGTGTATTCTATAGATACCCATCCCATCCCATCCCCATGTTTCTTTCCCCCACTGTTCCAGCTATCCTCAGCCCGTTACCAATGTTGGCCTAGCTGCTCCTGCGCTGCTTTCGCCTCATTTTGCGTCTCGACTACTTGGACTTCGGCCTTTTTCTGTTCCTGTTGAAGGAGATCCTTGGCATGTGACGGTTGGCAGTGCCATGGTCAACTGGCATGGGATAAATGTGGTCATTCATCCCCTGCCACGGGAATCCTCATAAATCTGATAAGTTGTACATGAATCATGAATCCCCTGACTAATTAAATGATTATTGACCATGTCACGTATGTATGGTTGATGCCAAGCCCTGCAATGTTCTAGGATTCTAGGCGATTAGGGATACCTTGAGATGGGTGCCCATCACCACCATGGTACCCTCTGCAACGTCTCAAAAGCGTAGATTCGTAGATCATTTCACTTGATGCCATCTTCAGCATGTCATCGTTTCTTAAGCCCACAGGTTCAGGAAGGTGCTTTATCAGTAAACCCACATATGTTTCGGAATTACAGGACCCACCCCATATATATTTGGGGTCAAAAACTCGGTTTCCGGTAAAAAAAAACTCAATCTCATCCATTTCATCCTGGAATGTTGGATCAAGCAACGATGGTCTTATGAAGATCTTGGTTTTGCTTCACCAAATGCATATTGCGCTGCCTCTGCTCTGCGATCTCAGCAACGGCCTGGTCCTCTTGATGCCTGGGACGGGGGATTTTTGGGAAAGCCATGGGTGTTTTGACCATCAAATGTCGGAAAATTAGGGCACATTTAATCACATAATTAGGTCTTTCCTTTCTGGGTTTCTGGGAGTTCATGGAAATTAGACCATCATAGTCATCATAGACCATCTGGATCCATCTGGAATCTCGTTAAATAACTATGAAATAACTATGAATAAATAGCAATGACAGGATATGACAGGATGATCTCTGATGATTCCAGGATGATCCATGAGGAGAAGCCACATACCGCATGAGGATGGGACTGGGAATGGCAATTCTTTGATCCCCTGGAAATAAAGAAAAAACATGATTCTGGCTTTGTCTGTCACTAACATTCACTAACAGGGGCACCTACTGGTTAAGGGATGTTAAGTGGGTCACTTCCCCATATTTTTGGGTCTAAGACCTGAAGGGTTGGCAGAGTGCCCCATGAGATCTTGCACTTCGATCTTGCACCTCGATTCCAGGCAAGTTGCTGCAGCAACACCATCGTCAGGCGCTCCCAGCGGTTCAGCTTGACTTGTTGGTCAACTCTTTCTTCCACAACCATGGAGAAATCCACCTCCACCTCCTCAGATGCGCAATGATCCTAGTTGGTACCATACTCATATGGCCATGGCATGAAGAATCTTTCCATTAATTCATTAATGACCATCTCAAGCATTTTCATTGACGCTTTTTTGGTGTCTTCAATTTCAAGAAATGTTCATGTCTGGAAGGCCTACAGTAGCCTCAATAGATTCAATATGATTCAATGATTCAATGGTCAACCTTTTGCGAGTTCCACTGCCCAAGGTAGTCCGACAACTCCGGGGGTCTGCCTCGGATTCGTCTTCACTGATGTCCGACAGCCCTGCTCAGGGAGTCAGTTTGTTATGCGGGGCCTCTGGGTGTTTCTTCATGGGCACCCAAGACCATCCCCAGCCCCCTAGCCCAAAGCAAACCACCTTCCATTTTCCTGAAATCTTTTGTAAAGATTTGTGAAGCAGAGTCAGTGTCTCCAACATTGGGCAGGGAGGGAGTTTCCCAAGAAACCTATATAGCCTATATATTACTGTCTAACTCTTTCAACAATCTCTGCAGCCGTCAGTTGAAAAATCTGACCGGCGCCTCCAGTGGTGGCTTGTAGCTCTTCCTCGTCACTTTCATCGCCTCTGCCACCTCCAAGTCCAAAGCGGCCACGCTGTGTACTGTACATTTTTGTATATATGTATATATAGATATGCATGCATAGATATGCATGCATAGATATGCATGCATAGCAAGTAATGCCATCCCTGATCTCCATCAATAATCATCAATATATATATATATATATTGTATATATATATATATTCATCACTATTATTAATTTATTATCGTTATTATTATTAGCTATTATCTTTTGGTTATTATAACATAATTATATAATCATTATATATATATATAAACAATGTAGATGTGGAAAGTGATAATAAAAAACACCAGTGAAGGACACCTGGTGCCAAGTACATAGGTAAGATTCACGACCAGATTCCAGCAGTGTGCTCAAGACTAGCCAAGCCGAGTTTCTCTCCAAGCGGGATATTCGATCTCGAAGGTCTTGATTCTCCTTGGGTATGGGTCCCTCTGAGAGTCCATTTTCATGATTGGTTCCTATGGTTCCTGGATCTGGGCCCAGCTCCGACATAGTTGTGCCGACTTAAATTGTTACTTTATTCTAGTCATTATAAGGAAAGAACACAAGAATGTGCGCAATGAAAAACCTGAAAATAACATAAAATAACCAACATCTGCATGCGGTGTTTCACTGCCACATGCAGCTGTCTCGAGGAATGTTCTGATTCGTGTTCTGAGCAGGTCATCCAATTCCAACCAACCGGGTCGCAAAAGCCCAAACCAACACAGCAATCAGCAATCGCAGGACATATGAATGCCAATCTATGCAGGAAAACAACATCTCACGAAATTGCGAACGGAACTCTAAAGTCTCAAAATGTCTCAAACCTTGCTGACTTCCTGATTTTTCGGTGCCCTTTCTGGTGCCCTTTTCGATAGCACTGATAGCTATCGAATCCGCTGGGTCCAGGGGATCCCAGGGGATTTTCAGGGGGTTTGTCTCCGTCCAAGGGGCAGACTCCAAACGCAAGATCTCATCAGTGGCAGTTCGATCCATAAAGGAGCTGGAAGTCTCAGTCCCGTCAGATCATGTCAGATCCAGATTGGAAGAAAAATGTTCAGGGTCTTGGTGCAAAATCGAATGCAATATTTTTGACACAAGCATGTGGCTTCCAGAAATACAACCATTCTTCCAAAACCAAAACTATAGACATCTGACATGTAGATAGTTTGACTGTACTCCAGTGGTGCATCAACCATTGGGATCCATGGGGTGCTCCAGTGCCGCGCTACCCTTTGCTTCCGTGACCCGAGGCCGCGCAGGGAGCGCCGCAGGGAGCCGCGCAGGGGCCGCGGCCCGAAGCCGAAGCTGCCGCGGCTCAGTGGCAAGTCGTCTGGGACCTCGTCCAGATCACCGGCGTCCTGGGGTGCAACTTTTTCGAACGAGGAAGTGAAGATTGGGTGAAGGCCTATATTTTAAAGATAAAATCATATGGAAATATAATGAAATATATATGGTATGCATCTCAAATGCATAATAAACTTACGTATTAAATGATACATCATTGGACATCATTATGAGAATGGGAATGAATGGGATATAATGAGAATTTATATGGCAAAAATATGGAAAAGTGAAGAATTTGTATGGAAACGTGAAGGATTTATAAAGAAAAGTGAAGAATTTCTATGGAAAAATGACGAATTCGTCTGGACAAGCGAAAGAATTTATATGGTCCAACGGTATTCTAAGTATAGGTTTTTTGGCGTCAACTGTATTCTAAGATATTCTAAGTATTGTTTTTCAAGTTCAATTCCTGGGATGCGGGGGGAAGCCAAAATTTCAATTCCATATTCTGTTTGGGTGGAGGACCTTATATATATATACATGTTGTAATGTCTTGGGATGTTCTAAGTGTGGGGGTCTTCACAGCTGATTGATAACTTTGTGTTCGTATAAATAGAGGTATGTCAATAGATCATTATAGAAATTTATATATACATATATGGGTGGTAATGTCTTGGGATGTTCTAAGTGTGGGTGTCTCCACAGCTGATTGACGGCTTTTTGTTCATATGTCAATAGATTATAAAATATATATGTGAAATGTCATGGGATGTCCTAAGTGTGGGGGTCTCCACAGCTAATTGATAACTTTGTGTTCAAATAAAGAGAGTGATGTCAAGAGATCATTGTAAATATATATATATGTTGTAATGTCTTGGGATGTTCTAAGTGTGGGGGTCTCCACAGCTGATTGATAACTTTGTATTCATATAAATGTAGATATGTCAAGAGATCATTATAGAAATATAAGCTTCTCCGCTTACATAGAAAATGCATGTTTCAATTGCACAGGCAAATTTTCCGAAAATGTACTTAGAATATTTCCCCATTTCCATGTTGATGTTTTTCTCCCCATGTGGCCTTTGCTCTCGAAGCCTTTGTGCATCTCTATGCGGCGGCGAAAAAATGTACTTT
>Ga0126342_10013012_pt1 | contig 14783 bp, 15 predicted proteins | sample Cyp1metagenome_FD_92528 | JGI IMG/M metagenome (GOLD analysis project Ga0126342, IMG submission 92528) | Coral microbial communities from Lord Howe Island, Old Settlement Bay, Australia - Cyphastrea 1 metagenome | ecosystem: Host-associated > Invertebrates > Cnidaria > Coral ... | reverse complement strand
GCCGGAGTGTGGCCGTTCCGCTGATGCGTGGAACCGGCCGTATGCTGATTTACCATAGATTCTTTCTCCAGATCACACGACTGGAAGAGGCAAGAGCGATTCCTGCAACTTGGCAATAAAAAAGAAAATTCTGTTCGTTTCTTCCCGGGACGTTGCCCCAAAATACCCGGTAGAAGCGTAAATACCTGCCTGTCAGGACACAAGTGTGCATTCTGCGCCCCAGGTGTGCACGAAAAGTCGGAATGGTGGTAAATCCAACCAAAAAATGCTATGAACAGAAAAAAGTGCGCGTTGAAGATCTATAGGTAAAGTTGCCATTTCAGAAGGGTTTACCCAATTTGTTACAGATTTCAAACACACTCATGTTGGTTCACAATTCTGGCAGATTAGACAGACAAGTAAAAGCTGAATTGTTCCCCAATTCTCATGTTTGGGAGGGGCCAATAGAAAGAGATGTCACGGGTACCTCCCCCAAAATATGGGGCCCTGCATCGCCTGTTGCAGCGACTGCCGTGTATTCTGAGCCCGTTGGCGCCATGGGACACGCCTGGCGCCATGGCTTTCTGAATAGAATGGTGGATTTTCACCAACAAAACTGGGGATATCATGGCTCATGGGGACATATCATGATATATGATGTACTTTCATGATCTTTAATGATCTTTAATGTGATGTACTTTATATCATGTTATCGGATATGTTTCACTTTTTTTACCAATTGATATGATTTGGGGTTTGTCCAATAATTTGGTAGACCCCAAAATAGATGCACATTACTGGTGGAAATGCATGCTGATAATCGTATCAGAGAAACCCGGATGTTGGGTGAGGAAACGTTGGTTTAAGATCATTTGATTGGCTTTCTTGGGAAAATGTTAACCGCAAATGTTCCCATCATACAATTCTGGGAAAAGCTGGAGTGATGCTTTAAAATATGGCTTTCCCTGAAAATGCTTGCTTTTTAGCCCGATGTGAAATCATGGAGAAAGTGGCGAACTTGCGAACTAGAGGATTTTGAGCTAACCTCATTTTCAAACAAACCCATATGAGTTTCGGAATGTTTCCGAGGTTTGAACGCAACTTTCAGATGGAAAAAGATGATGGAAAGACAAACCCATGTTCCTCTTGCAAATCTACGTGTTGAATTACCTATTTTGGGGGTTCCATCTCAAACATCAGACACGTCATCTCAGCCATCCATGACCCCTAGTCAGGCAAAATTCACACATTTCCACCATTGGAAGGTCCCATGATCATCCAAAAAAACTAACAACTATCCCCCAACGATGCAAAGGCACAGCTGTTAGTCCAAAAACTAGTAACTAGACCAAAAGTTGAGTAGTCGGAGCAAAGCCCTTTAAAGAGCCTGAATATCATGCCATCTCAACTTTTAAAAAATTCTCTTCATCCCTTCGACTCAGGGTTCCCCCCCACCAGGCCACCAGGACCCCCAACCCACTGGCATCCAACTCAGCACAGCAAAAACAGAGCCTCCGATCCACGGTTCAGCCGGGTTGAGGGGGTTGAGGGACCATCCCAATGATTGGTAGCCATGGTAGCTATGGGTCAAAAACGGTAGGCTGCCCGCAACCTGGAGGCTTGCAAGATCTACTGTAAACTAATTTTTGTTGGTGAATCCGTGTGGTTTGGGGCCTCCCAAGGCCCTTCAGCTTGCCCCACAGCTGCGCTGGCAGCGACCAAAGGGCGACCATCAGAGCCGTCAGCTGCGGGCAGCGTGGCAGCCTGGGACGATGGTGGGTCTCACCTGACGAACCAGTGAAAATAATTGAGAAATCATGGAACTTCGTGGATATACGTACGATTCCGTACGGTGCATATACATATGTCATGCATATGTATACATATTACATATGCATATGTGCATATATATATGTATTTATTGATATAATATAATATATATAATATATTATATATTATATTATATATATATATTGCACAAACCATATTTGAAACCACCAGCATCATCATTCCCCCATCCCATGCCTCCATCGCAGTTGGAGCCTTGGTAGCCGGCACCAGCCCGGCACGCCCGGGAGGCGCCACCAAGGCCGATTTCCGCCAGCCTCGACGACGCGCTGCATGCAGGCCTAAAGATAATGGATGTTTAATGCATTTCCCTATAGCTTCATGGATTTCATATGGCTATGGGTCAATACCTATTAACGCCATTTTTAGTGGGATGAACATCCATTTACCAGCTATTTTGGGGTTCACCAGGGGTACTATTGGTTTTGTCACAGTGCCATATGATTTCATCGATTTTTCCATAGTGTCATGGGTTTTCCCTATGGCTTGATGGTTTTTTCCATAGTTCTGGTCACGAGAGAGACTCAAGTGTCGCAATCAGATCACATAACCCCGAGAAAGACATCCTGATATACCCTCTGGTAAACAAACAGTTTGCTATTGAAAATGGCCATAGAAATAGTGGATTTTCCCATGAAAAACGGTGATTTTCCAGTTCGTTATAGTTATGTGACTGTTTACCCTCTGATCCAGGAAGATCAGGAGTATAGGAAACTCACCGACAACACAAAATCCAAAAGCTTCGATACAACCTCCACTGTGGACATGGAGAAGGAGCCAAGCGAACACAAGGGTCCTCATGTTGGAGTTTCAACTTGCTATAAAACATCTGTGGGGGAAGAACCTGTACAAAAAATGGGAAGTCTAATTGTAGAGGCTCTATCTGTACAACTGCACAAGAGCTTGAACTACGTTCAGGAAAAGGAGACTGTGCACGACAGGGACAAAATTCGAATGGCCGCTCGAAAGATCAGTTTGCTCAGAGCTGGCCATCCGACATACGTAATGGTGCAAATGGACATCACCGCTCAAACATCCGACGTACAAAGAAGTCTCACCAAAGTGTCATGGGTGTTTCCATAGTTTCATCGATTTTTCCATATTTTTATAGATGTTTCCGTAGTTCATGGGTTTTCCCTATAGTTTGAAGATTTTTCCATATAGTTTCATGTTTCTTTCCATACGTTCATGGATTTCCATAGTTGAATGGAATGGAAAAGATGGACTATCCATACTTTCCCGTATGCCATGATGCTGCTTCATCATCGTTTTCGCCATCAAAATAGCCATAGTTCATCATAGTTCACCATGTTTCCATCTTAACATGGCCATAAATTCGGGGATGACTCCCCCTATGTTCAATTGGGAAGTCAATCCCTAGCATTCTTGATCAGGAGTTTGCTAAACCTCTATTGTTGGGGGTACCTGGGGATCCACAGGAAACCACCGGATTTTTTGCGCAAAAAAACGGCTGGCAGCCGGGTTTCCTGCAATTTTTTGGCCCAAATCCGGGAAATAAAATCGAGGGATGACTTGGGGTGTTTTGAAACCATATATATATAACATATACAATTACGTGTATATATAATATTACATATATATAATATATTATATTATATATACATATTATATATATTATATATATATATATTATATTATATATATATATTATATTATATATTATATATATTATATATTATATATTATATATATATATATTATATTATATATATATATATATTGTATATATATTGTATATATAACACCCCAGGATATGAATGAGATACCAACAAAATCATCATTATGAAACTTACCCCAGAAAGACATCGACCTGAAATCTCATCCACGGCCTCCGTCAAAGGCAGGCGCAAATGCTGGAGACCTCCTATAAAAGCAGCTCTGCGGTGCCCCCCAAGCATCCAGAAGCTGACCAAGACTTAGAAAAAGGCCCCAAAAACTGCTAAACCATGCTAAACCCATCCGAATTCTCCCAAATTCCATAAAATTCATTGAATGTCTAATGACTTTGAAATGGTGCTCTGAAAATTGAGCTCTTGATGTTGGATTTTTCACCCATCCCAGGCCATCCGATGGTGGCTGTTTCGGACTTCGGAGTCCTCTGCGTGTCTTCCTGGAAAGGAGCCTCAGCCTCAGGAGCATGCCGCATTCTCCAAACTTGAACATGGAACATCGAACCCAAAAAGATGTGAACTAAAAATCAATGGATTGGTTTAAGGGAAAATTTACAGGAAACCATGGTTTTTACCATCAAATATAGGGCTTTCCTGTAAATTTTCCCATCATCCAATTCTATGAAAAAAAAAACATTTGGCAGTGTGTCAAAACCTTGTACCCCTGGTGAACATCAAAATAGCTGGTAAATGGATGTTCATTCCCCTAAAAATGGTATTAATGGGTATTGATCCATAGCCATTTAGGAAGTTGCGGTATTGCTGGACTATTGGACTATTTGCTTCACCAGACTGGGCCAATATCAGCCATCATTCAACACCCAAAAACTGTCACTTCCAAAGCCAAAGACCAAATCCAATGCCGGTTGGTGAAATTTCGGGCAATCCCTCGTGGTGGTCCAAGGAGAACTTCCTGGCCCAAAGTCCAACAGGGGTACCCAGTAAATTAGTCGTATGGAAAATGACCTACTGGTGATTTTCCACTTAACGGTTAGATTACCAGGTAGAACCAGAGATTTTCAGTTTTCCTGGAGTCCTGGAGTCATCCACTGTCGCCCTGGCGGATGACGCCAAACATGCACAGCACAGCACAAGGCGCTTCATTCCGAGCTCGAGAAAAGTGTGGCACTGCTGGATAGCCATCACTGCTCAATATGGAGCATGCGGCCGTTAATGCAGCGCAAAAGCAAAAAAAAACAAAACCTGCTCTCAAGGATCAAACAGAGCTGGGCCATTCCGTCACAACATGTCACAACTTCTCTGGACCAGCTACCTGCCCTGGAGATGGTTTTCCTCCATCAACACGGCTGAAAATGAACCAATGCATCCACCATCAACCAGCCAGTTCCACCATACAGTAGTTCTTTATGTTGGCGGTACCGCGGTGGCAAACTCTACACGTTTTCGGGTCAGTTGCCTATCCTCTTGTAACCATTTCACCAAGGTATAGCCTCAACATACCCCATTCTCGTTGATTTAGATTGCAACCTCAACCATCTTCTCCAGTTCCCAAAAGTAAGCCAATGATCATCATGGTCCACCCCGTCTTGAAGAAATCCCCCAAACATTTCCCCAAAAAAATATCCCACCACAACCTGTTGGAGCTCCGGGCATCGCCGCCAACGCAATGGCCACCGCAGTCACCGCGGCCGCCGTCAACAGCACATTTTTGTGCCGCGCCACCAGGGTTGCGACGTCCTGGATCCACTTCCACTGCCTGGGAACCCAATAGCCATCGGGCTTTTTTTCAACCAGTATCAGAGTTGGCGACGGCGAGGTCATTTTTGGGATGGATCATGATGTATCCTAATCATAAATGGTAAGTGATGGCTGAATTTTGGGCTACTTATGAATTGTTTTTAGACCCAATATATGGTAGTAAAAGGATGTTAAAGCAACCAAAATATTTGGATTTGACTGAAAGTTTAGGAGCAGACCCCATTCCATCGACCGGGTTATCATCTACCCCAGGTACCCGATTTTCAGACACAGCCATATCCCAACTGACCCTGCTCATTTTACCCATCATAGAGATAAACCACAATGAAGCCGTAAAATGGAGCGTTGGGATTTTTGGGGTTATTGGTGTTCTAGGGGTTGTGAAGGGCTGGGGGCCTTTCAAATGGGACTGCAAGTAGGCTTGGTTTCATCCAATTGTGCTCGATTTGAATCCCATCATGCTTGAAATATCAAGCAAAATTCTCATCCCCAAAAAAAAACGCTGAGATATACCCTATCAATCACCATGGCTAAATCATGGCTAAATCATATAAATCCATGGAAAATAGACCATTGAAATCATATTTAAAAAAAAAAAAAACATGTTCCATAGTGTTCCATAGCCAACTGTGGAATCACCGAAGGGCCCGGCCCCACCTGTGTTCCGACAGCTGCGGCACGCGACAATCGCCGCAGTCACACTCCGCGCGACAGGAGCTGAGATCATGGCGCGCCTGGTGGATTGGGAGCGTTGAGGGGGGAATGTCCAACCAAATTGGGGATAGAATTGGAACAGATCACTAACTTTAGTATGGGTTCTAACCAATTCTACAATTAGTATGATGTATTACATGGAAAATTAATACTGTATCATTTTCCCATATCAATTAGTATGATGTATTACATGGAAAAATCACCTGCCAATTGATGGGTTCTAACCCTTTAGTCGGATTTGTTGGGGAAATGGAATCTGATATAGACAAAAAAACAACAACAAAACTAGGCAGAATGCTCAACTGTACTTCTTTGCTGCACATACTGCAGCACATTATCCAATAAGAACTGGCCACCCTTAGTAACTCCCTAGTTCTTGGCTCCCCATTTTCGAACGGGGAATATGGAACGCGAAAAACCATAGCTCAGCTCAGCGCGCCCTTCACCACTGCATGTAGCTTCTATGAGAAATATCTTTGGGGAAAAAAGGGCCTGAAACTCTGACAGATCCGAGATGACTAAGGAAATCACATACCTTTCTTCCCTTCAACCTCCCCCCACAGAGCAGCTTCGGCAACTGGTTGAAATAATCAGTGTTTCAAGTTATATGCGAGATGCCCATTCCATTTGATGTTAGGAGTTTCTATTCACCCATGTCTTATACCCTCTGGTAAACTAACATTGCTATAGAAAATCACCATGTTTAATAGTTAAACCATCTATAAATGGGTTATTTTCCATAGCTATGTTAGTTTACCAGAGGGTAGTTTATGCATATATGGGTGTGTCTGACAGTTTAGGGGGAAACCCCTCAAGCCCGTGGTTTATCATATGGATGTTTCCCAAAATGCGAGTACCTCAAAACCATGGGTTTCAATACTAAAATCTAATGACTTGGATGATTTGGGGTACCCCTATTCTAGGAAATGCCCGTAGATGTGTTCCTCTTACAATTGCAATGTTTATATATTTGTCTGGTAAATCCCCCCTTTTCAGACACACCAAAAAATATCACCTCAAGTCGGCTATACACATCCCATAAAACATCGCCATTTTTGGTTTATCAATGTCTATTAATTATATATATATTATATTATATATTATATATTATATATTATATATTATGTATTATATATTATATATATTATATTATATATTATAAATTATATATTATATATTATATATGCTATATTATATATTCTATATTCTATATTATATATTATATATTATATATTATATATTATTACAGTGTATATATACATATACCTAGATCCCGCGTCATTTCAGACACATCATGACACCTCCGGCAGGCCTGATCCAGTTTTTTCTGAAGCTCCGAAGAGCTACTCTCTGCGGGTTCCTGCCATGATGAAATAAAGAACAGAGACTTCACTGGGATACAGTATTTCTCATGGTTAATGTATGGTTAACATTTTTTTATAGTGGCTAATAATGATGAACTAATGGTGATGAATGGAAGTCCCATCCGATGTCATAGCTGGCTTGGAAATCCCACTTTCTGGGAAAATCATCGAGCTCATTGGGGAGATGTTCCGGCAGAGGTGTTCTTGCACAGGGTGCCTTGAAGTCATGGACATTCAAGGGATTCAAAAAACATGGCACCCTCCAAACAACATGACGTACTTAGCTGCTTACATGACGTTCTATCCTCTCGCGACTATATATATTATATATATATATATATATAAAGTACCCCCAAAAAAAGGATGCAGAACGCTAAGATATCCTTCTAAAGTAGTGACAAATTGAACCTGGTTTCCTTCTTGGGGGGGTTCCATAGACGGAGCACCATTTCCACCCCAGCAGTCCCTAGGCTGCCAGCCATAGTCCCAACCAGTCGCCATAGCCGGGGTCACCAACAGCCATACCGGCCACATCGGCACCCGTGGCTGTCTATGCAATGACAAGGTTTTTGGGTCAAAGCAGCTGGTTCTGAGTCTGGTTGGTGTCCTTTGTTTTTGTTTAATGAGTGAGGGTTTCTCAAGTGTCTGGTTTATCTCATGAAAAAGGAGGGGTCACTGAAGAGCGAATGATTCATCGTTTTGACATTTCTAGGACTGAACAGGGGTTGAAAGCACGTTACAAATGTTGGCCTCGCTCCACATCTGGAGCCTGTGTTTCAACTATTTAGCAAGCTAATGAGCCACAAAGACTCTCAAGTAGCCTCCAAATCCATCCAAATCCATCCAAATCCCAAGGGAAGCCTACAATCATGGAAGCCCCGCTGTTTTTCACTGGAACCTCATGGTCCTTACAAAATGAAGGTAAGTTGACCCATAAAATGGCCGGTTGACCATCCAAGTCCAAAGCAAGACCTGTAGTGATGGGTAGCTGATGTAACTTGAACCGTGGATACTTCGAATCTCGAAAATTTGGATGGCCGAATAGATCTGCCAAGACTCTTCTTGGACTGAAATTGAATGTTTTCTATGTTTGTCTTGGTCCAAAAGTGAAACGCCTACGTCCAGAAACCTCATATCGGTTATGTTGCTTGGTGTTGAATTTGAATCATCCGTCTCGTAGTAACTCCCATACATACAGTAGTAACTTCTCAACAAAACAATCAACCTCTCATGCGGCAAATTCTGCCCCGTTAAAATTTAATCCCTTGTCCTGGGAGAATTACCAGAAGGTATCCTGCAGTAGAAACCATCAACCGGATCATCAACCCTCGCCATTTGGGACCTTGGGACTATTGGTGACAAATAGCCTAGCAGAAAAACCGTAGTGAAAAGCTTGGGGATGGTGACTATGGTGACTATGGCATGGTGGATGTCTAAAACAATAGCCAATTGAATGGAAATACTTATGCATTCATCATCAAAAAATACTTATACTAATCATCAAAAATACTATACTATACTAATGCTATCCAAGTTTAGTAGCCAAGTTTAGTATACTATACCATACTTATACATTCATCATCAAAAAATCGGGCGGATTTATCAAAATTGCTTGGGTCCCCATGGTAACGGTGAAGATCCACCATTGTTCAATATGTTTCATTCATCATTCACCCGTTCGGTTTATAGAGGTGTCCTAAGTCATGTGGGTACCCCCAAATCAATCCAAGTCATCCATTTCTAGATGAATTTTCCATGGTCTGAGCACTCAACTCTCAAAAATGTCCGTGTTGTGGCAGGGCGAACGCCTCACGGAGGTCTTGGCCACCACCAAACCATGTTTTGGAGTCCACATGCGTTCTTCAATCCTGTAAAATTCGATCCTGCAAAAATCGGTTTCGAGTTTAAACAACATGAAACAGTGAATCTTGGAATTTGGAATCAACAACAAACATCAGACTTGGATGTTTACACTATTTACATGGCAAAAACTATGGCGCGGCTTTCTTCCAAAATCCATTCCGTGGACCACCTGAGTGGCCCGACATGCCCATCACAGGTGCATGGATGAATAACACGCTGCAGACCAGTTGAAAGGGATTCTCCTTGAGCACAGGTGCCCAACAGCGTCTGGATCTGTTGGGGAAATGCCCGGAGAATCAAATGCATCCCATGCTCATCACATCTCATCACCATCACATTCGCCATCATCATTGTCTTCGTTCTCAGCACTTTTCAGGTCCATGTCCATGTTCATCATCATCATCATCATCATCATCATCATCAAAGCAAGCAGCAAAAAAACACATCACCAACATCACCAACATCACCAACATCACCAACATCATGTGCAAATCATCTGCAGATCATCTTGGCTCCCAACACACTGGTCTCTTCGTTCCCCATACCACAGGTAAAGCCTCGGCGCGAACGAGGCAAAAAAACCGGGAAAAAACAGACCTGGGATGTGGAATGATGTGGATCAATCTGTGGAAGCCTAAAATCAATGACCATTGAATTACCATGTTTCAAGGAATGGTCATACCATGAGAGAAAAAACATATCTTTTTGGGAAATAAATTGGGAAAAACAGCTCTGTTTGGTCATAGCATGTACATCGGTTGCACGCATTGTGATGTTCACCAGAGTAAAATGATCCATAGCCAATGAGCAATTTGTCAGAATTGAATCCCAAAAAAAAGGTGCCAAATGCCATGTGCCAAATGCAACATGCCAAAGGTAACTCAAGCAAACCAGAAGCATTGTGCTTCCTAGTGTTGTGCGTATTCACTTCTTAAAAAGGGGGTGCACTCCATAGATGTGAAAAACCCTTTTTTTTGTTTCCCTAGGAATTTGATCTACAAATGGTGGTTACACATCGAGATTCAATGCGAAACTGGAGCGTAAGTCAAACCTATCATGATTCTCCCGAACGAATGTGGGAGATGAAGTGTTCATCACAACCAGCTGGTGGAAACTCAGGCAGGGAGTCTAAGGTGTGGACCAACCAAATCTTTAGAATCCTGGAGAAAACCAATTGACCATTTACTTCGGCAGTTGAGGTTATCTAATGTTTATGACGGTAATAACCTCCATGACTTGGGAAATAACTGAAGATATAACTGATATAAGCCCTATAATCATGGTGATGTACCCATTTATACCTCCACAGCCCCAAGTAAGGGCCATCATGGGAAAATCCGTCGGTGACCCTGGTAGGGACTTGAGATTTGAACTTTCCATTAGTGATCAAACCCATTTTCATTGGGGATCTTCGGATTTTCTAGCCACCTCTTGCCACGGTTCATTCCCGGACCCTAAAGACCGAACGGATTGGACTTCAGGATGTTGTTCATCGGCACATCATCAAATGGTGCCTGTACAAAGACCTGAGCACGGCCAAGGCCCATCAAGGCCCACTGGGCCTTATAGGTCTTGAGGATGTCTGGGAGTAATCCCTCAAAAAAAATAGAAATGTATTTTACCACTATTTTACCACTATAATGGAATGTGTTTCGTTTCTATCTTTTGGGTGTTACTATACAACCATCCCAGCGATAAAAATCGCTGGCCGCTGAGCAGTTGATGACCCAAAAAATCGATGGGCATATTACCCTCTGGTAAACATACAAAAAGCTATTGAAAATGGCCCAGTCGAAATAGTGGATTTACCCATAAAAAATGGTGATTGTCCATAGCTATGTTAGTTTACCAGAGGGTACAACAATGCATCCAAAAAAACTGGACAGCAGCCTCTTGAGGCTGGTACAAGGCTCCAAGCACTTACCACTGGAGCGATGACAAACAAACCTCAACTCGCCGGAAAAGCTGTGGCAAAAACGGGTTTCAGGTGATGGTTGTTGTGATGGTAAAGCAGGTTCTGTATCATTTATGATGTCTATATGATTTCTATGTGTTCTTCAATCATCACCATGATTTGCTTAAGGACCCGTAGATGACGTTGGTGAGGATGTGGTAGATTGTGCCGACATAGCTCAGACACGTAGACCGCGACGCAAAACGATGGGGATGGAAATTGGGAATCAACCACTAGAACACAAGGCTCCCAGGTAAAAAGATCCAACCACAGATTCTCAAGTCGCAGAAAAAGTTCCAACATGTTTCATCGACCGGGTCATTGGCGGACTAGCCGGAATGCCGAAATGGATACGGAAAAAATAGCATCGGATAGCCTTGGAATCTGCAGAGTGACGCTTCAGGGTGTGGAAAGCCATAGCCCTGATCCATCCCCACGGGGAGATTGCCTGGCGCATTGCCACGGGTCATTCCCACCATTGAGATGGAGTTCACATGAGAGAACTGCCGTTCTTGATGGGTGCCAAACTTGGCAAGAAATCAGAATTGGAATGAACTCATATGACTCATCATCTCAACAAATGTTGAGCTTGAGGATGTTCAACTCTACCCATCTCCAAGCGGCAAACGTTTCTTGCTTTCTCTAACCCCATCTCTGGCATTGACCGCGCCTGTTTCAGCGACCTCCGACTGATGCTGAGATGAACCAGAAGCACCACGAAGCCAATGTTCACACGGCTCATACAGCCTGCCCCAGACCATTTTTCGGGGAGGAGGACCCCCGAAATGTTGGGCGAAAAGCCTGAAATTCGAGCTGCGGCTTCCTGGATACTGGATGGAAAATGCATGGAAATATCCATGTTGAAGAGGTAAATCATCCAATTTCACGGACCTATCAGACCTATCAGAAATCAGTGGCGGTCCCGCGTCAAGACTATGGAGTCCTGGGTGGCTACAGCATATCCCAACGTTGTGGAAGATTGCATCCTACCCTGCCAATATCTGCTAATATTATCCGAAGGTTCTTATCATCAAATGATCTGATATCATCCCGAAAATACCATCCCCATGGAAACAGCTGGTAAATGGATGTTCATGTTTCCAAAGTGTGGAATAGTGTGGAATCCCAGGTATTTTAACCCATCCCCATCATTTTTTCCTCCCTGCTCTCTCTACATCTCCCACATGCCGGGCCAAGGTGCTTCGCAGTAACATGAGATACGCCGCGCCGCTATGCTGCTGCACTGGGGTCCAAGGACCATGATCCATGACGTGGATCACCAGCACCTGGTGAGGGATTTCCCCTCTGTGACCACGACAAAAATTGGGCAACAAAAAAAAAACAGGGTATTCAGGGTAGAATACCCTGACTCAGCCAAAAAATGGAGGGGATAATGCCAATGTTCGGACAAAGCCAAAAAGCAACCCTTGTGTTGTGCTGGCTGGGGTGATCCTCCAATCAGATCTGAAAATGGTGGACTTCACCCAAAAAAGATGCCATCTGCGGAAGGGAAAATCATGAGAAACCAGGATCAACTGGGATTTGGGGGGTCTTCCCCGAGATTTTCAATCCATATCCATTTCGGCGAGGCACCAGCACGGTCAGCACTAATCGAAAGAGTTCCAGGTGCCTTGCAAATGCTGGGTGACGACATCACCCTGAAAATTCAGGGTGTCATTGATCTGAAACCAACCAGCTATGGGATTTTAGGGAATTTCTCTGGAAACCCTTGGATTTATGATGAGGTCATGGCCGATTTCCTGGCCGATGTCTGAATTTTCTGAGTCAAAATATCCTGCTCTGGTCAATGGCTGCTTCGAACACCCCAACCTTGGTTAATTAATAAGCTTCTCCATTGAAATTGCCTGAAAATTGCGTATAAACTGAGGTAGATTCTCATTTTCAGACACACCCAAATATCATATCAAGTTGGAAAACAAAATGTATGTGTAGTACATACAGTATACATGGGTATATATATATATAGAGAGAGAGAGATAGCCATTGATATCCCGACTATATATCCGATTTTGTCCCATCGCCAAGTTGCTTAGGACCTCTAGGTAGTCCAAGTCTGAGCCTCGGCTGCAGCAAGGCTACCCTCCAGTGAAAATTGCCAGTTTGCTATGGATAATCACCGTTTTTCATAGGTAAATCGTTAATAATCATCATTTTTATCCTCAATTTCTATGGGCCATCTATACCAGTTCGCAAACTGTTAAATTACTGGAAGGTATATTTGATGTACATTTACCAGCATTTACCACCAAGTTCTGGGGTGCTAACCAATTGGGTTTGTGGCGGGAAGCAGCTCAGGTTATACTTAGTCAAGTCTTTGCCGCCCCAGGCAACCACAGAGATTGGCAATTCTTCGGATTATATAATTTTATAATCAGCGTCTAATGAGTCTGATGTTCACATATTCTCACAGCAGGTTGACCACAAGCCCACAAGCAGTAGCCCGCAAGGTGCTAGCCCCTTGCAAAACACTGCACAAATTATGACATGCTGCAGCTTTGATCAAAACATCATTCTCCAAATTTGTGGTACAACGAAATCTGCCAGATTCGTTCAACCTGGTTTTCTGGGGTCTTCATGGGTCTTCACCAGAGGGGTTGAACTCACTGCGAATTCGTAGAAGCATGGCAAACTTTTCAACGATACTTGTTGCATCTTGTTGCCGTCTTTGTTCTTTGTCTCCAGGCACTTCTGGTATCGGCGTGGATGCAATGAGGACAGCTTTGGAGCTCCATTTGGTTCTTATCCATTTTCTTTAAACACCCAACGTTTCCTTCCAGTCTTAACCGGGGATGTTTTTTTTACCCAGGGCTTGTTTAGTGGGGGTCACCATTTGAATGACAAGCCATATGGGGATGTGTCAAAACCTTGTACCCCTGGTGAACATCAAAATAGCTGGTAAATGGATGTTCATCCCCCTAAAAATGGTATGTATAGGTATTGATCCATAGCCATATCACAGAATTCCGGGGGTCAACGCTTCAACCTGCAGCCGCGCTCAACGCGACCAAGTTTCAAGTGGAACGAGGGTGATAGGAAGTTCTCGAGATCAACGCCACTGTCGCAGTGAGGTGAACGGTGAATCAAGCGATCATCTGGGGGGGTCCATAAATGGAGGTACCCCAAAAAAAGGACTGGTTGGTGGTTTCAACCCCTCTGAAAAATATGAAAGTCAGTTGGGATTATGATCCCCAATATATGGAAAAATAAAAAATGTTCCAAACCACCAACCAGTGGATGGTTTATAAATGGAAAATCCCATCTATAAATGGATGATGACTGGGGGGACCCCCATTTCAGGAAACCTCCATATCAAATAGGATGGACAATAAGAAATAGATAGATTTTTTGCAAAGCAACCACTATATAGATTGGAGCCCACAAATAACCTTAAGATTAATCTTCAAAGTTTATCCCACTGAACACTTTGCTTCAATCCAATCAACCTGCTCCTTTAATCATAGATGTCCTGAATGATGTCCTACAAAGATTGGTTCAAAGTCAGTAGCCTGCTGGGGGGTGCAATTGTGTTTTTTTTAATGAGCTAACCATGTTTTTGCTAACGGGTGCCAAACCGTACGTGTAGTTACACACATTTTCAACATGGGGTGGGGTGGGGTGGGGATGTTAACG
>Ga0126342_10013011_pt1 | contig 14784 bp, 12 predicted proteins | sample Cyp1metagenome_FD_92528 | JGI IMG/M metagenome (GOLD analysis project Ga0126342, IMG submission 92528) | Coral microbial communities from Lord Howe Island, Old Settlement Bay, Australia - Cyphastrea 1 metagenome | ecosystem: Host-associated > Invertebrates > Cnidaria > Coral ... | reverse complement strand
GGTCTTGAGCCAAAGGAGCGATGGATTTCGATCCTTGGCCCACAGGAACTTAAGGTATACTGTACATGGGATTATGTTACGTGCTGTGGTCTACATCCCATTCGCATATATATATATATATATAATATATATATATATGTGTCATATATATGTACAGTAAGTGAATGCTTTTCGCAAAGCATGTGTTTGATGTTTTTGGGACTGTACACGATTCAAACAGAAAGAAAACACACTCATAATACAGTGATTTCTCCGCATGGAAGGTCCCCTTCAGTCATGGACTGGGCCCGATTTGTGTATATTGCAGGAAAGGCACTTTCCATGAACCGCAAATGCTGGACATGCTTTGACTTGGATAGCTTAATGCTTGCTGATCAAATCACCAATTTTTTAGTTATCATCTCCATCGTTCTTAGTAAAAATCCCAAGTCGTTACCTTCCCATAGTTTGATGCCTAAGGGCTTAGAGTTTTGATGTTTTTCTATGAAATATATCTGTTTTTGTTTGATTTGTGCCGTTCAAAACCAATTTCTTGTTGGTGAAACCCACCTTGTAGCTGGTCAAATCCCAACTCTGAAGAGACGAGTTTCCATGGCTTCTTATAGTAATCTGCATCCCTCTTTTGGAGGGGTTGTTACCCTATATGTTCCATAAAATAAGAATGTCCCATGGATCCAAAAATTATTAGAAACAATCATCTATATTCTCCCTCCAGAAAGAGTTTTGTTACCACAAATAATTCCATAAATCTCATGAAATCCGATACAGTCCCATAAAATCCCAGAAAATCCTATAAAATCCCATAAATCCCATCTTATGTTACCATAATGTCGCATAAAATAACGATTTCCCTGTTCACGTTCCTCAAGAGCCCTATCTTTTAGTCTACCCGTGGCGCCTCCTGGACCTTGTGCATGGGGTCACTGGCCTCCTGTCAAGTCGGCAGATGGGTATCTTTGTTATAACATTGATACCTGTTGTCATCACAGGATATAGACAGTTGTATAATATATATATATATATATATATGTAATTATATGTATATATCCCTACCTCACCAACCATCATGTCTGAATCAAAACCATATTTTTTTCATGGTTTAAACCTGTAGTTGCTCGTTAGACTCAAATTCAATCCCCTAAAACTGGGGCTTCAGTGTTGAACATCAACTTCATGATGGCAAAACCATGGTAAAACTAGGTTTTAAGATAGATGTTTAACCATGATTTAACCATGATTCTGGGATATGGTTAACCCTATTTGGGATATTTCACCATGGATATCTTTATTTCATGAAACCCCTCTGGTAATTTTACATAGCTATGGAAAATCTTTATAGTGGATTTTCCCATTAAAAATGGTGATGTTCCATAGCTATGTTAAATTACCAGAGGGTAACCATGTTTAACCCCCAGAATTCATAGGTCATTCCTATCGCCATCTGCAGCTCCTCGGAACGGCACAGGCCCAGCACTGCTCCACCGCTGCCGGGGAACTTCACGGCACAGTTGCAGCGCCTGCCGCTGGTAACAACAAAAGTCAGTTAAAATGCAAAACGTGATAGAAAGAATGACTTGTTTCATGAGTTTGAAATATTTATGTATGTAATTAGTGATGTAATGTAATGTAATGTAATGTAATGTAATGGTATGGTATGGTATGGTATGGTATGCATGTATATACACATCATCTATATAAATAATATGTACAAATGTACGGATGTACATGTTTACAATTACCCTCTGGTAAATTAACATAGCTATGGAAAATTGCACTTTTATAGTGGATTTACCCATTGAAAATGGTGGATCTTTCCATAGTTATGTTAGTTTACCAGAGGGTATATTATACAACATTTATATCCCACATCTTCGGACTTCGCCCGCGCCTGCAGAGTTCGATCATCTGCAGGTTCTTTGCCCCGAGACATGCGTCTCCATAGATTTTCCTTCGAAAACTGAAGGCACCAACATGACCAATAAATAGGAGGAAAAATATGTTTGCAAAACATGCTATCAATAATGATATGAAAAATATTGAAAAATATTGAAAAATAGTTATCAAACCAGGTCTTATCAAGTAAAAAGTCTCTTCTAGCGCCGCATGATTTGTTTCTGTGTGTTTCTGTCTTGTGTTCAGTCAACAACAGACCCTTCAGGATACAAACCCACTTTAAATGGATACATCAAATCTTCAATGAATAAAATCTCATTCGAATGCATAAATCTAGCATCCATTGTGTCCATCTAGTTTCGGCATGCTTAGGCCACATGTTTTTGTGCAGACCTTCATAGTTAGTAAGTGAGTTGGTTTACCCTAGTCAATTCCGTAGCGCCAGTAGAGGCAATGTCCTTTTTCAGAACTGGGTGAACTAACCCCCATCTATCCAAAATCACCATTTCATATCCACCATAATCTATCCATTTCCCATGGTTTCCAGCAAAATATCCATTTCCCCATGATTTCCCCATGGCTGTCCCCAGGTCCGTGCGCTCCTCCGCAGGTTGAAGTTCTGGTCCATGAGATCCGCCAACGCGCCGTGGTCCTTGCTCTCGATGGCCGCACGGGCCTGGAGCACGCACTTGGAGCGCGTGGAGCGCGTGGATCGCCCAGTGATACCCGACCTGGGTCAACATACAAAAAGCTATGGAAAGATCCACCATGTTTAATGGGAAAATCCACTATAAATGGCCATTTTCAATAGCTATGATTATAAACTATCCCATGGTATACATGATTATCCCATAATAGATGATCCCATAATGGAAAGATCCACCATTTGGAATAGGTAACTCCACTATTTCTATGGGCCATTTTCAATAGCAAACTGTTGGTTTACCAGAGGATACCCGACCTGGTAAATATACAAAAAACATATTAAAAGCTATAGAAGCCATGGCCCATAGAAATAGATGGATGGTTGACCGAAGTTCAAAATGGTGGATTTTCTATAGCTATGTGAAATTACCAGAGGGTAACATACCCTGGCCGTTTTCAGGCTTGAAAGATGAGTTTCCACTAGAACATGATGATTTTCAGGGTCTATGTCAGTTTACCAAGGGTAATTGGAGTTAATATATTCACATATATTCCATATAATTACAGGATTTATGACTCAAAAGTGGAATATCAAGCACTTTTAATGTGGTGTTCAATAAAGATGATATTCCATTTTTAAGTTAGATTTTGTTTGTGGATTACTCAAGAAAGTTGATGAGCCACTTAAGAAGATTGACAAAAAATATTTGGGGAATCAACTTTCACCTTGGCATTTCTTTTACTTAAATCTTGTCCTTAGGGGGAACTTACTGGTATATTTAGTCTCTATTATGAGTCTTAGAGCTTCTTGTTTCAAGAAACGCCAAAATAAGTTGAGTGAGGAACAGTACAATGACCCCATCTTTAGCGTTAATATCCACACTTGCTCTGGACCAAACCCACGTCCATCTCTGTGTTGCTGCAGGGACTAAGACGAAGGTACCGGGGAAGGTGCCCCTAGCGGAAACCCCAACACAAGCCTGAATAGTGCAGCCTCTGGGTTGGAGCCCCCTGATCCTAAGAAATGGAATCCCCTTTTCTGGGGAAGCTTCCGGAGAGTACACTCCCAGGTGGCCTGAATCTCTTAGAATCAGAATGGTCCTTCTTAAAACTTGCATGTTGAGGGTTAATCCCCCTTTTCTGACACACCCAAATAGCATTTGTGTTGAGTGTACATTCCATTCTACTTCCCATTATATATATACATTATCCCTAAAGATGGTTGATGGTAATACATCATCAACTATAACATTATATAACGATATCACTATGTGGGGATACTACCATTCTCATCCATTGTCCACTATTAGCATATAACGTTATGTATATGTATCGATGGTTTTTTCGTATCCATATCATGGTATATATCCATGTTCTATATCATCAATAGGTCCATAACTATTATCCATTATGGTATTCTTATCCATGGATATAATATGTCCATAATATATCCATTATCCACATCGAGTGCTATTCTTCCCATAAGCCCCACACCAGTCGCGTAGCGCCAGTACCTTAGAGGCCAGGTCTCCAAAGGTGCGCATCGCCGAAACCACCTGGTGGCCGTGGTGACTCGGAACAGCTCCACGATAAGATCTTGAGAAATCTGAGGATCAAAAATCATCAAGTTGTGTTCATCTATCACCATCTATCACCCCATTTTGATCAATTTTGGGTTCCGGAAGATGTTGAAACCCAGGCTCCAGAGAGGTTGATTGATATATTGGCAATTCGCTTCGGAGAATGGAACCAAAGAAGTGTCTTGGGGCTCGCAACATGAAGCACCTGGATGCTGAAGAATGAGGATCGAGTCATAAATGAGCCAAAACATCCATCCATGCTTTTCCAACCCATCAACTTCGACCTCGCTTTCTCCAGCGTCCCAACGTGCCCGCACATTGGAGTGGATCTGGCGAGGAACTGGACTATGAAGGGGCATGGTCTGAAGGTCAATGGCTCTTGTGGATCCTCAATGTATTCCCAGTTGTATTTGCTGAAATTGTTGTTATATATTTCATATTATGTCTTAACTACTCGCCATTTCGCAGTTGTAGACGCTTCATCCGTCCCTACAGTACCCGAAATCGTGCAAAGGAAATCCTTGAGAACAATGATTCCTTCCTCGGATCCTTTGCTCTTTGGCCCGCTGAATCCGGAAAGCCCCATGCAAAAACTATGGGAAAAACCATGGGAAAAACCCATGGAACGTGTCCGGTGATTTCATGTTCGAAAAAGTCCATGGTCTTTACAGGAATCACCATGGTTTTGTTCCAAAAAATCACCATGGTTTTCAAACCAATCTGGTTGGTGGGGGCCACCTACCCCTCTGAAAAATGATGGAGTGAAAGTCAGTTGGGATGATCGCATTCCATTCCCAATATATCATGGAAAGTCATAATCCAGCCATGTTCCAGTCACCACCAATCAGACACATTACTATGGCAATATCAATGGGGGACACCACTTCTAGAAAAAAAAACAATACTATATATATATATATTATGGAAAAATAATCCAAATGTTCCAAACCACCAATCAGTTATACTACTTGGTTGATAGGTTTCACTATGGTTTCAATATTATGGGAAAAAAAAAGTTCCAAACCACCAACCAGCAATCCATTGATCCAGGGTTCACCATGAACATATATAACATATGGCCCTCCGACTCTCCGACCGTACCTTGCCGGAATCCGAGGGATCCGCCTGACAAAAAAAACCACGGCGTGGCACGTAGCGATGTGTTCGTTCATGAGAATGGCGGATTTGCACCCAATTTATGGCATTTGAACGGGGGGAAAATGGTGACTCACCAGTGGAATTATCATGATCTATAGCGTATGATAGCCGATTTATGGCATTTTCCTATAGGAACTGATGATTCACCAGGAAGTGATTGGTTTGGAGATCATCTGCTGGGAGACATCCTTTGATAACTCACAACTTTGCTTTTTGCAACAAACAGAAGAAAATCCAACAGGCCAACATGAAGATCTTGTTTCAAGCAAGATGTTTCCCGAAATCTACCAACAACATCCTTATCGTTGCTTTATGTTGCTTCATGTTCGATGCTTCCATGAAACCCCCATGAAATCTCCATTTCAAGCATATTGAAGCTATGTATCTTATATTTCCATTGGATTTGATCGATTGGATCAATCCCTAAATAGAAAAATTGGAAAACCCCTTTGAAAAATCCCCCTGTCTTTCCATCAGAGGAAAAAACCCTAGCGCCTCATAGGCGATGAAGAACGGCAACGAGGAGAGCCAATCGAAGGAGCTCCGGGAGAGTCGCTCGTACCTGGTGCGGATGACGAGTGGAGCATGGCGCCCATGGCGTTGGAAACAAGCCGAGCGGAAAGCAGATTCTTGCGATTTATATGGGATTTATATGGATCTTTATAGGATTTATATGGTGATTAATGGGATTATATGGGATTTATATGAAATTTATAGGGTGAAATTTATATGGGTTATGCGAAAATCTATGGAATCTATGGTTTCCTTGGAGTTGGAGGGTGGTTCTTCTCAGAATTGTCACATCAGCTTCATGACAGTTTTTTAGGTGACCTTCATGTCCCAACATCCGTGAGTGCAAAAATGCTGTTGCGGCCACCAATACTGGAGGCTGTAGCATGTCACCGAAATCACCTTGTGACCCTTGGAGACTCCCATGGAGGATCTTGCTGCACCCACATCCCGAGGCCCTTTTGGTGCCTGCCATAGCCCTTCTCCTGCGGGTCTCCGTAGACTGTGCATTGTCCAATGGGGACTAATGGGGACTCATTGCCCAATAGTCTGTGATTGGGGAAGAGTGCTCAAAGTGATCTGTGCTAAGTGAGACAATTTGTAAGTGCTTTTATGCAAACCTATAGACTATTCCCTCATCACTGTAATCACAGCTTGTCTGGAACATGCTGGAAATATGTGTTTGACTGTGGCACGATCTACCGGAGAGGAAGAAGACAACTTGCGGCTCTCAGATTCATTAATCGAGGTTTTTAAAAGGAAACTTGGGAAACATGCCAACTTTGAACGGTTTCCGTGCTTTTATGTTAAAAAAACCTTTTTCCACGGCTACTCGGCTACTATATCCATATGTTCTACCCCCACGTCTCGTGCTTGGTTGCATTCCACATCAGCCAAAAAAAACTAGCTTGTAGGCAACTGCTCTGGAAGTGCAAATTCAGATATTTTTAGTGGTTCTTCTGGTGCATCATTCTATTCTGGTGCCCAATTTTCGTACTGTAATCACAATTATTGCCATCAACTGACATTGTTTGTATTGTACAGATCCGTTGATGTCTTGGAACATCTTGGACACCCAGTCGTCAAATTGGCAAAAACGAGAATAACTACGGTAGTTTCTTAGAATGCAATCGGTGTTGCTTAACCAACAAACTCCAAATCCCGGCAGTGAAACCATCCCTTTCGTTCCAATGAACGGTAGCCACTGACCTCACGTTCGACAGCGTCCAGATGCCGGTCCTTCATGTGCTGTGCGTCGAAGTCCATAAAGACCAGACCCTGATAGACCTGCCGATGGGTCCCAAGCGCCAAGACCCCAAAAAAACGCTTGTAGGGTAGAAGCCAACAATGGGGGATTGATGCAACAAAGACACCATCATTGATGGGCAAAAAAGACCAACTTCAATGGGCAAATGAAGTTGGGGATGGTCTCAACAAGCAGTGGTTTGGATTAGCCAAGCAGTGGGGTAGAATCCTTTTGGTTGATCAAAGAAAAACAACTATACCATTTGGTGATGACTAACATAGCCATGGAAAATCACCATAGAAATAGATGGTTTACCGTTCTTAAAAATGGGTGGATCTTTCCATGGCAAACTGTTAGTCATAACCAGAGGGTTACTTGCGACAAAAATGAGGTCAAACCAACCAAACAATGGTCAGATAACGTAGCATTTTTTACCAAGCACTTGCTGAAGAAAAACTGGTCAGTGGTCACTCAGCTCATCCCGCCAACATGCTCGACACTTGGATCACTTGGGCACTCAAAGCGATTGGGGGCTGGAAGATAAACATACGTTCGCTGTATAATGTCAACCCCGGATTTTGCTAAACCATGGTTTATTAATTAGGGGGGTACTACTCCAATAGTCATTTCATCTAATACTTACTGTAAATGGTACCCTCCCAATTAAACAGCCTAGGGCCTAGGGGTTTATTAATCCAGGGTTGACATTGTTGCTGTATGCTGTATGTCAAAACCGCCTGAATGCATGTACACCTAACAACCTGGTATCTCCTCTGAAATTATGATCGTGACCGAAAGAGTCAGACATCTCAATTGCAACAGTGCCTGACCCATAACAAGAATCAATGGGGGCATCATCCTCCAATGGGAAAACCCTCCGTTATGATTATGCAGAATTTGTCAGTCATATTTTGTCTATCATTCTAACTGACCAATTTGAACGATTTCTTGGGTCGTACCTTATTTGCAATGATTCAAACTGAAATCGAGTGAGGTCGGTTTGAAAACAGAACTTCTATTGTCATCGCATCATTCTTGGGTCCAAAAACAAAAAATAAGTTCATAAACCAAATGATCATTATGACAAAACCATCTCATTAATTGTCCAATTCATCATGACAAATTCATTCACAAACCAGAAGCGACGCAGCCAGGCCTGGACCACACGATCCTGTAGGCCAGCCTGACTGACAAAGGGGCTGACTTTGGTTGTTGGTTTCGGCAGCATCCTGTACTTACCCTCTGAAAATGGTGATTTAATGGGATTTTATAGTGATTTAATGGGATATTATTGGTACTTACCCTCTGGTAACTTAACAGTTTGCTATTGAAAATGGCCATTGAAAGTTCGTTGATGTACCCATTAATAGCATAGTGGATCTTTCCACAGTTATGTAAACGTTTACCAGAGGGTAAACATGCCAATGGACTTCTTTAACAGGAGACTCATCTTATAATGTCAACCCCGGATTAATAAACCATGGTTTATGAATTAGGGGGTATTCCCCCAGTCATGATTTGATACTTTTTTATGGTACCCTCCCAATTTTCAACAGCCGTAAACGGGCTTTATTAATCCAGGGTTGACATTACTACCAGAAGGTTCTCAATGTTCCTTCCGATGACCCGACCTGAAACTGTCCTCAAGTGTTGATCGACCTCTAAGCCCGAGCTGCACATTCGAATCAACCTATCACTGTCATCGAGGAAAATCCCCGGGAAACGTGGAAAAGTGTTATTGTAGATCTGAAGAAATCAAAGAGACAACAACAAATACAACATCCCAGTTCACCAGTTCATTCTTCTTGTAGAAACCAGTCATATCATCCTTTTCCTTTGGGTCATCGGCCTCTTCACCCCCCCTTTTTCCAGCTGGCCGTCCAACTGCTGTTGTTTCTCCGACCCCCAGCAATCATTCGTCCCAGCCACAGCATTTCCTAGAACTGGTGAATGGTATTTTGACAATAATTCTTTATTTTCACTTGTAAACACAAGGGTTTCCTGTAAACTGTCCTTAAGCCAACCAAATGATTTTGTGATATATCCGGTTCTGGAAGGGTTGCGCCAACACGGAAGTGACTTCAAGTCCCCAAGTGTCTTCATGTCCATCGAATGTCCCAAGGCTCCTCTGTACTTGCTGCTCACTTGTACTCGTCTCAACTGCTTGTAGATCTTTCTATCTCATGATATCTGCATGTTTCTTGATGGTGGATTCCTGCCCTTTCAATTCGACCCGTTTCTTCATGGTTCTACACCTCCCCAACCAAAAAACACACCATCCCTCATTGCCAATCTCGGAGAATTACCCTGCAATGAAAAGAACATTGAGGTAGTAGATGTCTGTATATGTACCTACATAATCCCATATGTATATATATATACACATTCTATATATACATATATACATTCTATATATATATATATACATTCTATCTATCTATATATATATATATACATTCTATATCTATATATATGTATGTATGTATGTATGTATGTATGTATGTATGTATGTATATCTACCCAAATAAAATCCCATGATGTAAGTGATGTTACCACATAATTCCTACGCTTCACCAGGCCCCCTGAGATCCCGTGCCTGGATCCCCAGCTCGCTCTCAACGGATAAGATGAAGGACGGCTGTCGCTCCAGGGGGATATGCCTTGCCATGGCCGTGGGACTTTGGGTAGCCAAATTGGGGGGTTCCTTAACTAAGTGTGACCATATCATATATGTACATATATATATTATATTATGTGCATATATATATATATATATATATATGCATATGTGCATGTGCATATATTTGTGTATGCATCCATATTATATATATATATATATGTCATATGTCCATTACATAATTGTATATGTATGATTATTCATGTGCCAAAGAATTCGGATTACACAAAGGATGCTAGCTACTCATTCCCAGTTACCATACTTGTAGGGGTCTGAAGGATCTTGATCGGTCTTCAAATACATTGGCTGGTTTAGGATGGCAGCCTCCAAGTCAAACATATCACAATTGGATGATATTGAAGCCATATGGCAAATAATTGTTCATATCATGTGAAGCCATTGAAGCCATATATCATTGATATTAAATGGTGATTGGAGGGTCGCTTCCAACTACAGCAGGGTTTTTTCACCCCAACCCTCGGCCCAACAGAAGTCGAGATTTCACAGCCAACAGATTGAACAAAAAGTAACTAAACATCATTGATTTAGGCAAAAATTATCCAATATATATATACGTAGTCCAATCCAATATATATAGTCCAATCCAATATATCAATACATATTTCATCATATTTCTTACTACGGATCGGCTACGCATCGGCTTCCCCTCAGACCACAGCCAGCGGGTTTTGGATAAAGGCTTGCATGAGGCGAAGCCAAGGAACTCCTCGGAGAGGTTGAAGAACTTCATCAGAGCTTGAAACACGGAGTTCCTGGAAAAATGGGGAACGTTCAACCATTTCTTTGATGGTTGATGGTCGATGGTCGATGGTTGATGGTTGATGGTTGATGGTTGATGGTTGATGGTTGATGATGATGATGATGATGATGAGGAGGAGGAGGAGGAGTCTTTCTGTTGTTACTATCATCATTCTTATGACCAACAATGTCCTAGTGGGAAAATTGTTGCGGGGCTAGTCTGATATATCATTTATCATCACTTAGGACTAAGCGGATCTCATGGGGATATCACGGGGATATCAAGGACAGCAGGTCATGTTCCGAATCCACCAAAAGTTCCCCATCAATACCTATCCCAATGCTCCCTTGAGCTCATTGTGCTGATAGGAGTACATGCATCTCCTGTCTGAAACGTTGACGAAGATACACCATGATCTTGTGAAAATTGAATCTGTCTTAAAATGGGGAATACCTCAAAATGGAAATTTGGGATGGATAAATTATGATGAACCATCAAACTTCCATAGACAAACCCATGTGTACATCTAGGCAGGAGATACACCAAACCAGAATTTAACCAAACTGCAAGTTGATAGACAGTCAAGATTACCCAAGCATATTGAGTGGTATTGTCCAAAACTGGTGAATTTTACCAACATACAGTCCTGCTTTTGATAAGGAAAATGATAAAGCATCAGATTCAGGGGTACAGTATATACCACCATTTTGGACAAACACCCTGGTGCATCCAAATATGGCGCCAAGTGACACAATGGCACTGCTCCCTGCCAGACCTTGAGTTGCTCAAGCTGGGGCTCAAGTAGCGCGATTGGTTGGGATTGGTTGGTAGCCATTTCCAGAGGTATATCATGCACGGCAACACTAGTATTTGTACAACATCCATATTTAACATATAACGTATACCATATACATTCACATTGTGTCAGTCCAAGAGTATATCATGCATACAAACCAAAAAAATAGAGATTCCGTACAGTCTTGGGTCTATATACACTTCTATCAATGGATATGACCATCCACTAATATCCAGTTTTAACCATCGCACATATCCCTTGGAAGAAATGGCGAGCTGGGTCAAGCTTTGGAGTATCTTGCTGACCCGTGCCCTTTCTGAAAGACTTGGAAGATAAGGTCAACCAATTGGAGCTTCACAAAAACCTACAGCTTGCTGGTTTCAACCTGAAAACATAAGCCGTCTAGGATCATCCCAAACATAAAAACAAGCAAATACCCTCTGGTAAACTAGCAGTTTGCCATGGAAAATCGTAGCTACGCTTGTTTACTGGAGGCTTTTTAGATCTACGGATCTACAGTCGTCAACTGTCCATTCAAAATTTCCCACACACGAAATATCCCATGAATAACCCACGAATATCTCATTAAATCACATTAAATCAGCATTAAATCCCATAAAATCATCAAAAATCATCATGAAATCACCATGAAACACCATTAAATCCCATTTAATCAACATGAAATTCTACTCAATCCCACTAAATCACCACTAAATCTGGTATGTCTGTGAAGCCACCGATCGCCACCACTGCCTGATCGGAAAAACGACGGACCTAGGCTGCCAACCGACTTGTCGGGGAATGTTCCTCAGCAAATCGAGAGAATTTTCGCGGTGGGGATGAGAATTTGCGAGAGCAAAGATCTAAAAAAGCAATCACGAAATGAAATTTTCACCTGTCAGTTGCATTCGAAATGTTTTTGCCGGACTCGAAGTCTTATAAGTCTTTTTGTTCAAATAGTATCATCTGAAGTCTGATCGGAAGTCATTGATCAGCACCCCGTCTTGTGCCATCTGACTTTCAAAAGTGCCAAGTGTCGTGTCATAGCGCAGGGTAAAGTTTTTGCTGGGCAGTGCTATCCCTCTGCTGGTGCACAACTCCTGGTTCATAGCTGTTGATGTTGAAAATACGATTGAATGACTGTGATTTCCTATATTGAAATATATTGGAATGTGTCATTGAACATATTTAGACAACCTGAAGCCTCCCAAAATTCAAAATATGTTGTACTACTTGAATTTTGACCAAGTTTTCCTGGACACCGGTCAGTTTTCCTCAAAACCTTTTTAATTGGAGAGATCTGCCAAAAGTTCAAGTCTTGTTGATGTTGAATCCCAACTCTGGCCAGTCATGGCATGAGGCTTCGTTGAGAACGGGCGACCCCATGGCATCATGGTTGACCACCACTTTACCCTCTGGTAATTTAACATAGCTATTGAAAATGGTGATTTATAGTGGATTTTCCCATTAAACATGGTGATTTTCCATAGTTATGTTAGTTTACCAGAGGGTAATCCGTGTGTGATGATGGTGTTCATCATGAAGTGTAGCACTTCCTTGCATCAGAGCAAGAAACTTAGTAACTAGTGCTTTCTTTCATATGGGATGTGACGAAAGACTTCAACTGTCTTGCTGAAGTCAGTCCACCCCGAAAACTGTAGAAGGAATATGACTGACTAAGTCTGCATCATTTTGTTTATACATTATATTACATTATTATATATTATTATTTACATCACAAAAAACATGCGAGCTGAACACATGTGAGTAAGTTCCAAACTCTTGGAGACTCAAAAGGTCCAAATACATCCAAATACTGGAATTTCTGATGGCTGGGAAAGATTTTGCCCACAGGGATTGATACATATCATCCCTTTGCTCCAAGTCAGGAAAAGAAAACTCCAACGGTCTCGCAGAAACAACGAGATTTGAGAGACTTCAAACAGAGGAAAATGCCATGAAACTACACTCATACACGGTGGTGCCCCAGTTTTGCGAGCTAACTTGCTTCATTGCTTGGTTTACTGGAGCTAACTTGCTTCATTGGTCTGGTTCTCGCTGGGTTTATGGTGATAAAATAACCATAGTCAGGTGGCCGGTGACTACTAAACCAACATAACTTGGGGGCACCACCTTCTACTTGGGACATCCCAAAAGTGTTTTTTTCTGGTGGCTTTCAGTCCAGATCACCCAACATCGTTGCATTGCCGTGCAGTATTTAAGCCGCCATGTTTTAGGCTTCCCAAAATTGATCTGTTCCCATTGCTTGCTGATGACATGACAGTAATAGTACTGTACTTGACATCTAAATACATCATGTACTAATATGTATAGTATATACGCATATTCACGATTCAATATAGAACCCTATAGCCTATACATACACTCATAAAGACATATATGCATCTATAGATAAATATCATCATCCATATACAACAGTCATCAATAATACAGTTTACATCCAAGCAGCTAAATAGACTTGCCCTCTGGCAATTTGACAGTTTGCCATTGAAAATGGGCCATTTAGTTGGTTGATTTACCTATGACAAATAGTGATTTTCCAGTTCGCAAGCTGTAAACGTTTACCATTTTCCACAAATTTGCATAGTTAAATTTCCCAGTTTCATCCATTTTCTCATTATATATCCATATATATATATATTTCCCCAATGATATCCCCAAACATGTCCGACTCAATGTTTTGGGATTCCAAAACGGTCAACAGCAGCATCTCCTGGAAGCGCTTGCAGGTCGCCATCAACAAGCGCGTGCCACCATAGTAGCCCTCGCAAGCGCCGAGGGAGGACATGGCTGTTGGGGTTCGACTGGTGGGACGTGGGAATACCATTGACATATCATTCTGTATGGGACTTAACATATGGGACCTGTATAGAATATTTGGATGTTATGTTGTTATAATAACTCTTGAATCTGATTGAAAACCAAACATATTGATAATGCATGATAATACATGTTTGATGCCAATGCAGTATTACTCACTGTAGTGCCAATGTGGTGTACCACATTATGTGAGTGAGATTTCTTGTGGGACTCACTATTTGTTGAAACAAGTTGAAACTATTCTTGCATATTAGTACTATGATCGAATAAAACTGAATATCATTTCACAAATACAACTTGAATTAAAGGCAATGGCAATTACTAGTATATGGTAAACCCAACAATAAATGGAATGATTACTATAGAATCCAATTGAAATCACTGAATGTGACAATCCAAATTGCAAAGAAATTGATGACACGCAATAGTTGGCAAAGGGGACAACTAGTTTGATTGGTTCATTCCTATGGCAAGATTACCCTCTGGTAAACTAACATAGCTATTGAAAATTGCCATTTATAGTGGATTTTCCCATTAAACATTGTGATTTTCCATAGCTATGTTAAATTACCAGAGGGTAAATTTGTGTGAACCCACAACCATGGAACATCCCTGCTGTATAAAACATACCTCTCACCGGGATCATCCGCATGGAGGGCAACCACCAGCGTGCGATCC
>Ga0126342_10013010_pt1 | contig 14784 bp, 14 predicted proteins | sample Cyp1metagenome_FD_92528 | JGI IMG/M metagenome (GOLD analysis project Ga0126342, IMG submission 92528) | Coral microbial communities from Lord Howe Island, Old Settlement Bay, Australia - Cyphastrea 1 metagenome | ecosystem: Host-associated > Invertebrates > Cnidaria > Coral ... | reverse complement strand
CGAAGAGAGTTGGCGAAGAGCTTGGCCAAGAATTGGCAAGGCGGAAGTACAGGTGGAAGTTGATGCAGACATGGTCGAGGAGAAACTGGAGGAGGAGGAGGACGAGGAGGAGGACAGCTAGCCAAGGAGGAGAACAACTCTGATAAAATCTAACAACCCTCACCTGGCAGGTGGGGAAAAACAAAACTGAAACAGAGTCAGAGATGCTTCAACCTGCGAAGTTTGCAAGCCGTAGAACTGGGTCCATCGTCGCAGTTCGAAATGGAAGCAGCCCCTGATAACTTCCCACCGCTGCTTGCTCGGGGAATGCTTGGGACATGGTCTGCGAGCAAACGTTGCTGCTTGCTTCTGCGACTTGGCAGGCGGCTCCTCAATCTCCTTGGCTGGGATCTCTGCAGTCTCAACGGCCATCTCACACTCATCCTTCTCCTCCTTCACTTTTCTCTTCCCAGCTCCTTCATCTCTCTCTTCACTCTCAGCGTCCTGCAGCCAAGATAAGCACACACCAGGTTCAGAAAGACTTGGATCAAACAAGTATGATACCTTGTCTTTGAAGACTGGTCCCCAAACAATTGGTGGTTCTTTGGCACCGGTGTCCTGCTTATTCTCATCAGCTGTGCTGCCCGTAGCCGTAGACTCACCCTTGTCATTCTTTGTCTTCTTTGCTCTCTTCGCACGGACCTTGGGATTGGCCTTGACCTTGGCCTTGGGCTTCACTGCGGCTTTGGCTCTAGATCTTTTTTTGGAGACTGGTTCAGCTGGCTGCGGATGCTCTGGTTGTTGCTGCTGCTCTTCATCAGAATCAGGGACAAGCTCACCATCATTGTCACCATCTCCGTTTCCTCTCCCCCGCCCGCGACCCCGCCCTCGACCACGCCCACGTTGTGGTTTTGGCTTCTTTTCCCATTGGGTTCTTCTCAAAGTCACAGGCGGTTGGGCATCAAGATCTGCAGAACTATCACCATCCCCAACCTCAACAAGAGGGGGTGGCTTGAGATCACCCACAGTCTCCACATCGAGGTTGTCAGCGTCAGGCTTTGAAACCTTTTGTTGCTCACACTTCTCAACCTCCTTGTCCAACTCTTTCTCGAGATCCCCCTCAAGTTGTAGAAGACGATGGCCATGATCAGCACTTGCTTCCTTGGCTGCGCTGGGAGTTGCCTCACTTGTGTCAACCTCCTCATCCGTCTTGGTTGCCGAAGTTGGAGCTGGGTCTTGCACCTCCTCTTTCATTTCAATCTCGGAATCCGGCATGGCAGCAGTGTGAACTTCACTGCTTCCTTGACCAACACCCTTGGGAACTTCCAACGGGTCCTCCACAACGGCATGGAGTTTGGGTGAAGCGGGAGGCTCTTCATTCTTCACAGGTTCAGGTTGTGCAGGTTGATGATTCGAAAGTTCCAGTGGTGCAGGTTCACCTTCATGACCACCCTCCTTGTTCTTGTTGTCACCCCCCTCACAGGTAGCATCAGTAGTAACTCCTGCATTGGAAACATCCTGCGTGGCAATGGCTTGGTCAAGTTGTTCCATCAAGCGTTCCTCCAGGACTCTTTCCACTTTGTGATAGGAATTTTCCTCCAGCTCAGCTCGTCTCAATGGGGTCATTGGTGAAGAGTTGGTCTTGGAGTCCTCAATGACCACTGAGCCTGCCAGGGCTAAGATATGGTGAAGATGGTTGAAAGAAAAACAGGAAATTAAAACAAACAACTCCGTCGATCCAAGCAGACTCAAGTATGCATGCATTCATGCGTGACACTTTATATAGAAAACACTGGGCCTGGTGTCTCCACAGATGCACCGCGAAAGTCTGCAGAAAGAGATTTGCAAAGCTCAGGGGTCGCAGGGCTGCCAACTACTGTGGCAAAACTCTCGCGCGATAAAGACTTTGCAATGGGAGATGCATCAAAAGGAAGTGTGTCGCAATTGTCGGAAGCAGGACCAGCAGCAGCAGCAGCCCTCTCTGCCGCAATCCGCCTTGGATTAAACACTAACAGAAACAGAAACAAAGTTATATAATCACTAATTCTCTCATATTATTATCATACAGGGTGTGCAAAACAGTACATCATATCATATACCCGTAGGAAATTATGAAAGTAGTATATATCCCAACCCCCACAACGGCAGCACACTCCTGGATAAAGTAAGTTTTAACTGGTCAGCACCCAGGCACCTGAGCAAATTGATCCGTGCATCCAGCTCGTCGTCAGAGATGACAACAGTTGGGGTGTAGGCAGCCTTAGTCACCTTAGAATCCTTAGGCTTGACCCCGCACTCCTCCTTGATTTCACCCTTGGGTTCAACCTCAACCTTCTGTTCGACTTTGGGTTCGACTTCTTCCGGAGCTTCGGTAGAAGACGTCGCCCCCAACTCCAGGCCATCAAACGCTAAGTAAGGGTCAGAGCTCAAGAGGCTCTCACCCGGGACCTTCACAAACTCCTGTTCCTCTGGGGTAATCTCAGGCTCCACCTCTTCATCAAGTTCGACTTTGATCACTTCCATCACCCCGCTAAGATCATCTTCTTTGTCTTCATCAACATCATCATCAGGGATTTCAATCGGTTCAGTGGGTTCAATGGACAAAGACTCCACTGAGGAAGAAGGGGTAGCCTTGAGACGCCAGAACTTGAGCAACACCTCATAGAACTCATCCACAATGGGTACCTTTAGTGGAGTGGTTTGCCTCTCATGCCCCAACTGTTTAAACTATATTGCAAGGGTATAGGCTTCTCTTTCCAAGGTGTAATATATAATCATTGCATGCATATACATACATATATCAATGCAAAAAAATGCAAAAACATAATGTTGATCAGTTGAAGATTGGTCAAGGTGCTCGTCGCTGAGGGCTCACTTTATTCCCCTTACGTTCCTTGTCGAAGCCAGCCTTTTTGCACCCATAAGTGAACAGTTTTTTGAGAAACCACGCATCCTTCACCACAGCGTTGTCAACCTTGCATTGGCAAATTTGCTTCAAACCAGCAACCTTTCAGGGAAGAAAAGGTGTTGCCCAATGAGGCAGACCCAACAGAGCGATGCAACACACGTTCAAAAAATACCATTGATTGAAACATCCATGCAATAATTTATGTAGCACCGAGCCATAGCGCTGGCATACCATGTATATATCCTTTTAAAATAAATTCTTTGCACTTCTAAGCCTGCTCTTTGAGCACTTTGATGTTGGGACTCTTTGGTTTGGAAACCGTGGGGCACCACCACTTGGCCAAAATCTTCAGCAAGTAGATGTTCAAAGCGATTGCATCCATACTGATCGCCTTGTTCTTCGGGTCAGGCCAATGGATCAACTTGCCACCACCCACGACATTGCCCTTCTCATCGTGCAGAAGGCGAAGTCGATCCCTGATGTGGTACTCGCACTCCCACAGACGTGCCAATGAGCTAGGGTCTTTAGTGTCTCTGACCAAGACCGGCATTGCAAGATTGAGGAATGAGTAGGCAATGTGATGTTGTGCATGTTGCATTAAAAAGAGGAATGCATGTATATCGATCGATATATAACATTATAATTGCCTGCTAAATCTTATTCTCTATCCTATCGCTTTGCTTCTTAGCTTGACTCACTGCACATGCGCTGGTTCAGAAAGCTTGTGCCTAGAACAGGTTTTGATGAACATCAGTCAATCTTGATTGGCTGTCAAACCCAAACATTTGCATGTTCATTTTACAGCCATGTTGCCAAATACAAAAAGTAATAGGCAACTTGCCAGCATCCCACCAACGAAAAAAAATAGTTGTTGCACACCCGTGGCCACACCATTTGACCATTGCCAGGCCTTCAATTCAAAGGTCCTCTATGTGTTTCTTCAAACTGTGACCTGCCGGAGGCTGCATGGATCGATCCATGTACATTGCGCGGGGAACCATGCTATGGGCCCATGCTATGGAATTTCAAACTTGTATATAACACTGGTGTATGTGCTAACTTGCCTGCATGACTCAGAAGCTGGCCTCGAAATATTTCACCATGGCAGAAAACTCTGTCCATGATCTTCGAAATGCGAAAGGATGCACAAAGTGCTTGCATGTGGCCATTAGTATCGATGAGAAATTTGTGTATATACGTGCAGGGTTCATTGAAAAGTCGCTGTGCACAGTGGTACACGTGCTATGCAAGTATGGCATCAATGATTTTGCCATTTGTCATTTGTCAGTGGCCCATCGGTCTCTCCAATGGATCCCTTGATCTGAGTTTCACGTCACAGCATGCTGGCGAAAAATGATCCCAAGATGGCCTTGCAGAAGAAGTGGGAAATCTCAACATGGGGATCACATGTTACACTTATCACATGGCCATGCATATCAAACATGCTAAAATCACAGATCAGACCCTGAGGTATGAAAACAGACCCTGTGAGGGCAGGTCCTGTTTTGGCCATAGGGCCCAAAATTTTCCATGCTTAGGAAGTTCTAGGTATATTGATTAATTATATATATATATATACACTGTATTTTTTTAATGCCATTCTATACCGTGTGTGTAATGTGGTAAATAAACCCAATGATCATCCATCCCATTCACAAAAACAATGACTGCGGGTCATTTAACATAGTTTTAGCTCATCACATTGCGAACGGCCTTGGCGTTGGGCTCCGGTGGTGGTTGCAAATGGCCTCAGGAAAAAGCCGTAGCATAGCGAGAGTTTTGGGATGTGGGCTATGAATCTGCACCCATTTTATGTAGAAACAAGGCTTGGAATACCTGGGAAAATCGCATCCAATTGGTCATTGGTTGGTATATAGAAAGGTGTATATATTCTACATCATATACAGTATATATATATGTGATTGTATATGTATATATATATCCATATATGTATAAGATACAGGTTACAAGTTTTGTTGAATAGCTAGAGTTGAAAATAAAAAAGGGGATATCAACAATTGCAGCGCTCACATCCAGGTGGTGAGCATCCCAAAACGACTATTTCCAAATTGTTGCCAAGTGGCAAAAACTACACTAGCAAAAACACATCAGCAAAATCATAACGGTTTTAGCTATATAACATTCTCAAACTTGGTTTTAAGTATATAACCATTCATCCACCCAGCAAAACCAATGACAATTTGCCCATCCAATGCTCATCCACAACATTGGTTACAGTATCTGAACGCAGTCTACCTCCCAGAAGTGATGGTGGATCATCATGTTTTATGCTTTTCACCATGAAAATTGCAATAAATTAGGGCATACTCCATTTGTTCGACAATCCTAAACACTTGTGGTTGGTTATGCATCCCAATCAATGAAATTTCATGAAATCCATGAACAAATTCCATTTTAATTCCCTGTAAAAAACGGTGACTAAACGGTGATTAAAAAAGGCATGTGAAACCTCCAATTTTCCCTTGGATCTCCCGGGTTTCCACACAGAAGGGCAGTGGAACCTGATGCTCCACCCTTTCCAAGCAACGAGTGACTGCGGCCTGGCATTCTGTTAAGAGCACCGGGAGAGCACCAAGCGAAACTATGGTATAACTGTGGGATAACTATGGGTATAACTATGGTTTAGGAAGGGATTGACATTTGGGACCTGTGGACGGGGTTTAAGATTAGGATGGGATTAGTCATGAACTAAGGGCATTCAGGCATTCAGGGGGGCGCTGCAGATAACGTTAGTGTACATAGATTTTTTAATGTGAGACCTACAGACCTAGAGAAACACAACGGTTTTCCCTACTTATTTTGGTACAGTTTGCATCAGCCAAACCCCATGGATTTTTGTGTCTGGCATGGCTCTTGACTTGGGCATTTCCAAACACACACACACACGCACACGCACACACACACACACATATATATATATATATATATATATATAATTATATATATATATATATAATACAGCTATAACAAATGGCATACCACCCACAACAGCCACTGCAATGGGAAAAACATGATAAACCATGGGAATAGGGTTCCCATATCTTGTGACAAACCCATTGACATACACAATACTATTATATGTTTTTTTTTCAGGAGTTGCTACTCTTCTCATTGACTCATGTCTTCTTATGGCTCATCCTGTTCCGTATCCGCCTCTAAGAGCATCATGATCCGAATCTCATGCGCTTTCTCCCAGGCCATGCGCTGCCCTTGAAGAATGTAGCGCTCCTCAGCAGGAGGCCGACAGAAACAATCTGGGATCCCCTCTGGTAACACTTTCAGCGAATTCAGAGGACATGAGAGGACATGAGAGGACATTAAAGTATAAACAATTGGCCAATTGGCAGTCACTGTGTGAAATTACCGGAATGTACTTGAATCAGAATTCTCACAGCACCCATATTTTTTGCAGGGAGCTTCTGTGGGAGGATTCTGTCCTCCCAACTCACGGCATCACTCCCAGCCATCAGTCTTCACGACTATAACTTTCTGGCAAACATAGGACAAAAAAACTATGGAAAACCAATGGAAAACCACCATGTTTAATGGAAAAACTCACTATAAATGGGCCATGTTCAATAGCTATGTTAAATTACCAGAGGGTAACTTTCTGTTCAAATCATTCATTATCATCCCCATCTGCATCCTCATAATCATTATTGATACCGCATTGAGAATAGTCAACATCAGCATCTGCATCCTCAGAAAAAAACATCAAACAATATTGACATGGTCATAATCACTAGTGTGACAAACCCAATAAGCAACCCCCAAAATCATCATGAATGGGTTGTATAAAACATTCCCGAATGGTAGGTTTAAATGGTTGGGTTAACCACATGAGCCGTAATAATCCTGATGTTCATGTTCATGTTAATGTTCATCATCATCATCATCATCACCATCACTACTTTGTCCTATGATCGATAGTTATCAATTCTCACTACACGTCAATACTAATTATGACCACCTGTAAATTACAGTCAATTACCATGCTAGCCATACTAGGATGATAGTAATTTCACACTCTCAATTTCACCCAGGATTCATTTCACTACCAGGGCACCATGTCGCGCTTGGAGGGGTTGGAGATGGCCCTCTTCACCGACGCCAAGCCCACCTCGGGTGGGTGCACGGTGAGCCCCGACTTGTTCTCCTGGAAGTCTTGGGACAAGTGCTTCGTGGCCTGGACGTCGACGTGGCGAAACTTGGCATTTTTTGGGAAAACTGGGAAGATCACTCGGGAAAAACAGGGATTTAAAGGTACTACCTGAAAAAACGCATTCAATATGTGGTGATACCTGAAATTTTGGATTCAATACTTCGTATGAGGTGATACCATTATTGAGTCGTCAAAACATGCATACACGCAAGGTTTCTGCTGCTTTGCAACTACCATATGCGACAGGTCCATGATTGAAATCCATTGAATAGGTTTTAAAACAACATACAAGTGAGGGGCACCACTTTGTAGAGGACAAGATCAATGTTCAAACAAAGTAACATATTATTGTTTCTTGTTATTAGTGATATTATTGTCAATAACATTATGATTATTTACTATTATATATTGTTATTACTACTCTTAGTAGTATTATGTTTAAGTATTATGAATTGCGATTAATTATTTGCAATCGTATTAGCATTATTATTTTAATTATTATCATGACATATCATGACTCATGACCATATATTCATATATAAAATAATGGCACCAATAGTAAAACAGGTCGCAAAGCGAATGCAAGACACCCCACCTGGCGAAACACTAGATCCAACCCGCAAAAATTGGCGGAAAGGTCTTAACAAATTCCAAGCAACAAAAAACAAAAAAACAGGAATACATAAAGAATCAAAAAAACACATGCATATGTATATGTATATATATATCTCTCATAAGGGATATAATGTGCATAATTTTATTCAGAATTATATATAATTATATATATAATTATATAACCACATCAAATTAAATCAAGCAATCAAGCCATAGCATTGGCGGACTCCGTGAATGCCAAAGGATGGAATCAGTTTGTAACGCTTGGGGCACAACAACCCGTTGCACCTGGCACATAGCGCGACCAAAGAAGGAGGGCAACAAATTATACTCCGAGAGCATGCGAGCACGTTGCCTCAACAAGTGGGTCATTGCAGCTGCTATCCTGGAGATGATGGATGATATGGAAAATGTGTCGGAAAAAACTAGAATGAATAACATTGAATTATGTAAAAACATAGAAAGCCAAAACAAACAACATATATATATATATTATATATAGAGAGAGAGAGTGAGAGAGAGAGAGAGAGCGCCTACAGTAGTACTCAGTAGTGGAAGAGAGAGAGCGCCTGGTGGATCAAACAGCTATCCTCCACAGTATTCACAAGCGGAGCGGCTGCAACTATTCCAAACTCTGCCTGCCCCAGTTCGTGGTTCATCCCAGTGAAATGCGGTTGTAACCCCAGGTAGCGGGTAAGTAGGGTTGGTCCACTTCAAAATAGGGCTGTACTGTAAGCCATGGGATGAGCACACCCTGCGCCCAAGAATCCCAGTGATCCAATGACATCATTCCTGGGGCCAAACCCCCACAATCCAATGACCATTAAGGAGAGATCGCCTGGCCATATCCTACGACCCAGGAAATTCGTACAAGTCAACCAGGATATATGAACAGAACTAATACGCTTGGGATGACTTCCCGTGCCAGTCGACATGTATGGTGAGGTCATTTAGCCTTCCCCCAATGTTCCCCACATCAGCCACGCAGCTGAAGATCGAAACCAAAATGCCCCCGAAGGCTGTGGAGTACCCCGCCCTTGGCGTCCATGAAGGACGAGACATGCGGATTCACCTCCCAAGCGAAACGGGACCCGAACAGGCCCCTGGATTCCGAAAAAAATGGACGGTACTGGTTCCCCATGAAGAACTCTGGGTCATATGGATCAGTGCCTGCAAGACCTCTCAAAAGACTTCTAAACCTAATAATAATACTACTACTAATAATAGCATGTTTCTTTAAAAAAGCAAGAAATAACATGTTTTGAATCAGATCCAATCACTCAAAATCACCCAACACGTTTGAAGCATTTTGACCCCCATGTCACAGCCACCTGCGACACCAGGAAACGTGTGGCCCCGAAGCAGGAGCGCAAGTAGTCCTTGGGCACCTCCGCTGTGAAGGAGCCATCCTGAGAGCTTTTTTCTGGTGGCCCCGGTGGATCCGGCGTCATTCTGCAATTACCTTCCAGGCTTCCATTGATCATGGATTGTTCATAGATGATCTAGATATATCTAGGATATTCCAGGATAACATGGTGACTTCCAGAGCTACTTGCAGAAGGCTACGAAAAACCTTTTCAAACATGTGAATTTAACCACCAAACATTCGGATTATGTTATCTGTAATGGACGACCATGTGGACTGCCATCAAAAATAAATTGAGTCATTGAGCCATTTCAACATCCTACAGCCCATATCATCTTCCACGGTCCCCTGTGCCCAACTACTGCGGATGCCTTGCAAAACACGTCTTTTGACACAGAGGAAAACATGTTCTCACCAGGTGAATTATCAGAAACGAGTGCAAATTTGAATCATTCCCGGATCAGTACACCAATTTTGCTGCTGGTTTTCCTGACGCAGCATCTTTTGCAATGAAGTCGGCAAAGTCGCCCTTGTCACAAATACATCCCTATCCCTTATATGCCTTATATCTCAGTTACCTGTCAAACAAGTAACCAACCCAAAATCACGAGGTAAAATCATCCTGGAAACCTTTGTCAGAGGTAACTGGGAAGTGCATGATACCGCCAACATATCGAAAAATAATACCCTCTGGTAATCAAATATGGTTGGCTGGAAAATCCCTGAACTAGTTTCTTAGATGGAGGCTTTAATGGGAAAATCGTCCAACTAGCCCATCAATATCCCATTAAATCCCACTTTTCATATCCCATTGAATCACCAGAAAATATCTCGTTATATGGGTATGGGTCAATACCTATAGATACATTTTTAGTGGGATGAACATCCATTTGCCAACTATTTTGGGGTTTACTAGGTACCAGGGTTTTGACCCATAACCATATCAACTCCATTAACATCAATTCCATCCATCCGCACTGCCCCACTACCCCAGGCTCCGCAAACGACTCGCCCAAGACGTTGAAGGGCGCCAGGTTTCCAGTCACTGGATCCTTGACCTAGAGGATCCACAACAACCCAAAAATATGTGGTGAAAACATCTAGAAAATCCTGGAAAATCCTGAAAAACACTGTTAGAGGAACACAGAAAAAATACAGAAATGCGATTCTGGAAACACTTTTGAACTGCATTTTTTCTTCGGTTACTATAACCCCACCTTGGTAAAGAGCTCATATGGGCCAAAAAAATTGAACAAATCCAATCCTAAACCGGGGATTCTATAGGGGGTATGGAAAATATGAGGGTGAAGGGGTTATAAGAATTAACCAACAAACACTTACAGTAGTTTTTTTCTACATGGCCTTGTCCAAACATGGGGCATACCCTCAATTTAGATGGCAGCATGTGGAACACGGTGATTGTCGACTACATCGATTTTCTCCAGATATCCCATTTGGGGGTGTGAAAACTCCTTCATTGTTTGCTTTTGCTGCGGAATATCTGATTGTCATCCAATGGGCCAATTGACCTATAGAGCCCCCAGGGAGCTTGAAAAACCGCCCCAACCAATTGGAACAATAACATCAATAACAAGAGTTCGTCTCATCACCCCGCGACAAAAATGCCATAAATTGGGTACGCCAAAATCTCAGCTAAGCCAGGGATGATGATATATCCCATGATATGTCCAGCTATATATATATATATATATACATACATACATACATACCTACCCACATATGTATGGTTGATGATGTATCTCATATTCTATGTCCAACTATACATGTTCCCAGAACCTCCCAGTTATATCCGCAAGAACACTTGTTTTCTCTGTCCAATTCAATTATTCCCATCATACCTCGATCAAATTCCCAAAATATCCAAAAATAACAAGGGAACCCAACAAAAATCCATCCCCAATTGGGGTTTTTATATTGGGTATGCCTAGAAATGGGATAATTCAAGAGAATCCCCAAATTGATGGTTGATGGCATTCGGTTTACCACATCAATCATCAATCATCATCCCACCAACTGACTGGAATGCGGATTTAAGCAACACTTATACAAATATCATGTGGATATAATGGCTATATCACCAACAGTTCGGCTAGTTTACCACTCCCAACTATTTCTCACCATCAAAGGATCCCTTGGAAAACTGCTTCAAGTTCCTTTATAGGATGTTTTTTCCAATGATATTGAATTTCATTTCCACCTTGTATCATCATATATCATATATCACTATAGAAATCCCATTCCCACCGAGGTATATCACTATAGTGTGATGTCATATATGATATGTACATATATATATAAAAGTATATCTTATATCATATATCATATAATATCATATATGTCATACATCACGATATTTCTCCATAGAAATCCCCAAGTGTTTCGACCCGACCCTCCAGCGCTGCTCCAAGGAGCCACCAAGCCCCGCGGTTTCATGACACCAATGGCCGCGCAGGAGGCCGCCACCGCCGAGGCAATGGTGACCCGTGGCGACGTCATGTGATTCAACATCACCTTTTGGACCGTGAAAACCAGGCGTTTTTCATGGGATATTTATAAAGGGATATTCTAAAGGATCTAATGGGATATAATGGACTGTATGTATCATTATTATTATTAGATATAATTATATACAATGGGATATTTAATGGGATATTTAACCAGTTAGGATGTATTTAATGGGCTATTTCATATTGATATGTTCAAGGATCTCATGGGGTATATATGTATTAGATATAACTTATTCAAATGCAATATGTTGGGACCATTTCAGGTGTATTTTACCCCGTCCAATTATTAAACACCCACCATATTGTATGGTCCCAATGATGTGGAATTTCTCTACTAAACCATGGCTTCGTTTGGGGGGTGTTTAAGTATAGTATTTAGCATGGTGAACCTTAGCTACCTGTCAAAAAAACAAACCTTAGCTGCTGAATGGGAATTAATTTTACCATTGATCGCAAAACAAGTAATAGCTCGTATCTAACCAAGGTTGACCAGTTAGGGTGTATCTAATGGCTCCTTCATGGGATACTTAAAATGACGGGACACACACACATGTATATATATATGTGGCATATGATGACATATGTATGGTACTCCAGGTAATTTCATGGACATGTAAGATGAAGTCATAGGATTCAACTGGCAAAAGAAATAGGGTCTTATGCGATTTAGTGGCACATATAACCGCAATGAATTATTATGGTGTGAATATAATAGTGGGACACATCCACCATTTATTGTGAATTATTATATGTTGTATGATTACATGCATGATAGTTGAACCATTGGTGATGGGACCCAACTTATGACAATTTGGGACGCGCAGTCTGAAAGACAACCATGCTGAAAGCTCCACAACCCCCAGGGTTTTTTCAAGAGGAACCCAAGAATGGCAATCTTTATGTAAAAAGGTGTCCTTTCAGAGAAAAAAAGGTGCCGGTTGTGCAAATGATTTATCATCGTCTACCTATTGTTGAATGCGCGGAAGCCTCTTTTAATTCACCAACCAAAGGCCCAACCCAATTCCGATGTTTGTTGGTGATCCAACCAGCCTGGGAATACCTCCAACCAGCCATGGCTTTGCTGTTAACCACACAAGGATATCTTCGATCTTCGAACATCTTTCCATATCCATTTCCGGCCAAACCCGAAACAAACTCTTGCAATGAGTCCCAAGTACTTGAAGGCGCATCCCACTTGAGAGGAGGGAATGACCATATTTTCACCCACCTATATTATATGTACACATATATACGTATATATATATATATACCAATACAATCCAATACATACTAATCATATTCGTATAAGAATATATTGGTATATACAGTAATATTGGTATCATTAAATGGCATTAAAACTGGGATGCGCAACCTTCAGTGGCTCATCGCGGGTCAAACCCCCAATACCACTCTCAGAACCACATTTTATATATATATATATAGATGTATCCACTACAAAACCCTAGTTCTCTTGACCCAGCAAAAAAAAACACAGGAACATCATATACACAAAAAATGTGGTTAAATATATATATATAAAATTATATATATATAATTTATAAATTCTATAATTACCGTTCTGCCCGTTTTTGTGTGTTTTTTTGGTACCCCTTTTTCCAAAAGTTCGGACCGAAGCAGCCGAGCCGCGCAGGCTGGCAGCTTCCGGGAGAAGTTCGAGGAGATGACGATGGTCACGGGCCGCGCCGTGCGACGGAAGGCCTCCTCGAAGGTCCAGGTGCCGAAGTAGGCCTGGGATGGGAAAAGCATGGGGAAATGTTGGGGAAAATGATGGTGAAGTTATATCAGTTACACATATTGAAAAACAATGTATATATTAGATGTATAATATAGTATATATTATATTAAATTATATGTATATATATATATATATAGTTGATATCATATGTATACTAACACCATAACACCCCCGCAAAAAAAAGGAAATATGATGAAATTATCACTGTTTCAGTGGTATTTGACATGTTTACCTTGTGTGATTGCTATATGTACTAACCGGTATATGGGTTACTTAAGTCCATCAGGATTTAACTGGATCTAGAATCCAACATCCACGTGTATGGATTTTTGTGCCGGCACTGGCCACAAGAAAGACAAAGAAGAAAACATATCGACATTTATGGGAACAACAGCATGGAACAACAAAGGAAAAAACAGAAACTATCCTTCACCACAAAACCAATAAATCTGAGAAATCCAGGGCCGCCTCCCCCCTACGACCCCATGCAGTTTGGCCTGACAAGTGTTTTCGAAATCCTCCGTAGGCACCAGCACACCCAGCTGCATGAAGTTCAAGAGTTCCTGGGCCATGGCCAACCATGGGAACTTTTGCTGATCTATGACACACTATGGTGAATAAATACGAAGGAGAAAACCATTGAATTACATGTGAGTACTACAGGTACAAGTACTACATGAAATGTTCTTGGATCAGGATCTGATTCAAATACATGCTTTCCAAGTTTGAAATATAAGAATTTTGCAAATCTTGCAGGGCACCGGATCCTACTTTCATGTACGTTCCACTTCCAGGGTCCCACCATCTGCCTGCCACCAATGAGGGAACCATCTATGAGGCGCATGTCGCTGAGGAATTTCCGGAACGAAGACATGTTTCAAGATCCTGAGAAACCAAGGCTTGCGAAGACAGGGTATGGTCTGGCCATGTCTGGCCCGGGGAAAAATTGGGTATCATTTGTTAAAGCACAAAACATGTGTTTTTTCCATTTTGAGCCCCATGTTGCGCCAATCTGTATGTTCGAGCTCCCAAATCTTGGACAATGTTCAACCCCAAACCTGGGCTTTAAATCTGTAGTTCTTATTTCTCTAAGCTATTTGCCAAAAATCAGGACAAAGTATAATAGTTCACTAACCTGACATAAGGTTTTTTTCTTACCCGTTGCTTGTCGGACCAATTTTGGGATGTTTTCCTGTACTAATGTTGACCTATGATTTGTAAATGCCCCCTGAATAAAGCTATTTTTTCACAAAATAAATAATAAATGCCCCCTAAATAAAGCTAATTTTTTTGGCCCTAAACCCAGATTTGCCCAGATGGGGCTGATTTTTTTCCATGCTTTATTTGAGGTGGCTTTCATGTACTAATTCATATTGCCAGCTCATTAGATCTTACCTTGATAACTTCAAATTTTCAAAAATAATGGTTGCTCTTTTCTATTCAAAACCT
>Ga0126342_10013009_pt1 | contig 14784 bp, 18 predicted proteins | sample Cyp1metagenome_FD_92528 | JGI IMG/M metagenome (GOLD analysis project Ga0126342, IMG submission 92528) | Coral microbial communities from Lord Howe Island, Old Settlement Bay, Australia - Cyphastrea 1 metagenome | ecosystem: Host-associated > Invertebrates > Cnidaria > Coral ... | reverse complement strand
TATATATATAGTGTATATATATAGTATATATATAGTATATATATAGTATATATATAGTATATATATAGTATATATATAGTATATATATAGTATATATATAGTATATATATAGTATATATATACTGTATATATATACTGTATATATATGTATATACTATTTGGATCTATTTGGGTGTGTCTGGAAAATGGATGAAAAATCCATTATTTTTTTTTACTACAAGTCTATGTAAAGGGGAAAATGCATGAAAATGCATGAACATGTTGATCTATTATTGGATTTGGGAGTAACCTATATATCTTCAGACAAACTCAAATTGTCAATCACCGACAGTTCATGGAGAATCAGGCTGGGATGGTTCACTGCTAAAGATAGTTGAGACCAAAGCCTTGGAGCGCTTGATGTACAGATTTCACCTAGAATGCTCAAAAAAATAAGAACCAAAATAGAATCAACCTAAATGACCCCTGAATTAAATGGACATGACTCGCTGAATTTCATCATTCATCCTCGAAACTTCAGGTCATGATTGGGTTGGCGAACCTCTGCTGCTTCGGCAGGGCCTTGGCTTCTCGAACTGAAAAGAGGTTTGATGAATGGCGGGTTTTCCCAATTTCTCTATGGCCAATGCATCAACCATGAGAATTAAACCATCAATCCTGGGAATGTTCAATCATGCGAATCAAACCATCAATCATGGGATTTTTTCCAATCATGGGAATTGAACCCATCAATCATGAGAATTTAAGTTTCGAAACCCTGCAAACAAATGTGTATGTGGCATGTTGGCATGTTGGCATGCTGGCATTTTTTGGGGTAGATTGAAAAATCAAACGTGTATTCTAAGAACATGTGGCCATCAAAAGTATGTCAAAGTCAACTACAAAGCTACCCAACAAAGTTTCACTGATCGTGTGACTGGACACTTTTGGTGGTGACTGTAACTCATTCAATGTGGTTGTTGCAAGGGTATGAATCAATGGTTATGCAGTGAGTCATAATCCACGACACAGCATTTGTCAACTCCATCCTGCTGGTTTCAACCTGAAAAAACACGACCGAGTACCGAGTCCTTCAAAATCCATAAAAGAGTAGAAAAAAAAACGAGAAAAGGTCTGAAACCAGACGTTTCTACCGGCCTTTTTGCTGAGATATTCCCGGATCTTCCCATAAAAATAGGGAATATCCTCATCCGCGATCGCGATCTGAGTGGCTCCATGCTGTAGGTGGGGCACCTGGCATCCCAGGGGTCCCGTGAATTGGCTTGTGAAAATAGCAAAATGATCATCACATAGCAAAATGTGATGTGGATATATGTGGATTATTCATGGAATTTGGATAGGAATATCAAATTAAATACTTTGATTATCAAAAAAAAAACTATATATGTCTAGAATTGCAAATTTTGATGATAGGATGAACATTTTATGAATTGACTGTGGTGCGCATCCCATTGTTGTGGACCAAAGTCTTGGCTTTGGTTAGTAAGGTTCCGCAAGTGGTTTGTTAACCCCGGTCAACAAGTGAGGCATATCACGTATGAGCCCCTGCCTCAACTACAGTAGTAAACTGTGGTAATGGTGCAGACAGTAAACCATCCCCAATTGATCCTGAAAAGGCGGGGATTTCGACCGGGACCCCAAGTTTGTGGTTTATTGTTGGGTTTACAACACATCAATTCCCATCATAGACCAGTTCTAAGCTTCCAAGCTAGAAACCATGCATTCCATTCATTCTAGCCAATCTTAGCTTCCAGGATTTTTTTCAGCTACACTTTCCTTCAAAAAAACTGTCGTTTCAACAGATTAATCCAATGGCGACCTTTTTCTTGCGATTTTTGTGAGAAAATGTGCTTCGCATCGCGAAATAGTGCCGTGGAAACCCCGCTGGGATCTCAGGATACGACCCCCGTGGCCGGCCTTGCGCGACATGGCGAAGCACCGGCAGGAGGCAGAAATGGACCCGTGGTCGAGTCTAATCCTGCAGGATCTGCTATTGTTTTCTCCTCAACAAATCTCTGGAGGTTGGACCACATCATGGGGAATCCCCAAAACTACTCGAACTCTATCCATCTCTATCATGTCAAAGCTTGATAAAGCGTGTGGGCCCAAACAAAGGCTGATGTCCAGGGCCCCTCATGTCTTGAACCTAGAGATTCCCCTACGAAGTGACCTGCTTGACCGTAGAAATTGAGCCACGGGTATCAAATAACGTGCATTCTTTGTCAAAATGTGGCTTTGGTTACGAGACACCAAAAATGTGGATGTCGAAGAAATCCATCATTGCACCATGCAAAGGGGAGCTCCCAAAAAATCAGCCGAACATATTTCAGTTGGGAGGATTGTGCCCCGTTTGCGATAAAATTAATTGTCCAAATGTGGGATGGATCCCCAAAACTGCAATTTTGAGTCACTAGCGCATGTCTTCTTTCTTTTCTTATCCATCAGCGACTCCAAACACGTAGCTGAATGAAGCTCAGAAGGTCATAGTTTGCACGAGTGAATGCCTTCTGATACACCTGCAGGGTTCCTTGAAAGCATGGAATCAGCATTCAGAAATTCCCGATGCTTCATTTTAGCATTCACGATGCTTTATGATTCATGACGGAGACTGATATGCGGGCTTGTCTGTTTTAAGAGGAATTGAACACAACCAAGCATGATTTTAATCATCACGTTATGCCTTTATCGGAAAAAGCATATTTCTGGTTGGTGGTTTAACAACCCCTCTGAAAAATATGAGTTAGTCAGTTGGGATGATGACATTCCCAAGATATGGAAAGTCATAAAAGTCATGTTCCAAACCACCAACCAGATTTTAATGAATATCTCCATGGTATTCGACACATCACGTGCTGTCACGTGGGACCAGACCATCCGTGGTGGGGACGTTGAGTCCTTATAATGCGGGCCAGCAATGAGGTATTTTACATACGATGCCCTGAAGAAGATGTGTGATATATATATATATATCAGTCCAACTTCCTGGGTATGGAGAGTCAGGGTGTATACTGTACAATCGTATATCATCACTATGATACAATATGATACAATATGATATAATATGATATATAATTATATGATATGATATGGATATGTATGTGTATATGTGTATATGTATTTGTATATATATATATATTATACAGTATGTGTATCAATTCTTGTCATCGGGGCACCACAAAATCATGCTGCAACCACAGCCCCAGCCGCCGAAATCGCGCGATTTTCGCCGCCCGGATCTTTTCCACAGAGTTCCAGCGCGTTGCGACCACTCCAGGGTCCTGCTTGTAATGTTTACAGATGGATTTGGAGATCCAGCACCAAAAAAAGGGGATGGTTCCATAGATGGTTTTCCAAGGGCAGATCCATGGATAGTTCCAGCCGTTGGAGATCTAAAAATCCGTGTTTTCGGGTGGAATTCAGGAATTCCAATGAGCCTTAAATGGCTCGAAAATGGGGCACCAATAGACCAACAAGAGTCGTCGTGTTTGGATATGATTGGTGACATATGGTTACATCATCCAAAAATGCGGTACATCATCAGCGATCATTTGAAGCCACCAAAGGCACGACATTTATTGAAAGTTGAAGAACCTATCCCCCGGAGACTGGTGCGATCGCTCGTGGACAAATGTCCTTCAGCCAGCGCATTCACTGCCAATCTGCACAACCTTTCAGCCCTGAAACCAAAAGCGACTCGCCAGTTGCGGAAATTGACGGTGTAACTGTGCGTTGCTGGTCCTTATGAACTTCATGGTTGGCTTTGTGTGTGTGTGTCGACTCAAGTGTGTATTGAATTTGCAATGTGTGCTCACTGTTTCCCCCCAGAGAATTGCCAGGCGGAGATTGACTCATCTCTGGGAAGACTTTATGTTTTCGTCCCAGAAACCATGATCCGCCCCTTAAATGTTAAGCACGGGTTAGTAAACCCCTTGGCCATTTACTTTGCCAGGGTACCATTCTGAGCAGCGTATCATCATGTATCATCACTTTGCAGGGGCAGCTTTTCCAAAAGGTGACCTTCCCCCTGATCATAGACAATTAATAAGCCCTCATGAGGCTTCTTGGTGGCTAAGCCCATTGTATAAACCCTTCTTTCTTCCAGGGGGGAATTATCACTTGTGTGGTTGCTTCCACATGCTTCCACGATTTAAACATTGATGAAACATGATGAAAGCTTGGGAGGATGGTCATCTTCTCTACCAACATGAGTTGCCCTCCCAGAAGTGGAGCTTTCCGACAAACCGCCGCACCAACGAGTTGCGTTGCAAAGTCCCGCTGGTTTCCGACCTGATTCTGCAGACTGATCCCGACTGAGAAATCGCGAGCCTGTGACGCGTCGGGTTCAACGGGCGTTTTGTCGGTACTTGGAGGCACGAAAGAAAAATGAAAAGGAAGATCTTTTTGGCCAGCCTAATCTAGGTGACTATATTATATTGTATTATGATATGCCCATGATCCATGATGTTTTTCCTTACATCTAGCAGCGACAATGATTTTGTGCTGTGTCCCATTGTTTATCTGTGGATGTATATGGTGACAAATTCTGTAAGATATATACCCACAGGATCCATGTATGGTATATATGCTAACATTTGGGGTATATTGATGGTAAATGTTACCATATATACCATACATGGATCCTATGGGATATGTTCTAATTTTACGAAAATAAAATATCATCCTTGTGTGGAAAACAATTGAGCTAGTAACCGCTCCAAGCAAGGTTTAGCAAGGCAGTTTTTCTTCAAATCCGAAATGCCCTGGGTTTGCCACATTAGTGTTTACCATCATTTCAAAAAAAAGGTTGACCTTTCGGGTCAGTACAATCTAGCAAATTCCATCAAGACATGCCTCCAAAAAGCCGGTAAAAAGCCACCCCAAGACGTCAGGCTTCGACTATAGCGCCCGATTCTGGCACAAGCTGCTAAAAGACTAGCAGCATTATATTGTGGCACTCCAACAGGTGAGTAATGCCCAGTTTTTGTCCCTCATTGATCTGGTTGAGATTTTGGGAGTGCTCAACTATGAAGTAGCAAAGAGGCAACCAATTTGGGTCAATGTTGTTGTATTTAAGCTCCCCAAAATGGGGGGGTCAATCATTTTGAGCCAAAAAATCATTGAATTCGTCCACAACCTCCCCAATATCATCAAAATGGGGTGAATCCTCACCTGACGGCAACATCGGTGTTTTGTTTCTTTCTATCCTCATTTTTGTTGCTTGATATCTACATGGATTGGCCAAACCAGATCCCGAGTTCTGGTGCTTTGGTCTCCATCGAACTAGAGATTCATCATGATTTACTGTGCGGCCAAAAAAATAATAAGCCAACTTAGTAGGTCAAACCCCATTTTGATGATATAAATCATCATTTTCCACTGTTGAGTTAACAGTTGCTTCTGCCAGTCGCAAACCATGTCAGTGCTTTTCGATCCCCATGGGCTTCACCATCAATCGACTGGAACTGGGCACGACTCAGTTTTTGAGCTTCCTCAAAAGACTCCACCAGCGACCAAGGTCACCTAACGTTGTGTCTCCAACTTGAAAGTCCTGTTGTACTTTGCTGATTTTCAGGGCGTCGCCTGAATTTATCGACATAGGAGACTTGAATCTATCCATTTTTTTGTTGCCCAGGATTGGTGTATACCCAGCAAAATGACCATATCTTTATTTACTTAGGAAAATGTTCCAGCGTTCCAGAGTTTAAGGGTGATCCCATTTTCAGATAAACATAGATCAGGGCATATTACAATATCATACAATATGTATATACATCTTTTCCAGTTTCTGGTGTCAACCGACTGCTGAAAAAAAAACGTAGTCAGCGGGCATCATCACAGCAAACTGATCTTCGAAGCGCCAACCAGCCATTCATATTAATACCTATAGATATAATATATGTATATATATATATATATAGTATATATGTATGGTATATATATAGTATATACGTATATATAGTATATATATAGTGTATATATATAGTATATCTATCCACAATCATTCACAAAGCAGACCAGCTGGTGTTTATCTTGGGGGTGGGGTAATCCCAACTATCCAGGTGGGTTTAGGATATGGGGCCACCTGCGATCCAAGGTAGGACCAGGTAGGCCCAACATCATTCACTCGGATGAAAAAGACATGTAAAAATACATATATGTGTTTATATGTTATATATGTTGCTTTTGTATGCTTTTGTTTCATGTCTGATGGTGATGTTTCACATATTCATATCATTTCACCCAGTACATTGGGATGAGACGTGGCTGGGTTGACAGGTGACCAAGGCGGCCTTGGACTCTCTTGGCTGCTCGATTGGATACCAGGGACTTGTGCCCACTTGACTTGCGGCTGCGCCACTTGAGGTGATTGAATCCATTGAACAGCATCACTCGTGTCAGTTTCAAAGAAAAACCTACAGCCACAAAGCAGAAATTCATAGAAATTCCACAAGTGTTGAAAACTCCCATGTATTGGTAGATCAAGAGGCGAAACTCGATGAAATTCACCATAATTCACCCATGTTCTTCAAAAAAATGGCTATCCGTGGAACGATCCTTCGGTACCCCTTTTTGATCTTGTTTGGCCATAGAGGAATTTGCCTGTGTCATATCATCCAGCATTAAGATTGATGCATTCACAATCACCAGCGCAGGGGATGATAAATGGACGAATTGATGGAGCAGTGTCAATTCGGGCCATACAAAAATCAGAATCGCTGGCAGGGTCCAACCTGGGTATGGTACGGCAAAGATGTGTAGTTTACCTTATCGCCATGACCAGACCTGCAATGCCGGGCATGCAATCTTGACCCAGGGTGACTTCACATACAGTTTGCTGCCTCGGTTGGGCATCTGAAAATTGACACTGCCCACTGAAACTGCCACTGACTGAACTGGAAATCAGCTCCATGGCCATGACTTAACTCCGGCCGCCTAACACACCTGCATCCACCTCAGCAGCCTGGCTTCATCAACATCCCCGCACCGGGACCTCGCGACCTCGCACCACGTTCTTCGGTGGCCATGGCTGTTCGCCATGGATGCCACCGCTGCGGCAATGGGGCCAGCGTCGTCCGTGGCTTTCTCGTGGGGTGCTGACACCAGCGCCAGGGCTGGATGCGATGGGGTTCCACCGGCCAGTCAAAGAGGATCTGCGACAACTGAAGCGATCGCGAAAATGATGACAGATTGATCCCAGCGTTACCATTGTTTCGGTAACCGCTATGCTAAATTTTGCTCCCCTTTAAAAGAGGAACAAAAATATACAAAAATGTGGTCTGAGAGTGATAGGAAAAATGAAAAATCATGCTAGATCGGGATTGTGTGTGTGTGTCATGCGCTTCCATCAAGAAAACTTCTTCATACCCATCAGATATACTCGTGATAAACAGATAACTTCATGCTACAACAGTATAGTGAATACTGTACAATTCCACCGACATACCACGACGACATTGATCAAAGATATCAAGCCAGTTCTTCCAGACAAAATGTCCAAAAGATTTCTCTGCTCCTGAACCCATCTCCTGTTTTTTCGGGGATCCTCTCCGAGAGACTTCAAGCGCCGAGTCGGCGAGACGTCGAGACTTTTTACAGAGGCCCAGATGGCCAAGAGTCTGGGCCACTTGGAGCGTAAGGCGACACACAAAATCCCGAAGGAGCTGATTTGGACGCAGATGTCCCGTGAATTTCAGTTGAACAGATGGAATCGTTGCAATCTTTATCCCCAAAAATTAGTAGTTGATTCGGTCAATATGATGGAATTTCAGGGTCATGAACATGTTCCATGACATGATGTAACAAAGAAAAACTGATGGTTTCTGATCAATTCCAATAGAAAAATCATGAAAAATCCACACCATCATCAGGTCCGCCGTGAGGTCGCGAAGAAACATGACTCCAGATGTTGATGTAGCGACTTCGGGAAGAAATCAGGTAGAAAATCATGGAACAAAAATCGAGATATAGGCAGCTGCTAAGGAAAAAAAAGAAAATATCAACAAGACTCGCTGTTGTGTGTGTGTGTATAACTGTATAACAACATTTGGAGCCAATCATGGTGACAAAAACCAAATGGTGGATTCCACCTTGAATGATGGGCACAGTGAATGGGTCCAACATTGCATGTACCAAACTGATCTATATACTTGAGACCAGGGGAAGTGCGAAAATCTTGGACTCTCCTAATGGATTCGTGGGCATATTCATGAGCCAAAACTATAAAGATCAATCAATTGTCCGGTGGTAGGACAAGTGCCGACCGGAATGGCGGAAACCTTCCGAAGCTCCTGGGGCCACACTGGACGAAACCAACGAATGAAGTTTCACAACATGTCAAAAGCAAACAACAAATGATGGATTAATATGGACTATAGCATATATTATAGCCTCATTTCTGTTGTAACATGTTGTAACCCCATATTTGTGACCATGCTCAAAATTTGTCACCTTCTTTTTGGATGGCGTTGTGGATCTCATTGGGGAGCTGATTTTGTTTGTCGCCGTCAGCGGTGCGCTGCATCTGCTCCAAGATCTGATCCGGTGGTGACAAGACAGGACGCTGAACTTGTCGAGAGCCCGTACGGTCGATGCTTTGGTGAACTGTCGAATTTTGGGGTCTCAAGGGTCTCAAGTCATGGGAAATCCCCAAGTCACCATTGTTCTGGGTAAATGCCATCATATTTCACTCACCTGAATAGTGCGGCCCAGCTATGGGCCAAAGATTTCCCGCAATCTAACTATGATTCCAGTGAGGGAGAACAGTGAGGTCGTTATAATTTACCCAGATTGTTGTTTCAATACAAAAAAAAAAACTAATGAATTGGATGATTTGGGGTACCCCCTCCCATTTGAGGACACCTCAAAATGGGTAGAACCAACATGGGTAGAACCAACCAAAAATGGAAGAATTGGGAAAGGATGTGCAAGAAAGCAGTGGTTGTAATACTTGGTGGTTGAGCCATCCCCCAAAAAACAAAACTGAATGGGACGCCCTATGAGTACGCATCTTTAGGTGAGTTGCACACCTCCAATGGCTACCAACCTGCATTCTGCAACTTCACCTGAGGGGAGTTTGTTGCCTGTGCAATGCAAGACCAAAAAAAATGAAACAAAAGCAAAATAGCAGAAGCCAACTGTCTGCAGCATCTAACCTGAAGCATCTGCGACCTCACATCTATACCTCACATCTACACCTCTGGGATGAGCAACACCACAGAGTTTTTCTACCGCGTCGGAGTCACAGGCATTGTATCTTTACGAAAAAGCCACGAAAAATGGGAAAGTTTGAAGAAATGCAGCCATGGTGACTTACGAAATGTATTCCTCTCACGGTGTAGTGTTCCTGTCAAAGGGCATCAATTATTTTTTCAAAAAGTGCAGTGTTTCTTGATTCAAGACCTAGTATTCTTCCAAAATATCTATGCAGTATTCCTGGAGAAGTCGTACTTTTTGTATTTTGAAAGGAGCAGTAGTCTTGAAGATCTTCAGTATGTTCCAAAGAACTGCATGGTAAATTTGTTTCTCAGGATGTAGCCATATCCTTTAAAAGCCGCATTACTTCATCCTTCGGAAGAACATTTCTCCAAAGAATTATGCAGCACTTATTTTTGGAAACAAAAAAAACTGTTGCAGAGTACATTTTTGTTTCAAGCAATCTTTTCATTCCAAAGCCAAAGATGGAGTGTTTCTTGAAAGGATCTTAGTTGTCCTTTGGTTAAACATGTCTTCAGCTGAAAAATGCAAATTATTGTTACGTATACATTGAAAGAAGTAACATGCCTGTGAATGAATGATGCATCTTGAAGAATTATAGTTTACGTTGCATGTCAAAGTAGCGGTTTTCATATACACAATGCATTATTTCTTTGAAAGTGTAGCATTCCCCTGAAAAGGCAGCACTCCTGGGAAAGGAAGAAGTATATATTTTATATTAATGCCTTTTGAAGATGCAAGACTCCCTGTAGAACGTGCATAAGCTGTAGCTGGGGAAAACAACTGCTTCTGTTGCAGACAAGACAGTATTCGTTTGACAGAAGTAGCAAGTCTGATAGAAAATGTACTACATTTTGTAATGATGTGATATTATTACTTTCAAGAGTACAGTGCAGCATTCCTTGCAAGAAGCCAGGTTCTGGTAAGCATGTGATATGTTTTGGAAAGGTTTGGTTTGAGATGTGTGATGTAGTATAGAAGCTATTGAAATGCATTTCCAAAGTGGCGGTTTCAGGCACAACATGCACTGTTTCTCCAATGAGAAAATGTCTAGTTTGAAATGTAGCAGTCTTGAAGAGCATTTTTTGAAAAGTTACTTGCACATCTAGAATGAGCAGAATACCTTCAAAAAAGCCAGCGGTTTTCCTGGAAATGCAACATCTTTTTGGCCCAGTAGTGTCAATATTCCAACGTATTTTCCACACGTTCCAAAGTGTCATGCAGAATTCTTGAAACCAAAGATCATCATGAATCATGATGCTAAAATCTTCAAAGACTCAAAAAAAATCTGCAAATACACAGCGTTTTGGCCTCACAAACAATATATACACATCAGTCACCAGGGATCATCCCATTTGCCGCCAAATATGGATTCATCAGGGTGATTCACCTCCAAAGCGCCATTGAGAATTCCCTATGGGGGGGGGGCCTTTTTGAACCCGGAGATCAGCCCAGTTTCTGCAGAAACGGCATCGCAAAAAAAGGCGAAACTCTGGATTCGCCCGACAGGGCCCTAAGATTATCAACATCGTCATTTCCCGGAGAAATGTCGACCATACGTGCATCGTCATGCAACGTCATCAGTGAACCGTCCGCCGGTCACGGGGCTCGCCAGCTTCACATTGGGACACTGAAAACCCGCCGCGACCGGAGCTGGTCCTGGACTCCACCCTGATCTGCCCGAAAAAAACGGTGGTGGTGGATGTCGGCTGTGTAGAAAAACCATGAAAAACCATCTTGAAGCCAGACTTGAAAGGTCTGCTTGGACATCTTTAGACTCTAGAAAGATCTTGAATGATCTTTTTCAAGGAGATTTTAGGATCCAGCATCTTTTCATGGAAAAACTTAGGATACTGCAGTTTTTTTGTCACCCAAGGTGGAGCAAAACTTAGTCATCTTTCAGGGTTGCAGCCTGCAACCATCCCAGTCGGGAACTTTTTGAATTGTTGAAGTTGTTTTTGGCATGGGTCAAGATTGGGGGTCTCAAAAGCGGATGAGTTACTGTCTACGAAACATTAGATTTGTCGGTCCTAGATGCAAAAAAAAACGTGACCGATTGGATTGGAATTATGGCCTGGAACATGGATATGTACACCAATTCTATCCCAGTTCAATGCAAGTTGGGATAGCTCACAAACTTCAAATCAGCCCAATTCAGCCAAGATGAGAAGGGAGTGGTCTGGAGTGGGCAATGGTGTCAGGGCACACAATTTGCGTGCTTCATCTTGGAGACACCGTAGATATAAACTGTTCATTCTGAACTCTAAAAGATTCTACCGATCCCAAAAAAACAAGAAAAGGATCCCAATAGAAAGATCCATAGATCCAATGCTGAACAGGGAATTCCGGGAGGATTAGATCCAAGTCTGACTGTCTCCCAGTTATTACACATCATATTGCTTTGCCCAAATATCTGATTTTCTTGCATTCCCGTGTTTGTTGAGTATTGGTGGTGAACATCCCATATATATCCATCTATTGGTTCTTCATACCGGTCGCCAAGGTTTACCCGACGCAAAAAAAAAAACACCTTGCTTGTTGAAGCCCATCAATGTTGCCCTTAAATTTCTATGGTTTAAAACCATGTAAAGTCCTAGTTGGTTTCAGCGAAAAGCCAATGTATTTTGACTGAAAAAAATGGATCTGTCCGAACAGTTCACCAGAAGACTCTCCAGATTCAGCCAGGGTCAGCTGATTCATCTGGCTGAATTAAATCCATTCAGTAACCCATTCAAAATAGCTGATAGAACTCATTAATTATAATTCATCCAGATTCATGTTCCAGATGTTTCAGCAAAATTATGTTTCAGTTAAAAAAAAAAAACACGTTTCTTCAAACTCCGCTGCCCGACTATGCCCGACTTCCACCACTGCGAATCGAGTTAGCTTAGCCCTGCTGGATGCAGGAGCCTGGGCTTTGCGATTGATTCATCGGGCAAGGGTTCAGGCTGGTTGAACCATGATTTCACTGGTGTCAAACAGCTTCAGTGAACCATCAAAAATGGGGATTTGGTTATGGGTCAAAACCCTGGAACCCTAGGTATTCTAAAATAGCTGGTGAATAGATGGTTATTCCCCCAAATATGGTAATAGTAGGTATTGACCCATCCCCATTTGAGCATCAAACATCATTGCGAAAAATACCCGGCCTGGTAAATTAACAGTTGGACCCTGGCAGTTGTTGGGGTTGGAAGACTAGTTTCCATGAAATATTTTTCGTGATTTTCAGGGTCAACAAGTTAATTTGCCAGAGGGTAACCTTCACATAATTTCAAGACGATTTGAGCATTAGAAACTAGGATTTGCCCAGCAAAGATGGGGGTTTGAGTCACTTGGCGCGGTTAGACCTAAACATGATCGGACACCCCCAAACCACCTCATCTTCTCCACAAGAATCGCCACTTCGGGGCACTAAAAACTTCTGGACAGACCCACATACTTACTACCAACAATTCCCAAGTAAAGCCGGCTCTAACAAGCTTGGTTTGCGGTTATCATACTGATGGCTTCAAGCAAAAGTTACTATCATTTTGGTGAGGTTGTTTGTGGATACTTTCAGCAGTTGGATTTGCTTTAGGGAGCAAAAATAAAGAACAGAATATACAACTGTAATCATACACTATTCCCAGGATTTTTCCCTTAAAAATGGCGCACAACTGCAAACAAAACAAAACGTCACCTGTAAATCCTGGATTTGTCTGGATATGTCGACAGATGATTCATTCCAATGGCCACTGGCTGCTGGTTTAACCGGTTTTTCATGGATCTGCATCTGTCCTGTCGGGGAGTCGTTTAATTTCAGGTTGAGAAAAAACCTGGCCCATCGGGATATCCCAAAAATGGTGGAAAATCGCCATCCTGTTTTCTACGGATTCCTGGACTTACGACGTCGTGAAAAAAAAACACTGGGTGTTTTTGGTGATAAAAAAGTGCCGAGTGAGATCATGAGTCACAGGTGCCTAGAAAGAACGGAACAAACGACAAATGATGGAATGTTTGGCAAATGCCAATACGAGTTTTGTTCGGGCCAAAGGTTTTGAACCAAACAGCGACCGCTTCCCTTCAATTATCCAAACTGCATCAAACTGCTAAGCATCTCAAAATCTCGGTTTCTTCGGATCCTATGGGTACATTCCCTGGATTCCAGTGCTCTTGACCCAAAATCCGACCACAAAACAACAGTATGTTTGACAGTCAGATGCAGACTTCTTGGTCATACCGACTTTTCGCTGAGATAATTCTTGGTCATACATCTTGGTCATGCCCCAAAGAAACACTTGATCAAACACGGAGAGAGAGAAATAAAAAGTGTGGACCTTACAAACATGGTTCTTGTACTTACCCTCTGGTAAACTAACATAACTATGGAAAATCACCATTTTTAATGGGAAAATCAACTATTTCTATGGCAATTTTCAATAGCTATGTTAGTTTACCAGAGGGTATTTCTCTGTGTCACCTGCTTGAAACCAAGTGCTCTCCCCAAACTGATCAGCCAGTTTCTGCAGCCGAGGTACTTCTCGTCGAAGGGAGGGACGATGCAGCGGCCAAGGGACGAACTTCCAACGATTTCTGAAAAAGCTGGGGATGTTCCACCAGTTGCATGGAAGGCTTGCTTGTGTGTGTGTGTTTGTGTGTTAATATATGGAAAATCTATGGTTAATCCATGGTTAATATATGGATAATCTATGGTTAATAATAGTTACCCGGCCTGGTTATGACGTTTACACTTCGCTATTGAAGCCGTGGCCCAGTCGTGTGTCAGTTGGGATCATCATCCTGAAGGAGGGCAATCCATACAGGATTCGATGCAGCGGCTCTTTGGGGGTTGGAATGTCATCAAAACGATGCAAAACTCATATGCTGCGGTAAGCATGATGTATTTGTCAAACGAAAAATGAATCAGGTGTTATATCTGCCTATGCAACTACCAGTCATCCAACTGCCGAGAACTGCAACAAGGCAATGTTCCACAGGAAAATCATTGTCCAGACCCTATTTTTAGGATTCCATGTAGGTCTTCAGAAGGGTGGGTATTTATACATCTGCCCTTGAACCCAGCAAAAACCCTGATTTTTTGAGTTTTTTATGGATGAAATGAAGGGTTTATATGCATCTGTCATCATTTGTCTATAATATGAAGTGTTTTCATGGGGGTGAATGACTCTAAGTTTGCGTACATTAGAAAGGACTGCAAGCAGATATATGATGATATATGATATGTACATATGATTATGTAGCTTCGTTCATGTGCTTTCTGATATGTGGCCGTTCAACCCCGGCCGCGCTGTCAATCCTCCAGAGACTTGCCTCGGTGCTGGGGACCCCTATTGGATGACACCCAACTGGGAATGGTTCAAATTGCTGCGCCCACAAGGAATATCATGTCTATATATAACTATATATAACTATATATAACTATATATAACTATATATATAAATATATATATATAACTATATAAAACTTGGTATAACTATATATAACTATATATAACTATATATAACTATATATAACTATATATAACTATATATAACTATATATAACTATATATAACTATATATAACTATATA
>Ga0126342_10013008_pt1 | contig 14785 bp, 11 predicted proteins | sample Cyp1metagenome_FD_92528 | JGI IMG/M metagenome (GOLD analysis project Ga0126342, IMG submission 92528) | Coral microbial communities from Lord Howe Island, Old Settlement Bay, Australia - Cyphastrea 1 metagenome | ecosystem: Host-associated > Invertebrates > Cnidaria > Coral ... | reverse complement strand
TGGTCAGGGCGAAGCACTTGACCAGCTGCCTTGGCAGTTTCACACATGAACGTTGTGTTGATAGATGAAGCTTCGCTGCGAACTTCCTCAGCAAGCTGACGTTGGCGGGGAGTCAAAAAAAAAACATTTTTATTTTCCATTTCATACGTGGGATGTCATCCGAAACCCATTGACGAACTCATCTTTTTCAAGATGGGCACATTGCACCAGCAACCAGTATTGGCTGCATCCCTTTCGACAGCAAAAATCAGCAAGTCACCAGGTCCAACCGATCCAACCCGTGGGACCTGTGGGACCCTTGGGACCCTTGGGACCGTGGAACCCTGCGGGGATGACAGGCGGGCCGAATGGGATTTGGGTGACCAATCTTCCGAGCTTTGCTTAAGGTAAGATATATATACCGTATATACTGACGGACAATGGTTAGAATGCATTTATATCAATAATATATATATATATATATATACCAATGATTGTTTTATTTTTGACACCCATTATTTTTTAGATAGTTTCGTTGTTTTTACTGGGATATCCAGCATTGGGGGAATCTCTAGGGATGATTTATTGTGTGTCCCAGAAGTGTTGGAGCGCATCGGTTATTTGAACTGACAACTACAGGTGATGCCAGACCATAGTGACATCTTTTGACATAAATTGTCTTATTTTGCCATTGCCTTGGTTTGCTTAAGTGGAATTTGATGTGTTCCCATGGGATAGCTTTTCGGGAACCTTTATGGAATATGTCCTATTTTGGAGGGGGCCCTTAAGCAAATCCAAGTATTTTTGGGAAAACTATAACGGCCTCAGAACGACATCACTATGGATGATGGTGAGGGTTGAGGGAATCATCTACGAAATGTGTGTATTTCCGGTGTGTGAATTGCAAGCATTCGCCCCGATAGGTCATAGTTTCCTTCATTCGTGGACAATATATGAGATGACGGGGTTTCACCATTAATCGCGAATATTCCAGAACAGGAATAAATAGTCATGATGCAAGAGCAGCAACCAATTAGAAGCCAATCAGAAACCAACCTGAATTGGGTTCCATGAAATTGCGGCTGTGGTGCCCATAGTTGGATGGGCATCCCGTGTAGTAGTGGCTGACAAACATGGCTACTACACCCAGCTACAGTGATATCAGTAATAGATATCCCGGTTATAAACAACCAGGCTCAACTAACCAGTTGCTAATGCTATGCGCATATGGGGGTTTCCATACATGGGGGGTACCCTAAAATGGATGGTTTATCATGAAAAACACAATAGTGAATTAATGATTTAGGGGTACCTCGATGTATGGAAAGCTCCATATAGGGGATTGCAATGCATTCACCTTCTGCCAACGTAGTAAGCATCGCTGTTGGCGGGTTGGCGGGAGGGCCAATGCTTAACTGCCATGCTTCGAGGGTTGTTCTAGATATAGGTTACGGGAGATTCCTAGCTTTAATCACTATGTTTGCTTACTATGCCGCTTTACTTCCAATCCCATGCTTGAGAACTAGTTCAGTGTTGCCACCCCATGTTTTTCCATTTGTAAGGGATATTAAATAAAAAACAGAATGACTCGAAAGTATGCAACCAGTAAATGCCAAATATTTGACATGACTTATTCGGGCAACGTGTTAGGGATGTTGACCTGGGAACCAATGTTGGGGTTTTTGTCACCGACCATTGCTCCAATAGCAAAGCGATAGTGGGGCCACTGACGGCTCTGGCATCATCTACTAACAATACATAAGTCCTGTATGATGTAAATGTGTATGCTTAGCAGTTCTCTGGATATTGTTATTGATTGTGTTGCCTTATTTGCTGGTGATTTGTTCATTTCTGCTTCCACGCAGCGAAAAGATTGGCCTGGCCTTGTAAGCCCCATGGCCTTGTAGATTCTCATCGAGATTCATCATAACTTATCCATGTTTATGTGTGTCCTCATTTCAATCAATGCTATGAATTGAACTGGATTGAACTGATATGACTTCACTGTCCATCTCATATTCCTATGGACTTTCTGCATGACCCCTCTACAGATATCTACCGTAAGCGCTTTCCCGCCTGGATCCGGGCAGGAGATGCTGCTACTGAGCTGCAGATGGACTCCTCAATGGATTTTTTAGCAGGGAAAAGTTGTTTGAACCAACAGAAAAGTGGGATTTAACAAGCAAAGACGTGAGTCTAACCAACAAGAATGCATGTTTAACACCACACATTGGATTTTTTTACCAGCAAAAATGTGAGCTTCACCAGCGAATATGTTTGCTTGACCAACTAAAACTGGATATGAATCGATGGAAATGGTGGTGATATTGTTTTTTCTAGAAATGATGGAAAATCCGCAATACCTCGTGGTCGAATAAAAACACGTTCCTCATTGCAAACATGGCAATTTTTATGCACTTTTAGACAAACCACATTTCCAGCAAAATACCATCTCCCAAACCCAGTGTTGGAGTTCCAGGAAGATTCATGTTAGAATCAAATGGTGATTTTGGTGGTTGAGCATTCAAGCATTAGATGGTAGGAATAACCAATGCTACGGATATGATGACTGTAGCATTGCACAGCTGGTAAACTGGTGTGCATGTGGCGGTTCACCCTCTGGTAATCTAACATGGCTATGGTCCATACCTATTGATGATGTGCCTCGCATTTTAATGGTGGTTGTCCATTTCAAACTGTTGGTTATTACCGTTGCTATAGATGGTTGTGATATTCATTTGGATCCAGTTGTATCCCATATTATATCTCATATCTCACTACGGAGCTGCTTTGGGATGAACTTCTTAGCATGGTGGACTAAGTCTTTGAGACGGCCACAAGAAGTTCGGGTATGGCTTGTTTTGAAGCACTAGACTGGTGATTTAATAGTACTTCGTGGGATTTGCCTAGAGAAAAACGTCATTTTATGTTGATGCTAAGTATAAACAAGCGGTGATTTTATGGGTACATCAGAGGGATATAACTATACAAACATTGTTATTTTATGGTGATTCAATCAGATTGAACCAACACCTACGGGGATATAGGGGATATAATAGGGGTGCAACTAATCATTCATACCCTCTGGGAATAACGAACAGTTTGCTATGGAAAATAACAAGTTTTAACAGGTAATTAGCTATGAACCATTTTCAGTAGCTGTCTTAAATTGCCAGCTGGTACATTCCCCGGTCAGCAGTACTTAGCAATTCTTTGTAAGCTAGTTCAATCCCCATTCTCCTGGTTTGTTCGTGATATATCTCGGTGTCTTGGTAGTATCCATCAAAAAAATGTTGGTCGTATCCTCGTCATCCCATGATTTTTCATCGCCAAACTGTTCCTTTGTGCAGGTCATTATGTCATGGTTTGATATCTTTGATTTGTGGTCCGCCAAATGTTGCTGCAGTAAACTGCTACCCGAGGCCTGGGGCCCCTGGAACTATGGAAGCGGCAACTGGGCCGATGGCCAGAATGACTGGACTTCAGGCGCACCTGTCCTCGGTCCATGAGAAAACCACAGGTATTTTTTGGGTAAACCGTGGGAATTGGAAACTTCACCCCAGAAATTGGGAGTTGGACCCTCCAACCTGGTGACTGGTGACACAACGATTTTTCATGATGGGAAACCCTGGGTACTTGATGTTCTTAAGCTTGTAGTTGCTTCCACAATCGGAACCATATCTAGAAATATATACTCATGAAAACGGTGTTGTTGGCATCGAAGATTGGCCATGGAAATGGGAAACACCAAAACTTCACCGAAGGAGCCGGTCACCAGTTGCGGACTACTTGAGAATCAGTTGGATTGGGTTCACTTATCTCTACCTGGAAACTTGGATGGTATTGCCCTAAACTGTCCCCAACGTCACGTTTGATTAGGACATAATACAGGTTGATTAAACAATCAATTGCCAGTGATCATTGATGATCCACAATTGGCTCGCATCCCCATGTTTTTTTGGATACAGTAACGTTTCATTTTTTGCTTATTCAAAGGGAATCATAATACCATATCATAAATTGTCCATGTTTCTTGGTGAATTCCCCAACTTCATTTTTATGGATCAAGTTTCTGTGTGTTGCTTACACTTCACTTTTTGGATGTTCAACACGAGTGCACCATTTTGTGTAATTATTGAAATACCATATTGCAGCATAAATCATCCGTTATTCACCTGATTGTCCGCATAAAGATAGTTGACATTTGATGAATTAAATAAAGCACGATAAGGTATCCCCAAATTGTATTAGCCTTATCGTTATTAGTGTTGTCATTAGTGTTATCACCTCCAAATTTCTAGTATGATGGTTTAATTCCGACAACATCATTATCCCCAAACCAATAAGAATATGATAGTGAATCTTCAAAATCCCCATTTGGATTGTTCTGATCCCCTAACAATATCATTATTATCCCCATTTGGCGAAACCTTTGGCTCCCAATACGCCTTGTCCTGTGCTTGGCAGGACATGCTGCTCCGGAGGTGCAGTGAGATGCACACCCAGCAGGAATGGACATAGTTAATTACCAGCTAGGTGAATAATGGATTCTACATGGTTAATGGAGATTAGCGAACCATATTATTTAAGATAATTTAGACAGTTCATATGTTTCTTCAGAAAAGACTTGCATATGATTCAAGCGAAACTACAGAACTGGTGAATGATGGATTACAGAGCTAAACTTGGATATGAATCAAGCAAAACGGCGATATGGGTTTGCCAGATTATGTTCCTCATTAAAATTGCACTTTTTGGGTATCCTGTGTTTTTGGAGAAACAGCATTTCCAGTAGGAATAGCATTACCTTCCGCAACCATTTTTTGAAGTTTTCTGTCCAATTGGTGTTGCCCTGTTTGAAGCTGCAGCCAGGGATGGCATGACCGAGAAATACAGGGTGTGTATTATCATTATCATCATCATCATCATCACCATCATCATTATCATTAGTATCATTATAATTATTACTATATAATTATATATACATGTGAGATGACAACAATTGCATCTTGTTGTAGGTGACATGTTCAAACCTACTTAAGATGATAATTCTAGTACAATTCTGATTGACCAAGAACAACCTTTTCATATCTATAGAAGATATATGCCGGATAACCAAGGAATAGCTAGCATCGGTGTAAGCTTCATGGTTGTTTGTTTGAGTGAAACCAGGGTGGTATCTATCTAAATATAATATATATATATATATATATATTTACAGACATGTATATAGAGATTGATAGATATACAGATATACGACCCAACTCTCTGTATCCTATGCTTTGCATCCACTATTATTGATGAAGCAAGAAATGACTCAAGGGATATGATTCATGGATGTCTTTTGCTCATACATTCAATGCTGGTTTGGGATGAATGTAAAAGTGGTGTGGAATCGTGGACCATGGTGAACTATATGACCGACTTCAAAGCAACAAGTTCTCCCAGAAGAGCATCGTTCCTCACCTTGATCGTGAAGTACTTATATCATGCTGAGATTGCAGGCATATAGTCATTCCCCGAGTCAACAGCAGTGGGCAGCAAACGCTGCCGTTGAGCCACACACAATGATTGCCAGCATCATTGGTGGTATCCCTAGGTATACCCATTCTCCCGGTTTATACGTGATATATTATATATCTGTTTCTTGCAGTTGTATCCTTGTTCCCTATTTTTTGTTATATCATCGTCATCCCAGGATTGAAACACCAATGTCAAAATTTTCAGGTAATATATTCAGTCAAAAAAAACTGCATATTACCACTTCATGGGTCTTATCTGAAAATAAGGTACCCAAAAATTTGACACGTTTTCACAGCATTTGGGGGATAAACCTATTTTTCAGACACACCTGTATGTGGGTCAAAATCCTTAAGGCACACGAAAAGTTGAACGTTTAGAGCAATGACAAGTCTGAAGGAGAGTGTTCTAGGGTCGTGAATGTTGATTCGTAGCCATGATGATGGCAGACGTTGCCAAGGGGATCCACATTTTTGCTGTCGAACTCCACATGATTGCTCGCTAAATCCACATAATTGCCTACTAAATCCACACGTTTGCTGAGTACAGCCTCATTTTTGATGGCTACATCATGCTAGATCCACAATGATTGGCAAAAATCCACATGTGTTCGCGAGGCTTGGGGCCAGGGCCAGAATGCTTGGCAAAATGGAGGCAGGGGTTGAGCAGGTTAGCGAGTATTTGGGAGTCGCTATGGCGATTTAAAAGCCAAAAATGGGAATCCAACCGGTGATTTGACCAATAAATGGTGTTAAACTTGGTTGAGACACGTATTATATTAGTTTTGTTGAACATGTAGGTGTAGGGCAAGCAATTCGGGCATGAATCAACCCACTCAGCTGTTGTATCAACCATCCATTTTGTAAAGTTGATCATTTTGAGCCGTACGGGTGTGTTTGAAAATGGAGAATCCCCGTGATGTGGCAACTTTATTGGGAAATATGATTATGAACCATGGGAGCTTCGGGTAGGCTATTTCGCAGAAAATCATATGAGTGGGTGGATGAAGATTCGCAAAACCAGGAACCGGAATTCGAGGGCTTTGATCTAAAGCCATATGAGGGATACTTTTGGTGACCATACGTACTAGGTACGTCCCAGTTGGCCAGTATTAGCCCCGTAGGTTGCACTTCTAGCTTATTTCATTCGTAGATGTTGCTTGTTTGGGATCCCCCAATGATGAGTAGCACAAAGATCGCTATAGGTCACTAATTCGAGCCATAATTAGAAGATCATCCAGGGTAGTGATATTAACTTCTTATAATTACCCTGCATAGTCAGTCCGGTCACCTGGCGACCTGTACCAGTACAGGATACGGGAGCCAGTTCAGTGGGATGATCCAAAACCCCCTCCCGTTGCGACGTCACCAGGTGAATGTAGTGGTGACTGTCTCCAAATCTCTCTATTTCAGTATGGGGAATTATTGTGGTTTATGAAGATGAGTGAATTGTTTGCCAGTTCGGGTCAGACAAATTGATCGGCAAACTTTGGTATATATATAGTGTATGTGTGTGTGTGATGAAACTAGTTTTGTAAACATCATCCATGCTCAAGGTGGGTTGCCCTAGTTATAAGTTGGTTTATTTGGTTTCTAACCCACATGAACTCTAGTTATATCTTTCATAATCCCTACTTCACCAAGTTACCAATTTGGCCGTAAAAGGGGTGCCCCACTTTGTGACCTGGTGACATTTGCTGGCCGGAACACTTGCAGGAACTAAACCCCTCAAGCCATAGGTTTCTGCTGGTTTCTTTGTATCGTAACCATATACTGTATGCATATGTACATATTTATATGTAGCAAAATAGTATATAATTAGATCGATAGGTGGATGGATTGATGGATTGATGGATAGATGGATAGATGGATAGATGGATAGATGGATAAATAGATAGATAGATAGATAGGAAGATAGATAGATTGATGGATAGATGGATAGATAGATAGATAGATGGATAGATAGATAGATAGATAGAAAGATAGATAGATAGATAGATAGATAGAAAGATAGATAGATAGATAGATAGAGAGACAGAGAGATAGAGAGATAGAGAGAGAGAGAGGGTTCGTTGATCATTCTGTTAGTCAGATGACAAGTGTACTTTGTGTGTTTTTGGATCTTGCTATACGGTACCGTTTTTGACTAATGGCGAAAGATATACAGATACTCCCTAGAGTTGAATGGGTTTGTAGAACCTTCACCCATACTTCCCACTGTTTCAGAATGTTCAACGCATCTTTGTGGGTCTCTCAGCAGCCCATCTTCCAGATTCCGGGCCTCAGAAACTGAAACCAGAGAAGTTACATGGTGAATTTCAGATGTCACCAAGAATCACGGGATAGAAGCAAACGGGTCTATTATTGCATAAATAGTGTTTTACCAATGATCCGTGAATAATGGTGAATAATGACCCTCCAGTGTCATCAAACATCACAAGGTGGAAAATCCCCGAACTGAATGGAGGTTTAAAGGGGAACTCATCAATGAATTGGTGATCTTCCACCAAGTCATGGTTGATTTCCGTCATGGTGGGTTGACCTGAACAACCATGATGGTAATTGGAGCATTTTGAACACACTAGCTTGGTTGTAATATATATATATTATATCAGATTAAATCCCATATTCCACTAGCTGGGTGGTGAAATCCAAATGTTGATCCAACTTCCTCTGCCTGCATGTTTTGTTCTTGATGAATCTCCCCATTTGGTGGTGAAATCCAGCAGGCAACGGAGGGGATGCAGCAAAAGACCTGCTGGACGTGGCCTACGACTATCAGGCGATGGGTTTTACGGCGTATGGACCAATTTACCAAAGAAAAAAAGTGTTTTAATGGGGTTTTAATGGAACATCCAACAATGATGTGGGGATTTGGAACTGGAACTTTCGGGATTGAAATCAACAATTGGGATTTCACCAATGCAAAAACAATGTGAATTAATCAATGAATGATGGATGTGGATTGGTCCTTAAACATGTGTGCGCCTAACTTCTGGCAATGATCATCAGGAAATAATGATTCACAACTGGATTTAGGGGATCATATACCCTCCGGCAATCAAATGTGGCGATCAAAGGTTTTAATGGGGAAATCATCTATAAATGGATTGGCAGGGGGGTCAAGAAGCAAAACAATTTGTGCGTTATCCAGTAACTCGTGGTGATTTGATACGGGACAGAAAGGGATTTAGGTCAGAATGATGATTTTTGCCGGTGAACATTAGGGATTTGGCCAACTAAAATAGGGGAGATGTTAAGCAACATAGGGAATTCAACCAATATGATGGGATATAATTGTATATGAAGGGAATATATAACCAACTTGATATGTGCAACATGGTCAAGTTGCCTGGGGGACCAGGGGCCCCTGGTCTTCCCAGCAGGATGGGATTCCTTGTAATGATCGGTGTATGAAGGTTCAGCCCTGTTTTCATGAAGAGACAACCCCCTTTCTGGATCATGTTATTCACAACATACCCCAGGTTGACTCCGTGCGTGCTCTGGTTCAGCTACTCCAAGATGTGTTGGCTGACAAGAGTGCGGAGAAGGAGTATGGCCACTGGGTTAGATCCAGGTCTCGAGAGGTCTTAGAAATCTTTGGGGAAATCTGTTTTTTTTTTTTACATATACAGCATCATATACAGTAGGAACTAAAGATTAAATCCAAAGGCTTTGGGTTTGAACATAGACCTTTTTTCTGGAGTTCATGAATAAGCTGCCACAGAAACAGGTGTAAAGACTATTTGGATCCGAAAAATATCAAGAAATACAAACCAGTCATGAAAAAAGTTGAGACATCACACAACTGTTGACGTTGTTCTTTGAGTTTTTTTGCATGATTGTTGGTTTCAACTCAAACAAAAAACCATCGTTGACCATTCCTATTGGGGGAGCTTTTCGCAGCAAGGGATTGTTTACAGCCCCACTTCTTGGTGGGCCAACTTTCAATATCGCTGGTTAGACAGGCTCAATGATGTGGTGCTCTTTCGGCGGGGTTTCATGTGTTTGGTTTATACTAGATCTGTGTACGGAGTATAGCAACTACAAGAGGAATAGAACCAACAAACGCTGATCGAAGTGGTAAGACGGGGGGCACGATCCAGCAAAAAATGGGGGATGAAGCTGCAAAACAACAACAGTGGCAAATCGTCCACCACTAATACCTTGCGAATGGATGAGTCCGTGGCCATTTTGGGAGTTCAACATGTTTTCATAGGCGTTGATATCGCGCCAAGGGACTGGTTAGTATGGTTGGTTACGGGGCGAGGCGTCCAACGCGCTATGCAAGGCAGATTTGAAACAGCAAATGACGGTATTCATTGCTCAACACCTCCATTCCACCCATACCGAGGATTTGTGATGTGGATGATCAGCAACAACGAAGTCTTTGTAACATATGATCATATGATAAATAGCCAGCCCAACTGCATATCACACCTGCAGATCACACCTGCAGATCAACCAACAAGAATGATATGCCATGACCAACCACACGATTTCTTGTCTTCGCACTTAAACCAACATTGTGGTTTATCACCATCTTTGCTGAGGAAACCACATTTTGAGCGGATGAAATCGCCGCCACTGCTGGATAAACCCACCATTTTAACCATTTGTACCCATGTTGGTCAACTTTTATCATGCCTTCTCCATGGTTTTCTCCATTGTTTTCCTCACTTTTCGACCACTCTCTTCCCTAATCTTCGCCGAGGCCAGGGCAAGAATCCCCCGTGCCACCGGTATGCCTTGCCGGACGAGGGCGCGAAAATGCTGCTCCGCTGGCTGAATGACACGGCGGCCAAGGCATGTTGGGCCATGGAGCAGGAGGCCTCAGGACCCCGGTGCTGCTGAATTTTCTGGGTGCCAGTGATGTTTGTATATTAGTTGCTTCATGAACTTCATCAACTAACTAGAAACTAACTGTAGTTACGATATAGTTATATTAAGTCATATCCCATAAGCCTACTTAATCAAGTTGCAAACCAACTCAGCTGTCTAGGAGGCCCCGCCTTGCAAATATCAGTTGAGATGTTTGATACAGATGGATGTTTGATATGATTCTGCTGGCTGCTTGGTGAAATTCGGTTTAACCCGCTTTTACCCGGGGAATATTTGTGAGTAATGGTGAATGGTAGTTGTTAGATTATGTGAATGCGACAGATGTACTGTGTGATTGCTATTTTAAGCAAAGGGAATATAGATAGACTGACGATAGTTCTTTAAACGGGAATCTGTGGCGAATCCGAGATTGTCCATGCTTTGCCATGGCAGTTGTTGAAAAAAAGGCAGCCTCAGAGATTCGTAGGTCTGATGAAGGCAAAACAACAACTAGGTAGACCGACTGGTGCAGGGGAGGGGAAAAAATGTCTTTACTTAACACACTAAAGGAGCAAAAAACGAGTGGTTTCCTTTGAAAGGTATCTGCCATTAGCATCCATTAGCCACGACAACAGCCTACAACAATAAGGATTTTACAACAGGGACTGATGGTGGCCAATAATCTTTTGAGCAGCAGAATCAATAAAAGTAAATCCGTTGTTTTGGTTGATTCAATCACCATGTTTGCCATGTACTGTAAATATTGTTGTTAATTGAATCACAGTGTTTTGCTTGGAATTCCAAACTTTTTGTTGATTAAATTACCATGTTTGCAAATGTTTGCCACGTAAAATCATCTATCTATATAGATAGATTAGATAGATAGATAGATAGATAGATAGATCGATCGATCGATCGATCGATAGATAGATAGATAGATAGGTAGATAGATAGATAGATAAATTAATTAGATAGATAGATAGATAGATAGATACTTGTTTGATTAGATCATCATTTTAGCCGGTAAAACCCCCAGTTCTCACGCAATGTTGAAACTCAGTGACTTTCCTGGCAAGCCCTGAGGCCCTTTGCCGTGGAGGACCGATTCAAGCCAGTGCCAAGTGGACGGCTGACGACGCCTGGTTGAGCCACTTCCGGGGGAGGGAAAATTGCCACTGGCACTTGGATGTTTTGGGGGATTCTTGAATGGATTTGGATGATTTTGGATGATTGCTTCTTAATTTTGGTGGATTTGGATGGATTTTGTTTGATTGGTTATGGATTATTCAGATCAAACCTTGAGGAAGATAGGTGGAGATAGTGGATGGTGGCACCCGGCCCCTGTTGTGCGCCGTAGTGTGGTTTGAGGGCATCGTGGAGCAGGTAGATCCAGGTTGGGCTGCTGATTTGAAGCATTTGCATGCGGTGCAGACGGCTTTTCATATCACAACTGTATCATGACCGTGACCAACGGTTGACCAACGATGGTGAATGAAAGGCTGAGTCCCAACAAACATGGGGCGATTTGGTGGGAAAATCAGAAAAAAATTCTCCTGGGTTTGCCATGGTTTTAAAACATGTGCTGATCAGAGCTGGCTCCTGAATGTCCTTTGATCCAGCACTGCGGACATCAATCATGTGGGAAAGGGAATAGTAAACCGTCCCAGGAAGCAACCATTTGGGGTCATGATACATAATGCCAAAAAAGGTATATATAGCAAATTTCATAAACCCCAATTGGGGATGGTCGATGGCATTTGGTTTACCTCATTGACCATAATAATTGGATATGATATAATGATAAACAAATATATCCAAATATTTGTTCGTATTCCCACTTGATGATTAAAGAAAGGTGTTATTCATCAATTCCTATCCCTAGTTACTTGCGATTATGATTAGTTCATACTATCCCTGAATAATGCCAGTGAGGCAACATCTGAGCAGTGGCTGCTGGTTGACCCCTGTTGGTTGAAGATTGGTTCGTGGACACCTGCTTTCATTGTGGAAATCGCACTTGTAACATCCTGGAAAAGCTGTTTCTATTTTTTTTGGAACCCCTATATATTGGGGATTATCATCATCCATTCTGGGAATCCCGTTCCTAACAAAGCAGTAGATGAAATAATGTTGCGGGTTTTGAACAATGCTCATCTGGATCTTCTGATTCACCATTGGTTACACCTTCAGGATTGTTGTGTTTGGAAAGGGAAGGGTAATTTAGTGCAAGTTATTTTTTGGGAAAGACTTCAGCCAAAACCAAGATCAGGGGTAATTTCAAAACAGGATACCCTAAAGTCCAGTGGTTTAAACCTCATGTTCCCCTCATGGCGGTTTTGGGTCATGGTGAACTCCAGATGTTGCCTTTCAATCATGTATTATATATACATATTGCTACTTGAGTTCCATTTATTCTATAATTCACAACACTGCTCCATGGCTAATCACCAATCAAATGACAAGTTCACTTCAATGGTACGGACACTGGTCATTCTAGGTCCTGTGACAATCTCTGGCAAGTCCTTGGGTAATTGGGGGATGGTTCATGTCATTGGCTAGACCACATGTGAATATATTTCATGGTTTTACCCATTGATTATATATTACATGGATATTTCATAGCATGTTCACATATATCATTGGGTATTTCATGGTTGAGCCAATGTGTTGTTCTTACAATGGGGAATATCTAACATGGGGGAATATGATGAGCACTGTTATTTTACAGCCTTTTGCCTCACTGATGGTGGCTCACCCCACTTTGTGAGTGGGCTAGTTCATTCCACTTGTAAGTCTTAAAGTAGGGTAATAGTAGGCTTCGTCCAGTTATGTCACCAGGGTGCGCTAACCCTCTTACTATTTGGGTGGAACCGCTAAGTATATGACTTCTTATCAAATTCCCATACTACATTATTTCTCTTGCAACGCTTCAAGTCAGCTTAGGGAATGATTCCCATATATTCTCATTTGTCCAGACGCTAACTCCTCAATTTTCCCGCCTAGCCCATGGAAATTCGCCCATTCAGGAAGACAATGGAGCGTCTCGTGGCACAAATCACCTCAGCATGCCACTGGGACTTGACTGTGCATGGCCACCTATAGCGTTGTTTTAATGGTTGTGTATATGGGTTTGTCTGGAAAGAGGCTGCCCTTCAAGTCTCTGGTGGATCATATGATCTTGTAATGCAATTTTGGTGACTACACCCCCTTTTTAGACAGACCCATATCTATAGATCTATAGCAACCACCAAAGGTTGATAGAGAAGTGTTGGCAACCTGGAAACAATACTTAGGCAAGAGTTACGGTAAGAGATAAAATTTCTCACCACCATCACTTTTCAGCATCTTAACTTAGGGGTTGCTATGTATCATCTATATCATTGTATGTCTATATACAACATGCATTACCCTGTTTGTTTAGATACACAGAGACCCTGCGATTCTTTCGGATGACATAGCTGACATAACCCAGTTTGGGGTGAAAAAATCACACCGCTCTTGTTGGCAACAGCTGTGTTTGCTGTGCTCAAAACACCCAGATTTTCAGATTTTCTACTATATAAGGACACGGAATGTGGATATGGCCCCTGGATTTTGGTTCATTTTTGCTAGTAAACAAGCCATTTTTAATATAAACCCTCAGATCTTTATGGGTTCTTTCAGCTGCAAGTTTCAGAAATGGCCAGCCATGCACAAAATGGTGATCGCCGGAACTATATATGTTGTTGCTTCTATCCCTTCATTGATCATTGTTTGTCGCGTTCCAAGTATTGTTGGCTAAATCCAGCTTGATGCTTAAACCATCATGTTTGTTTTCTATCACTGTTGGTGCTTCAACCCAGGTGTGCTGCAGCTGCTGTGCACAATTTACTTTTGGCGTCTAGGTTTTAGTAGGGAATTTTGGGAAACTGCTGCCCCATTCATTCAGAGTTTCAGTCCCAAATGGCAAAACATGCCAATTTTTTTTTGTGCACATTCGTAACTTGGATTTGTTTAAAGTTATTGGGACATGGGATCGTGTCTAGTGACTAGTGGATATTGTATTTATCTCTAATCTAGGATAATAATCCCAAGTTATAAGTTATACCCATCCAGTGTTTGGTTCTTATTAACAAGTGGTTTTCAACTTCAATCGTGTAATATCATGTATAAGTCTAGTTCAATAGCATCTACAGTCACCGACAGAATTATGGAAAAAAAAAACGTTTCAATTTACAGGCGCCGCCTGTCTATGATAGAAAAGTTACGAACCTTTTTTTTTTCCATAATTATTGTTTCCATAATTATTTTTGTTTCCATAATTCTGTCGGTGACACTATGTCCATCGATTCGCAATTTGAATGCATTTTAAGGGAGAATATTGAATTATAGAAAATATGTGTCTAAAGATCTGGTATATGCCCCTAAGTCTTCCATTGATATACATAATATCATGTGATGTTCGCAATTTGAATGCATTTTAAGGG
>Ga0126342_10013007_pt1 | contig 14786 bp, 19 predicted proteins | sample Cyp1metagenome_FD_92528 | JGI IMG/M metagenome (GOLD analysis project Ga0126342, IMG submission 92528) | Coral microbial communities from Lord Howe Island, Old Settlement Bay, Australia - Cyphastrea 1 metagenome | ecosystem: Host-associated > Invertebrates > Cnidaria > Coral ... | reverse complement strand
TATCATATATTAATAGAAATTTCAACTGTGACAGGAGACTGCGAAGCGTGATCTGACTTTGCATTGGGCAACCGTGACCCTGCAGAATGTTGGGCTTGCTGTAACTTTGCTGCAGCTTGTGTGCTTTTGCCGATATTTTGGTGACTGCTACAGACCCCCTCAGATTCAAAGACTTTTCTTCCTATTCGGGGTCTGCATTTGCATCCAGGGTCTGCAAAATCTATGCCACAAAATATATGCCACAACATGCCACAACTTGACCCCTGATTGTCACTCATTGTGATGATTATGTTCGTCAATTCAATTTGCGTCTGCAGAAGACAGAAAAACTTTGCCAATCTTTCTGTAGCGGATTGCAGTCCAACAAGTATGCCAACCGCAAGGCATGGCATGGAATGGGCAGAATGCCATTCATTGTCACCATCATCAGGAAGTACGCATTTCAAAGCCAGTGTCCGCGTACTATACCATACTCTTGCACACAGGAGGTGAGCGCAGAAGATGATTTGATCTAACAATTTGCACACAGTCGGTACGTTGCAGCGAATGCACGTAATGGAGCGAAAGCTTCGGTCGGAGTGACGATCTTTGATTCCGTGGTGAAGGTGCGGGTTGCCATTAAGTAGTTCTAATTTAGTAAAGCTGGTGTCTTTAACCTTGTGCTAAAAGCCTTGTAACGGCTGCGTCCATTGCATCCGGCCGACGTGACTTGATTGTTTTTTTGGCTACATTGATTTTCGGGAATTGGAAGCAACTTAAAAATCATTTTGGAATAATTGCCCCAAGCATGCAGGAACCAAACGCCGTGGTGAAATCTTTTTTGTATGTCACGACAACTATGGTGCAAATTGCATATTGTGGGATTGTGGGACCCTCATTGACTTGATCCGGCCGAAAAAAGCAGAGAAAAACGAGTACAATAATATATTAATTACAAAAATATATATATATATATATATTATTTAATACATAGTAGGACCAGGTATAATAACTAAATACAAGTATGATAAAACCATCGATGGCAGGGTCCATTGATTTCTGTCACTCTGATGCTGGCAGTCATGTGGCCGGAATTTTTGCTGTGGTTGGTCACCGCGGCTGTTTTTTGGAGTTGTTTTGAGTGGCAGCTTGCTAGCTCACTGCGGCCATGGGCGGCATGCAGCCTGGTTTTCGGAAGCGCAGCATTTCAACGCTGAGCGATGATGTTGCTGTCTCAACGCCAGGGTCCCAAATTTTGATAAGGATTTTTTCACTCATGGTGCATCCAAACGGTACTAAACCATTTGTGTAGTGAGCACTCAGGCCTGCCTGCCGCAAGCCGCCTGCTGCTGACAGCGTTTTGGTCCGAAGCATTTCAACGCTGAGCGATGATGTTGCTGCTGCAATGCCAGGATCCCAAAATTTGACAAGGAATTTCACGATGTGATATTGGCATTCATTTTTTTAACACCAGTTGGTGTAGTAAGGGCTCAGTCTGTCAGGCCTGGCTGCCACGACAAGCCGCCTGTTGCTGACGGCCGTTGGTTTCGATGTTTGAAGGTGATTCCCAGAAAGTATTGCAGAGTTGATACGTGAAACATTTGTTGTGTGCTGTTAGATTGCAACATGAGTATCTGATGAATCTGGCCAAAATCGAGCATGCCAGGAAGGCAAAGTCTCTTTGGAAGAGCGATGCCCCAACCATGGTGTGGCCACGTGTGGTGATGCAGTCGTTGAAATGAAACCGATATCTGCTTGGCCACAAGCAGGTCCGCTGAACATGAGACTAGTCACTTGTCTTTCCTGAGCAAGAATTGAGGGCCTTAGTTTTTCAATTGTTTTCAGTGTGATGATGGAATGTCCTGTGAAATGCAAATGAATCTGACAGCCTCACATGATGAGGTACCAACTAGGAGTAGAAAGGCACTGGAACACGCTCGAGCCAAGCAAGTGAAACTGCTCACTTCACCTGCGATTCGCAACAACTTTGGCTGCATCCGTCGGGGCCTTGCAGTGAGTGCCGTTGTTTTGGAGTGCTGTCATGTCATCGAGTGTTTCCAACATTTTTTTAGCAATTTTCCATGTCAAGCTCAACCGGCGCTGCAACATAGCGTGTGTTGGATGTAGGCGTTTTTGGCGCGACCACCCGGGCATGCCAAGCGTACCTTTCCAAGAGAGGGTCGCAGGCCAGTTTCAAGAAGCCGTGCCACTAAGTAGTCCCATCCCAAGCAGAGAACAAGTTGAACTCGTGGCAGGATCTGGCGACGCAAGTATATTGGTGGGACCACTACCGCGCTGAGTGCAAACGTTTGGGGATGCCGCGTGGTAAGTTTCTTTCCCCAGCAATTGCCGAACACCTCAGTGGTTTCTTGTCAAAACAATATAAAACCTTTTCATGGCACCACAATTCAATGCGATTTCATCTGTATTCGTCATTGCTGAATTCTTGCTTGCGGTGCCACGTGATTTCAGGTTTACCAATGGGCTGGACCGACCACAAGCCCAATTCCGTGAGCCGCTGTGACTTCAACCGGCTATTCCCACACCACAGTGTGCAGGAAGGTTTTAGTTTTTGCAATTTGTGGGGCCTGGCAATTATTGGGTTGTCTCCAGGATTCCAAGCTGAAGATCTTGTCGTTGTTCAGTGGCGTAGGAGGCCTCGAACTAGGTTTGAGCAGGTCGGGCACGAAGATGTCGACGTGCAATGATTCATTCATTTCATACACCCACCCGCTAGTACATTTATACATGCTTTATCATGGCCTGACCAGGCTGTGCAGAGCATTGGGTTATGCAGCAACCTTAGTATTTTTGTCTTGGTCTGAGAATCTTGCCAAAAGGCCAAGCGAGTTTTTTTCAATGGAAGTGCCAAGGTCGAACAGTGCCGCGATTGCCAAAGAGTCCTGGACCAGCGTATGGCCGAAGGGTACTTACCGGCCGGCCGAATATTTGATGATGTTGTCACAGTTGGGAAGGAAGCTGCAGATTTGTTGGCCCATTGCGATGGCCTCGTTGGTGGCTTTCCATGTCAAGATTCTTGATTTTAATGTCTTGTGACTCATGGTTTTGTTTCTGTTTTGGTGGGGTTTCTGCTTGTTATTGTTGCTTCCCATGTCACTGTCTAGATTACTGTAGTATAAGCTAGTCTGGACTAAGGGTGTCAGCAAAAGTGGTGGAATGACCGGGCTCCTGGATCGACGTTCGTGTTTGGTGCGGGTCTTCTTTGACTTGCTTGATGAGAATCCCCACTTGTGCGCCCACAGCTGCTTCAATGTGAAGCAGGTCAATTTCCAACATAGTAGGTGAAGCAGCTTTAGAATTGATTCAAGTTTAATAATATAAACAAGTGACGTTGTGTATTATATTGCTGGTTCCAACTGCAACGTGAAGTTGCTGTTCCAATTTAGAGCTTGCAGGTATTTCTGCATCTTGGAAAACGTCAAGCACTTGCTGTCGTCAGAACCCAACTTGCGTACTATGTGGAACTACATCCTTGCGGTCAGATGTTGGCATGTTTTTTTTTACATGGCATTAAATGTCACTGTCCATTTTCTCGGATGCCAGGAGTTTAGGAAACGAGACTTTACGGTCATGTGGACTGTTGTGACGGGCCAAATGGCCGGCCTGCATGCCCTGGTCTCAGAAGACACACTGGCACTCTACTACCCTTTGTGGAGTTTCAAATGGTCATGTCAGGTCAAGAGGGACCGTGTGTTCATTTTGGCCATCAAGACTGGAAGAGGAGCTTCTCTGTTTAAGGCTCTCGGTGATCACCCATATTATCCAGGAGTTATTAAGAGCCAATGATTTCACTGGTGTCTCGCTAACTTTTGATGAATCTTTCAAATTCAAATCAAACCAATGCAGCCCTGCTGCAGAACATGAACCTCATGACCTTCGAGGAGGTGCGAGCTTCAGCCCATAAGTGCTACCATTTGAGACACCCGAAGCCACCAGTGTCCCAATGGTTGCTGCAGCAGCGTGACTCTGGCCATGAGTTCCGGCTGCGTTCTTGTGGGAACATAGTGATCCCACGGTGCGCGGACTTAGCTTTGCAAATTCTTGCAGTCATGTGCAAGGAGAAATTTTCAGCAAAATGATTGAATACAATGTCGCACACAGTGTTTTGTGTGTGATGGTCGGCTGGATGCAACACCCTGAGAGCTACAACAATGTGGCAGTGACCCTGGCTCGCTTAAATACATTTCTTCTTGATGATTCCTTGCTGATATCAAATTCAAGGTGTCAAGTTTCGTCGTTTGAATTCACTTGCCCGATGCCCCGAATTTTTGCTCTTCCATTGGTTCTAAGAACATTTTGCTCTTTGCAACCATGGCGTCGACTCGTGGTGAATGGCTACTGAAGGAAGTCATTTCTATCCCTGAAGTCCCTGTTCAGTCGTGGTGGGGGGCAGTTTATTCTAATCAAGGCCCTGACGATGAGGTGACGTGTGGAAACTCCGGTTTTCCAACATATGAATGGGAGTGGGTTACGGATGATGAAGGTAACACTGATTGCAGCCAATCGGTTGCCGACTCTGCCATTCCCTCGAAGGCCAGGTCTGGCTGTCACATCTCTTGAGTCATGAGTCAAGTTCTTCTTGTTTTCCTTGTTCTTTTTGTTTTCGTTTGGCGTTCTCTGCAAGACTTTCTTTGAAGTAATTTTGCGACAGGAAGCCAGTCCGATTGTCGTTGTCGATGGCAATCATGGTGGCTTGATGGGGCCAGGCGCCACAGAGGACGCTGAGAAGGCGGGACACCCCTGCACTGTTCAGGACGTAGCCAACTGATTTTGGTTTGATGGAAGGCCGGTGACAACTCTGACTCTACGCTCGGAGGCTCCAATTTTGATTTTGCGTCTTGTCTTACTGCAGGGTTGACCTGTTTCAGCGCTTCTTTGTTTTCTTTTTGCAGAATTGACCTATTAAGGGTCTATTAAGGGTTTCAGTTCGCTTGGCAGGTTCATTGCGCAGCAAAAAGAGGTCGCATCAGCAGACCGTTGCAGGCTGCTATTCATACAACTATGTTGGATTCAAGTTTATTCGTGAGCTGTTCAAGTTGAAGTTTTGCTGTTAGTTTATTCTCTCTTTTGCTCAGCTTCAATGTGGTGTGCTGCCTGATTTTTCTTTGTTGCTCCATTCCAGATTCCAGGCCCTCGTCAAGCTGATGCAGTGACGCCGTCAAAGCAGATGAGACGGTTGAAGAGTTCCTGGACACTGGACACCGCCCTATGTCTTTCTTGAGTGATTTGATTTTAGATAATTCATTTGTTGCTGGCCGTGTAATTCACTTCATGATGAAAGCTGTTTGCTGTGGCCACCACTTTCCAAACAGAAACCGGCCGCAGTGACTGTCATGACCTTATTATGGATCATGAGTCTGCACGTACATATATGGTCATCAGACCCAGACTGAGACATTTGGCGGGATGACGTGATAGTGCGTTGAGTTTGGCAGGGCACTTGATATGCAAGGTTTGGAAGATGAACCTCAATCCGTTTGTGCATCATATAGCGTTGCAATCTGGCCCTTTCGGCCCTGTCACTCGCTAGTATGGGTGGGGCGCAACAACATTGTGGAGAACCAAAGCTTGAACTTTTTTCAGGGGATTGGGCAATAGATGCAACAAGTTTTTGATTTCAAAAGCATGGCCCTTGTAAAGCGTTCACATGGAGTTCTCACAAAAGTTTTCAGATCAACAGCTACCGTTTTCATCAACACCTGTTCGAGCTTGATGACTGATGGGGCCCCAGCTGGCCAATTGGTGGCCGATTCAGATCCTCCGGTGGAAGTAAAGCCTGAGCTGCTTGCCTTGTCCGATGATGAAGCTGCTGCTCCCGCTCTGGAGCAACCCCTGGCCAAGCCCAAGCCTTCTCCTAGCAAAGGTGCTGACATGGATGTTGGGCTCTGTCGGAGAAAGCTGTCGAAAGTTGTTTGGACAGTGTGTCCTTGCGCTCGACCCCTCCGCAAGAAGACGGTGAATTGTTTTACCCAGTTTCGGACTGAAACTGACGTGGGAGCTTTGGCTGCGCTTTACATTCGGCTGCGTAGACTTGCCAAGGCTGACATGGACGCAGAAGTATCAAAGCATTCATTCATAAATCTTTGTTTGTTTTTGGCCCCGGTCCAGTCCCACGTAAACGTTAACTGCTTGTTACTAGCTGGTTATATGAGTTCCCTGCCGGGCTGGTTCTGGTGCAGGATCACCAAATTAAAGACCAGGGGCTAGAGCTCCTGAAAACGATGATGTTGCGTTTTATTGTAGCATGTCCGGGCCTTAAAAGGCAAGAGCCACCAATTTCGTTTTATGTCGTCGACAGGTGATTTTATTCTCAGAATTTGTTAAGGGGTAAGGCCCGCCTCAGCCTATTTTAAGGGGGTTGAGTCACCACATGTTATTTTGTGCTGTTCTTCCTATGTGCTTTTCTATACTTTTTCTAGGTAGTTGCCCAACTCTCCAAACATCATGATTCAGAGGTGAAAGGGTTGGTGGTGCTAATTCTATTGCTGCATTTTCCCATTCTGTGGGTCGTCCTGGTGCTTCCCTTCACCCGCATGCACCCACCAACCAAATAATACCAAATCACCAGGACCACCCACAGGGTGGGAAAATGCAGCAATAGAATTAGCACCACCAACCATTTCACCTCTGAATCATGATGTTTGGAGAGTTGGGCAACTACCTAGAAAAAGTATAGAAAAGCAATAGGAAGAACAGCGCAAAATTCTAGGTAGTTGCAAAGAAAGGGCAAGAGGAAAAAATCAGTGGGTGCATTGTTTGGTTGAGAATGGTTGAAAATGCAGGGACCCAACGCCCCTACACGAACACCTCCCGAACATGCCCAAAATAAAATGTAGGAACCTAACCCTTTTTTTTGTCCTGGCTAAACGCAGAGCCCAAACTGGTTTCAGGTCCAAAAAAAGATCATGAGCCCCTCAGACCTTTGAGCTATGCAGGTCCATTGATATCAGTGAATGTTTTTTACTAAAGCGGTACGGCCCCCAAAATATTTTTGAGGGATCTTAACCGACTTGGTCGGTACAATCGGGCTTATTTGAAAAACATAGTGAACATAATAAAAGCAGATTTACATAGTGAATTTCCCTTATATCGGGGCCATGTTGGAGACATGTTGAGCCTATGTTCGATCAAGAACAGTGTGTTCATTTAAGGCCTAGCTTAGTATCCGGGCTTAAAAGAACACGCCGTTTTTGTCATGTCGGGACCATGCCAATTTTCCACTTGGGTTCGCCCCGGAAAACGGACCCCACCAAGTGTCAAGTTTCCTTGGGGAAATTCAGGAAAAAGCGGGGACTTGGTGGGGTCCGTTTCATAGGACCTATGTTGGGCCTATGTTGGTCCGTGTTGGGGCCCTTGGGGGCTATGTTGGGGCCATGTTGAGCCTATGTTGGGGGGCCTGGCAACAGCACGGGAAGGCACCGAGATTTTTATAACTGGGGGCTTTCCCGCTGTTGTATTTTTCGGGGCCATGTTGGAGCCTACTATGTTGGGCCAAGAACGGCGTGTTCCTTTTTAGCCCTTACCCGGCCCAAAAGGAACACGCTGTTATTGGGTCATGTCGGGGCCATGTTGGGCTTACGTTGGGTTTATGTTTGTCACTGAATCTGTGGATCTTACCTTCATGTATTGTTTTGTTGCTTTTGTTTTGCTACCTTGTGGCTTAAAATAATTATGGACATGGTTCCAGAACCAGGCTGCTTGGGGAACTCATAATGCTGTTTTCTTTGCCCATAGCATCCGTCATTTTTTGGTTGGCCGACACCAATGCCATGATCTTACTATATAGTTTTGGTTTGCCATTGGCATTGAGTACAATAAAACCCCTGACAGTTAATCTATGGTCTCACAAATTTAAATCTGTTTGGGCAATTTGCAGCTCAGAATCCGGCATCAGTTATTGTTGCCCCCGCTGCTCGCGGAGCTGGCTGTGGAATCCTAAGGTGCTGGCATTGATGCGGCGGGCTCTGCCTGATTTGCAGCAGACTCGGAAGAGGCGGGTCATCCTTGACCGCCCTGTTTGTCAACACGCTTTTCGAAAACTCTTAGGTTTGGGTGCTGGCAGATATTCCAAATTAACCCGCGCACTGACGGCTGGAAGAGTCCCTTTGGATGGCCGATGCCGGCCCCGAGCAGATGACGGAAGCAATCCGGTTTCTTCCCGGAAACGATCAATCGTCGTGGAGTTCCTTGAGGAATTGGTTCACACAGTGGCTGAGCCAATGCCAGAAGCTGCTGGCAAACAGAAAGGTGTTGATGGCCAAGAGTTGCAGCCAGCGGCCAAATTTCGACGTCTTCGGGGTAGACGGCCTGGGCAGCGCTTTCGAAGGTTTCCAGTTGTCACAGATGAGCAGGGTAAAGTTCCAGAGTCCCAGGTGATGAGGCTGCTTCCGCCCGGGTCATTTTCTGATTACCATCGGCTTCTTCTTTCCAAACATCCAGAGGAGCGTATCAGTTTGAAGCTTTTCTGTGCTGTTTCTGAAGCATTCTTTCAGCATTTGTTTTCAAGGTTGTCAATGATTTACTAAAGGGAATCAATCTTGATCTGATGCTTCCTCTATTAGCAACAACATCAACATCAACATCGACATCAACACCAACAACAACAGCAGCAGCAACAGCCAACAACAGCAACAACAACAACAAGAACAAGAACAAGAAGAACAAAGAAATACACCACCACTACCACCATCACCACCACCACCAGCCACCACCAACAACAATAAGAAGAAGAGCAACAACAAGAACAACAAGGACAACAACAAGAACAAGATCCAGAAGAACAAGAAGGACAACAACAACCGTAACCACAAGCCCCAAGAGTATTGCATTAAATAGCGTGCTAGTTTGTCTGCTACTGACTAGTGTCTTCCATATGTCGCCGTCTGTGATTTTCTACCAGACCCCACATTCATGGGAATCTGAGGTTTGGAGCAAAGACTTTGGCTCTAGACTTGGTATCCGACCGAAGTCGCAGCACGCGCAGTGCGCGGTTTGTGTGCGTCATCGCCGGCTCTTGAAGCGGCTGGCAAATGATGCCCGTGGCCGATCTGCGCAGATGCAACGGTACATGAAGCATCTAGGCCGGCAATACCGGGACAGGACGTTCTACTGGAAATCGAGGGCATCGTCCCGGCTGACAACCCTGCCGGATGGTTCGAAGACGGTCTGCCTCATCACTGATGCCATGGACCATTCAAAGTTCAGATTCCCTCGAACGGCGTTGGCAGCCTCTAAGGAATTTTCAGGGTTCATCCGCCCCACTCTAGATATGAGTGCAGTGATTTGTCACGGCCATCATGTCTTACTCTGCTGCAGCTTGCCGCACTTGAAGAAAGATGCGAGTTGGTGCTGTGACTTAATATGTCACTCGCTCCATCTTCTGGGGGCGAAGATGGACATGCGAGAGTTTGAGGTGATTTGTCAAAGTGACAATACCAGTCGCGAAGTTAAAAACAACGTGACAGCAAGACTCTTCGGAACCCTTGTGGGGCTTCACAAAGTGAAGCGAATGGAATTGAGGTGTCTGGCCTCAGGCCATTCACATGAAGACGTGGATCAATATTTCTCTGCCATAGGATCTGAGATAGAACGCCACCAGGAGTTGGCCACTCCAGATTGCTTTGTCCAGATGTTACAGGCATTTCACGACAGGGAGGGCGGCATTCGAGTTCACGAGCCATTGCGGATTTGTCAGCTGGTTGGCGCAACAAGGGATTGGAGCCGGGGCTATCAAATAGTTTTGGATGCCGTTTTGTGATTTTGGTGAAGGTTTTGACGTCAAATCAGGTCCAGTATTTATAGTTGCTGACTGAGTGAGTCGTAAATGATATACGTAGATGATCTTGCCGGGGACCAAAGATCAATGAGCTTGTCATGCATCCAGCCTTCAATTGTTACAGCACATTGCTTGTGGCTGAAGTAAGTCAGTCACTGACTCCAAATTGCAGAAAGGGTTGCCAAGATAATTTGGCTGGGAATATCAGATATATTTCAGTTACCATCTTTGAATGCCAAAATTCAAGCTCTGAGGCCGTCAGCGGATTCTAGAGAGTCTGACATATTTTGGCGTTCTTTTGGGATGGTTGTTAGTCCCGCACCCCTTTTTCAACAAAAGCTGCTTGGTGTGCCCTCTGCCATTTTGCTGTCTTTCTTGGAACCAAAAGGTTCGCTTGTGAGGTGAATGTGGTTCTCGGATATGGTCAACGTTTTGTTGGGTACAGAAAAAGTGTGCAGCCAGCAGCTTCATGCTGTTGACTTGTGACTTCCTGTTCTTGACTTTGCAAGTGTGAAGTCAAAAACTATTGCATGGTGCCATTCCGTGCCAGTAAAAAAAAATATGGCGGTAGGCTATTGGGAGGCTATGTTGAGTACCGTACCATTGGCTCCATGTTGGGCCATGTGGAGGCTATGTTGTGCCTATTCTTCTGTTTTGGGCCACTTGGAAGTGTTTGGAGCTATGCTAGACCATGTGCAAGCTATGGTTGGCTTTTGAGATCCAAGCGAAGGGCTCACATGAACAGGGCTCTATCATCTTGGGTACATGTCATGTTGGGCCTTTTTGTTGCGCCTATTAATCTCGTGTTGGGCCTTTGTTGCGCCTGTTTATCTTCGCCGTCTGGTAGGACTGACAGATGTAGTAACTGTGTCTGACACACTGGTCGCGGTTACTTTGTTATGCAGGCCATGGCGGCCATGTTGACCCACAAAAAGAGTCGTGCCTTTACTTTGGCTCCAATGGCATCCAGCGTCCAGCATTGGACACTGAATTCAAAACCCAAGCAAGGAGGTTTTAAAAAAACCTAACAACTTTCCTTTTCGCCATCATCTGCGGATGATTACCATTGCAAAAATTATCTATATTTTTCAATGACGACTCACCAATTTTGAAAAAGTATTGCTTTCTTTAGAAAGGATTAAAGGTAATGTATAATATTTTTGTAATACTGGACCTGATGAGACATGATGGTTTCGAGTAAAACCAAGTTGATCTGACTGTTTTTTTGGTGAATTTTGTTGCAGACCTTGATGCAAGGAAAACTTTTTGCATCTTGCTACCCGCAATTGCCATCTTAGAGGAATCAGTGGGCCAGGTGCTCCCCATGTGTTCGCATACGATAGGCGGTCAGATCTGGTGAGTGAAGGCCGGGTTTTATAGATATCGAAAGAGTTTTTTGCAGTCCATTGTTGGTTCCCAAAAAGGTAGGGTCACAAAACATCTTTTATCGGGCTGTCACTGAAACCGGGAATCTTTTCATTTTATGATTTAAGTCTAGTTTTATGCTGTTGTCCTTGCATCCCTTCTTAGCGGCACTGATGCCCGCCATGTCCAGGTGTTGATTTGTCGCAACTGCAGAGCCGATTCTGGAATAAATTTGGTTTCTCACCGTCTGGAGATGACGTGATTTTGAGGTTGGGTGATATGTTCTTGAAGTTTGTGGTGTGCTGTTGTTTGACAAATCAACGTACGTTTGTTGAGATTGCTGCCTGGCACTGGGTCTGACAGGACAAAGCAATATATGAGTGACCCGGACTGGAAGGGCAATCCCATTCTCTACCTCCCAGCCCGAATTTGCCAAGCCATCCGGGACGCTGGTGCAGTGCCGCAAGGTGACGAACTTAGTGAATCTCAGTCTCATGATGTTTGGCATAAGATGGCGATGTGGCACAATAGCGTTTGGTTGATGTAATGACTTTCAGGGCCCTTCAATGTTTTACTACAAAGCATTGGAACTTGCAATCCTTCGCCCCGCTCAGTCATTGGTGCTGATCGTGATTTTGACGATGATGCTGCTGCGAATTGGTTGAAGTATGCAGCCTTCATGCGCCCCTCAACTGCAAATAACCAGCTTCAACTTTACCCATTGTGCTCACACAGGTTGTTGTATTGTGACAGTACTGCTTTTGAAGGCAGCATTGAAATGAACATTTCTCCCGCAACTACTGTGTGTTTTTTGGCTGTTTCTAAGTATGCTATCGGGATAATACATGTGTTTTTTAAAGTATTGTGTTTAAGTTTTTGGTTCTGCCACCAGTCTGTTCAAAATTGGTCATACGTTATCCATCCTGTGGAGGAGTTCGGAGAGATTATGAATGTAATATGACGGAATTATGAATGTAATATCCTTATGTGGCATGAATTCACCCGTGGTTGACAAAAACGAAACCACTTCTGCTGTTCCAGGAGAGGAACCATTTTGCATGGCCAAAGCCGCGCATTATTTGGAGAGGTTGGCCCGGAATCAATTGGACCGAGGAGAGCCGTTGGAAGTCAGCAACTGCTTGCCGGCCCCAGGGCCAGCCATGGGCCATGGTTTCCTTGCGCACGATGATGCCGGGGTTTCCTTCGATCCGGTTCCCAATCTGAACAGAAGCTGTTATTGATCAATGTATACTAGATAATGTTTGTTGTGTCTGCTTTTGATTCTTCATGGTTTTTGACGTGGAAGATTGTTTGTTTTTGGGAAAAAACCACCAGCCTGTGATGGAACGATGCCACAACATTGCTCCTCACCCTTTTTGTCCAGGTTCCGAACAATGTCAGTTTGGTGCGGGAGAACCTGCCTCCAGTGGTATTGGATCGATACCGTGCCCGCAGAAGGAATGTACATATTTACCGTGCAGCTGTGCAACTTTGGGGTGAAGGCTTGAGTTTTGACCGTGCCCTTTCCATAGTGACAGAGGCATTTGATGCTGCCACATATGAGGCGTGAATGATGGTGAAGAGTTGCAAGGTGTTTTTTCGCCATGACAGCTGGAGCAACAATGTGTTTCTGCCTGCAAACATCGTTGATCAACTTTCAAAATTTCCATGGTTGAGCCTCCTTGAGTTTATCGCGCAAAAAAGAAACATGAAAACACTATGGGGTGGTAGGTCTTGTGACGAACGTGGATGACAATCATCACGACCACTTTTGTTTTTTTTTGTGTAGCTTTCATGGAGGATATTGATGATGACAGGCATCATAAACCAACCCTTTTGAAAAGAAATCCGAACGAGTAGTTTTTGTGACTGATGGGGATGATAGGCCCTACAAACACAGTTTTTTGAACGAAAAAACCGATCCTTTTTCTTTTTTAAAACAAAAAAATCAATGTAGTTTTTGTGACGGATGTTGATGACATTAATTTAAAACCGAAAGTGTTTTTGTGTTAAAAACTAGGTAGTTTTTGCTGACGGATGTTGATGATATTCATCACAAAACCGAACTCGTTTTTTTTGGTTCAGGTAGTTTTTGTGACGGATGTCAGTGACATTCATTTAAAACCGAACCCGTTTTTTTTTTAACAGGTAGTTTTTGTTACGGATGCTGATGGCATTCATCACAAAACCGAACCTTTTTTTAAAAAAAACTAGATAGTTTTTGTGACGGATGTCCATCACAAAACCAAAACCTTTTTTTTTTAAACGAGGTAGTTTTTGTGACGGATGTTGATGACATTCATCACAAAACCTAATTTGTTTTTTTTGTACAAAAAATCCAGGTAGGTTTTGTGATGGATGTTGATGACATTCATCACAAAACCAAACCCGTTTTTTTTTTTAAAAAAAAACTAGGTAGTTTTTGTGACGGATGTTGATGACATTCATCACAAAACCCAATTTGTTTTTTTTTGTAAAAAAAATCCAGGTAGGTTTTGTGATTGATTTTGATGACATTCATCACAAAACCAAACCCGTTTTTTTTTTAAAAAAAAACTAGGTAGTTTTTGTGATGGATGTTGATGACATTCATCACAAAACCAAACCCGTTTTTTTAAAAAAAAAAACTAGGTAGTTTTTGTGACGGATGTTGATGACATTCATCACAAAACCCAATTTGTTTTTTTTGTAAAAAAAAATCCAGGTAGGTTTTGTGATGGATGTTGATGACATTCATCACAAAACCAAACCCGTTTTTTTTGATGTAAAATCATCGCAAAACACACATGGAGTGTTTTTCAAAATGGGCAGTTTCTTTTTCCAAAAATCACTTCCATCATCATAAATCCAACTGTTTGACTAGGATGATTTTTGTGATGGAAGGCATTGACATTCATCACAAACTGGGGCTGTTTTTTGTTGAAATTATCGCCCCTGGATCTCTTACAGGAGTGCTGGGTGGTGGGTGTGGTTTCCGGAGTTGGTTTTGTGATGAAAGGCATTGACATTCATCACAAAATCTATCAGCAAACCGGGATGTAAATTTGTGAGGGCATTGCCCTCACAAAAATGCGACAAAATCCAAACATAGTTTACCAAATACAAACATTACTTGGGTTCAGCACTGACAGAACAACTTAATATTGCCTGTTGGCTATCTACAAGATTTTCTTTGTTTGCGATGGGCCGATGGGCATTCATCTCAAAATGTGAGGGTTTACATTGATGACAAAATCTATTGAAACATCTTCTGTTTGTGGCGGTGTTTGTAAAGTTTGCAGCGCCATTTCATGAGCATGTTGCTCTTATAATTCGGCATGGACTCATTTTGAGGCCTCGTGTAAAGTGAAAAAGTTTGTCATGCCTGGAGGCTATCTAAAAGAAAATCCCATTTGTGATGAACGTCATTGACATTCATCACAAATGGTGATGGCTTAACACTGTGAGGGGTATGGCAGGGTTTTGTTTGAATGAAGTTTGCACCCTGAATTTATCATGGTGATCTTACAAATTTCCCAAAAAATTGGGTGCGGCATGGACATTTAGGGGCCTCTTGTCAAGTAAAGAAAAGTTTGTCATGCCTGGAGGCTATCTAAAAGAAAATTTCGTTTGTGATGAACGTCACTGACATTCATCACAAATTGTG
>Ga0126342_10013006_pt1 | contig 14787 bp, 16 predicted proteins | sample Cyp1metagenome_FD_92528 | JGI IMG/M metagenome (GOLD analysis project Ga0126342, IMG submission 92528) | Coral microbial communities from Lord Howe Island, Old Settlement Bay, Australia - Cyphastrea 1 metagenome | ecosystem: Host-associated > Invertebrates > Cnidaria > Coral ... | reverse complement strand
TATATATATATATTATGTTAACCTTAGATACTCATATGTTCACATAGAATAATACTATAATATCATATATAGTCATATAACCACCAATATCATGTGATGTGAACCATTTATAGATACCGAATGATGTTCACATCACAGATCCTCAATCCAGTCACCGGCAACACAGTGTAGACGTCCATGGCGGTCGTCCGAGTCGTCCATTCGGCCAGGAAGGCCATGGCAAGAACTGCCTGCGCCTCGGAACGAAAGCTGTCGATCGGCTCAATGACCTTAAAAAAAAAGTATTAATACTGGTTGGTGGTTTCAACTCCTCTGAAACATATTAGTCAGTTGGGATTATTATTCCCAAGATATGAAAAATTAAAAAATGTTCCAAACCACCAACCAGAATGGATACTTATAGGGAGTATTCACTTAAATGTGTCTGAGTTAAAAAGAAAAGCACTTGAATCTTGAGAGTGTCTAACTGTCTAACTAAGAATTTTGGGCATGTCACCATATCTATAACAGTTTTTTCAGAGCTGGTGATGGCTGAAGTTCCAGCTCTAAACTCTCCAGAAATTCAAGCGTCTCATTGGGCTACCGCCAATGCCATCAACCAAAAAAACATAACGGTGGTACGGATGAAAACCTGTGAGACCCTTCATGTTCATTCATGTTCGAAAAAAAATCATCGGCCGACATTGACCATTCATAACAACCAGCTATGTAGCTACTTGGTCACTTGGTGATTCATCCCACTTAATAACCCCAGTTATAAGTGGACTAACCCTACTTATCCCATAGAAACATCCAGGGTTATAACCCACTTACGATCCGTGGGATGAACCACCAAGTATATGTTGGTGTCCACGTCAGGGATTCGCCCCACGATTCGCCTCCAGCCAAGTGGCCATTACCCATTCAAAATCATTCAAAATGGCTTGCAGGAACTTGGGAGCGAACGACACCGGCGCGAAATGATCAAATCAATGTTCAAGACCGAAAAAACTGGAAAAAATGACAGAATGGCATGGCCAAAGTTGAAGGCTCAAACTTTGGACGCGTTTCACATCGTTTCATCATGTTTCAACATGTTACAACATCATTAAGTGACACCACATGGGAACCTGGAAAAAATGGTGATGAGTTGTGCCCATCCCCGAAGAGCACCTCACCCTGCGAAAGGGCTTCGCAGTCCATGCCTCTCCAGAGCCCGGTCATGCTCGGTCCAAAGGGGAGCCCCTACGTTGGTTGAAATAACACAGCTAAGTGATGCGAGCTGAACTTTGTTTGGATGTTTTTGGTGGATCTATCATCATCTATCTACACTTAAGGTGGACAGAAGCCAACCACCTTAGCGATTTCTAGGGGGTCTCAGAAACAGTTTGCTCAGAGAAACTCGGACGTTTTGGATGTGGGTCCCTTGGATTCAAAGGGCAATGATGATGTTTACATATGTTTACCCTCTGGTAATTTAATATAGCTATTGAAAATTACCATTAATAGTGGATTTTCCCATTAAAAATGGTGATTTTCAATAGCTATGTTAAATTACCAGAGGGTACATACTTTTGAACCAGGTAATGGATCATCAACAATTATCATCATTCATATTAGAGCTATTATATATATATAGTCAAATCAAACCCTCTTACCGATCAATGATTCTCACCCTCCAAACTCATATTCGAGTGGCTCTAAAAAAATAGTCCCAAAATTCCATTTTGTTCACTGTATCATTATCATGTTCTTCGTGTTTCTTCATTCAACTTGCATACTCTCCAGTAGTTTAACATAGCTATGGAAAATGGTCATGTATAGCTGAATTAATTTCCCTCTGGTATTTTAACGTATATTGGAAATGGTGATTTATTGTTAAGATTCACCCATTAAAATCGATGATTTTCCAGTTCGCTATGTAAACGTTTACCGGATGGTATTTAAAATGGTGACTTTCCATAGCTACTGTGGATGGTTGCGAAATCCTGCACCACCTTGGATGGTTGAAACACAAACAAAATACCGTCTGGTAAACGTTTACATGACTATAAGATCCACCATGTTCAATGGGCAAATCCACTATTTCGACTGGGCCATGTTCAATAGCTATGTCACAAATTACCAGAGTATCTTAGTTTACCATCTATTAACAGTATGGTTTCCATATATCAATTATTTTCAATGGGATGTTTACCATTTACCCTCTGGCAAACTAACACAACTATGGAAAATCACCATTTTTAATGGGAAAACTCACTATAAATGGCCATTTTCAATAGCTATTTTGACATAACCAGAGGGTATCAACTGGTTTCCCGGATTTCGCAGCCATCCACAGTATCTGACTTTCCCCCGGCCGCCGCACCCATGGACATGTTCAGCGCTGCACCAAGCGCATGCCATACCACCGTGGTGCCGGCCTGGAGCACCGTGGTTTCTTTGGGGAATAGCGAGGTGATATCCCAGTCATACATGGAACATCGGAACATCTCCAGCTGCATGGACTATATATCTTATCTATCTACAGTATCTATCTATCTATCTATTTATCTATCTATCTATCTATCTACCTATCTATCTTATCTATATATATATGCGTAGATAGATATAGATTACATATATACACGTATTGGGGTTCCTGCGATGCACGCCAAAGTAGTTTACTTGTGAGGTGTCAACTTTGTGGCAGCCCATTGAGTCATTGAATTTGATCCCAGGGTAAATACCATTCCCACTACGGACAAGGCCAATCTTGCGCCATTTATTGATGGCCTCACAAACATATTTTTCATTATTTTCCAATACCTTTTACCACTTGGTTATATCCCTGTTATTTTAGAAGGAAATAAACATATTTTTTTTGTCGGCTAAAGCAGCATATTGGATGACACTTATATAAATATACACATAAATCCCATCATTTTTGCTGGCTGCAGCCCATGTTCGATGGCATTGCTTCCCCCCCAAAAAAAAGAAACGTCTTGGAGGATCACTCCATAGATGGGATGCATCCAGCCAAGATTATACCCATCCAAAAACGTCTTAATTTAAACACCTGCTACTGCTACTGCTACTGCTACTGCTACTGCTTGATGATCTTGTTCATTCAAGTCACTAAATCCCCATTTTGGGCAACATTAAAAAAATCCCCATACAGGAATGGGCCCTCTAGTTATTAAGTGTGTTTATAACCCCATGTAACTATAGTTATAAGATGTTATAAGTATCATACACCATTGTTACTATAGGTATAGACCAACTTAGCTAACTATGGGGCCCCTTCCTGCCTTCCTGTATGTCTTGCTTCTAACATCTCTTTGAAGCTCCATAAATTTGCCTTCAACTTTCGTTGAAAAACCAGCGAAAACTCCGAACTCCGCTGGTTTTGGGCGCCTTCATGAGGCCCAGCCCGAGCACTCGGGTTTTGGGCACCCCATCGCCGGTCTCGGGAAAGCCACTGCTTCCGCTTCCGCCTGGCAGGGCACAGGGATGAACTTCAATTGTACTGATTTGACCATCAAAAAGGACAATTGACGTGTAGATGTTGCATTTGTTTACCAAGTAATTCAAACAATACAGGTATACAACGGACCGATGGAGATGAAAGCAACATAAAGCAACCATATGAGCCTAAGGAGTTCCACTAAGAACTGCGTCGCGATTGGGGTGATTCATGGTTGAAGGTGTTCAAACTGGTCAAATATCATTTGTTCGAACTGGTGAAAATCATGGCAGATTTCATTGGCAAGCCCCGAAATATCCCGAAATCAAAGTGGGAAAACGAGTTTAATTCGAGGGACTTGCCATTTCCCCAGCTGCCAACCACATAAAAAAAAAAGCAACTCCTGCATGGGATGATGAATCGAAGACTGTTCAGCTGCGTGATGATCCTGGGTTTTCAGCTATCGGCACTGTTCCCTTCATACCCTCTGGTAAACATATACAAAAAGCTATTGAAAATTGCCATTTATAGTGGATTTTCCCATTGAAAATGGTGATTTTCCATAGTTATGTTAGTCATTACCAGAGGGTAAACTTTGTGATGTCCCGGACTGACCACCGGACTGACCTGGCATTTTGTGGCAGGGATGCTCCGAAGTGAGGTCCCACACCTCGCTGTTTTGGGAACTGCTGCGATTGGTGGGACAATTCCGACAATTCCATGGGACCTGAGAGCCTGACCCCAAGGCAGGCTGCAGGAAAAGGCCTTTTTTCAACATGAGAGGTTGAAGTCCTGGCAGTTGCTGTCTGAAAGTAGCAGTTCAGCCCTGGCATATCCCATAGGATCCATGTATGGTATATGCTAACATTGGGGGTATATTGATGGTAAATGTTACCATATATAGCAGCACCATGGACCCTATGGGTATGGCAATTTGATGCAAAAAATCATGGTCTGGATTTTTGATGCTTTTTGAAGTGCCCAATTTTCAATCCCAGTTGAGAGTGTGGCCTCTGGAAAAAAGTCACCCCCCTGTGGGGCCACTGTGCTACTGTGCTCCGAGCCGGAACCGGACCCTAAAACCATTGGTTTTAAAAGGGCCCCAAATCATCGCCCGTTGATTTTCATAAGCGCAACATTTCCCTATCAAAACCCATATTCGAACCATGGTGCTGGAATATGAATCCCAACAGACTTGCCCCATATTCATGACCCAGTTTTGTAGGTAAATATATCATACATGGAGCATTTGGGAAATAACCACAAGTTGTGGGTATGTGCAACCTTGTAGCTGCCACAACTAAATATTCATCGTCCCAGTGAAGTTCGGTTCACACAGGCCATTGCACTCTTCAGTGATTCAAAAAATGATCCTAAATGAGTTTCTATATAATAGCTATATGGGTTTAAAAGGAGTCGCTTCAATAAAAACATATTCATCTTGATTTCAATATATATATATATTCGTCTTCATACTATGGATCATCGGCACTATATTTCTGAACATGCACTTGGCCTGAATCTCCTGAAATGGATAGGATATGCAGGATATGTGGCCACGCAGGAGTCATCTTAGTGGTGGATTCTTGGAATAAATACAATGCCAATATCTGCGGGAAAGGGTCTTAAAGTTGATTCATTATGATCATCCATTCCGGGAATAGATTTCCTGCTGGCCAAGAATTAGAAGTGAGGTTGCGCACTTGCTCGGGTTGAAAAATAAAAGTCTTTCTGGATGTTTCGATTGCATCTGGCAATCTACAGTCGTCTGAGAATCCATGTCAAATGGGCCGAAATTCATCCAGCTTCATCCATTTCAATTTAAAGTCACTTACACTAAACTCTTCATCCATATGAAAATGATGTTCATCCGTTTTCATCCATTTTCCCTATCACTTTGCCAAGTTTGAGCGGCTACACCGTAGCTCCAGAGAAACCCCGGACCCACGTCCTCGAAGCCTGGCCAAGCGTCGACGGAACGTTTCGCGATGCGGAACCACATCTCTTTTTCGGTGATGAGATGTGGAACGACCAACCAGGGGAATGAGATCAATGCATCCATATATATATATATATAGTATACAATATTAAAACAGTATATATAATTATATATAGATATATATATAGATCATCAAATCCAAACATTCATCTTCGGGCTTAGGTAAAGCCTGGTTCAAAGTGCATCTGCACTTTTTGGAACCTCTGGTTGTCTCCTGGATCTCAAGGTAGATCCTTCAGTTGTCCCCAAGAGATGTAGCAACACAAAAATCGAAACACTTCCAAATCCTGTACCGGCAAACAAGGCAAAACCATGATGAAATACGTTTACCCGCTGGTAAACTAACATAGCTATGGAAAATCACCATTTTTAATTGGAAAATCCACTATAAATGGCCATTTTCAATAGCTATGTTAAATTACCAGAGGGTAGATGTTTCGGCAAATGTTCCAGCCAGATTGGATCCTCATTGATGTTCCAATTGCTTCTTTGATCATAGGCTTGACCGACCACTTGCGGTGAACTCCCCATTCCAAGATCTTCTTCCGGCTGCACCCAAAAACGAGCAACCAAAAAACATCGATAGGAACACATAAGCCACATCGACCATAGAAGAAACGAACAGCATCAACATATGAAGATCCAAAGTATGGTGTGGTTGAGAATCTCTATTCGTAGCTGAACCATAGAGGCTCCCAATTCTGGATGGCACCATCACCCTGCAGCCAACCCTTTCTGTTGCCTTCCGAGACATGGACATGGACGTACCCGCCCATTCAGTTGCCTTCTCCTAAGCAAAAACATGGGGATGTAACATGCATTTAGCACTTACCCATACTTAGCCAACAACACATTTGAGTTTACAAACAAGAATGATGTTAATTGCAGGGAGTTGACTGCAACAAAATAGAGGAATTTTAAAACATATGTCCAGGACCCGAGAACGCCGACGCAACCGACATCCCGGTAGTGACGAGTGAGAATGGCGGTGGTGAATTTGACCATAAATCACAGAGTTTAACAAAAAGTTGAACATCAACCTTTCAACTTCAATAACTGTGGTTTATGGTATAGATATATCGAACTAGTTAATGGGGTTTATAAACAAATTTATAACTGGGGGGGGGGCACATTGTAACAAAAAATAGGGTCTTCACCAACGCAAAAGTTGAATCTATTAAACAAAGGGGATTTGACCAGCAACAGTGATGACTTCATCAGCAACAAATCTGAATTTCACTGGGTAAACATAGGACCAATCAAGGATTAAGGAACGATAATGTGACTTTAAAGACTTTGAACATTTGAACAAGACAATTCAGGAGTTTATCAAAAAAGACACATTGAATACAGAAAACAAGGCTTTCAGCAACTTACTGGTGCTTAGTAGGGAATGGGGAATGATCCAATCCATAACTATGAAAAATAATCCCATTCCCATCCATTCCCATCCATTCCTATCCAATCCCATCCATTCCCTGCCCAGTAAGACAAAGCTGGCGATTGCGGCTCCCAACAATGGAAGTGTTGAGCCAACTTGAGCCGAGGTACACTGCTGGCTCTCCACCAACGATCATCCTTCACCAGGGGACTTTGCACCTGGCTATTCCATGGCATGGAAAACCATGGCTGGCCCTATACATAAGTATCTATGGTGTATGTATAGATGTATAGATGTATGTACGTCTGTCTGTCTGTATGTCTGTCTGTCTGTCTGTCTGTCTGCATGCATGCATGCATGCATCCATGTCATTCTGTATGTCTATATATCTATCTATTTATCTATAGATCTATCTATCTATCTCTCTATCTCTCTACCCTCATATCTCTCTATCTCTCTAACTCTCTATTTCTCTATCTATCTCTCTATCTATATCTCTCTCTATCTATCTATCTATTTATCTATCTATCTATATATGTATCCGTCTATCCATCTTTCTATCTACCTATCTACCTACCTACCTATCTATCTATCTATATCCCTATCTATCTATCTATCTATCTCTATCTATCTCTATCTCTATCTATCTATTTATCTATCTATCTATCTTTCTATCTACCTATCTATCTATATCTATATCTATATCTATATCTATATCTATATCTATCTATCTATCTATCTGTCTGGCCATCTATCTATCTATCTGTCTATCTATCTATCTACCTATCTATCTATCTGTCTATCTATCTATCTATCTCTATCTCTATCTCTATCTCTATCTCTATCTCTATCTCTATCTGTCTATATCTATCTATATCTATCTATATCTATCTATCTCTATCTATCTATCTATTTATCTATCTGGATGTAACATGGATATAAGGGACCCAATACATGTATCTGTACAATTGGAATGCAATGTGATATATCCAATAGATCATCAACCATTGTTGCTAGTTGAAATTACCCAGAAGAGCAAGGAAATTCACAGAGCCTGACTGGAAGACTTCACCTTATCCTAACGTGTTCTGTCATCTGTGGGTCGGTCAAAAAAATAGGCAAACTGATTTGGCAAACCAATCAAAAATGATCTCAATTGGTGTTCATTTTATCTGAAGCTTAGCGCATTGTGTATATATATATATTTATAATATACAAACAATATGTACCTGTATATACATATATAATAAAGTCCCATCATATCTCACTATCAAACAAAACAAATATCACCATATCCATTCACTCCCTATTATATCGCTACTTTTCTTGGCTACAGTAATCCCCACAAATCCACCAACCCATGTCTTCTTCAATATAGTTCTTCCAAATTCTGGATTATTACAGGGTGGTGCCAGTTATACGTTGGTTTATAACCCTCTAACCCGCATTAACTAAAGATATGTAATATATTTCATCTATAATATAATATTTATTAATATATATATATATTAGAATTATGTATCCCAAAAACCATACTTAACTTATAGTTCCAAACCAATTTAGCTAAGTACGGGGCACCACATTGTGGTATTATCTTCCATCTATTCCACTGGACTGAAAAAAAAGGAGGGATTTGAAGCACCGCGTGCCCAGGTCGGGAGCCGCCTGATTCAGGAAGCGACTAGGATCCGGTAACCAGGGCCTGGACAGCCACATCAGAATGCCTCTGGGGTAGAATTTGAATAGCCATGCACATGTCATGTTTTTTCCCAGCTATAAACCTCCATTGCTAGGATTTTCCAACCATGTTTGATGACACCTTTGCGGGGTTCATCAAGGTTTGATGGTAACAAACACTGAGCCATACACATGTCATGTTAGCCGAGCACACCTTCATCACACCCTCATGACGCCATGATGGTCAAAGAATGGACGTTGAAGTCAAGCCATGGTTGGATCTGCCATTGTTTTCCCCGAGATTACCATCTGGTTATGACTAAGACAGCCATGGAAAATCCCTTAATTCATGGAGGTATTAAGCTGGGAAAATCATCTATACATGGGCCATTTTCGATGGCTATGTTAGTCATAACCAGAGGGTATATCAACCCCCCGTTTTTTTAGACCTCTGGGCTGATTCATTTTAGCCGAAAAAAAATGCTAATTTGGGGGAAATGCCTCATGAACCAACCAGGGTCTATCAATTCGTTGATCTTGGTAATCCAACACAGCTGGGTTGCGCAGCTGTGATTCCAAGTAGGTCTCAGCTTCTTACGACAATGCGGGCCACTTCAGGAAGAAAGCCAAACGTAGAGCCTTGCAGAAACTGGCTCGGACTCACTAATCATCTTACTTGTGCTTAGCGAGGGAATGAGGGAATGATCCATAATCACTAGTAATAATAACCCCTTTCCCCCAATAACATCCATTCCCTACTAAGCACCAGTAAGTCATTCAAGCCTTCAAATCAAACATATGGCAAAGCCTGTAACAAACCAGAAATAGATACAAATAGCTGATCTCACTATGCAATGCCAGGTTCTACCAACCCCCTAAAAATGGGACTTATCATGAGTTATCGATCTTCATCCCCAGTGGTCACCATGTCATTTCCCTGTGGATACCATGCCCCTGTGAACACCCCTTGAGGTCACCAGCAAAACATCACAGATACCGTTGGGGGTTCACAAGAAATAGCAGCAAAACATAGACCCAACAGCGATCTATATGTATGGTAGGTGTATATAAAACTGGTTGGTGGTTCATAATAATGGTTAATGATGATGGTTTTTATGTGGTTAATGATGGTTAATAACATTTTCTGGTTGGTGTTTGAGCCCTACCCCTCTGAAAAATAGGAGTAAGTTGGGATGATGACATTCCTAATATATGGAAAGATAAAACATGTTCCAAACTACCAATCAGATAAGTTGTGGGTCCCAACACGGACCAAACATGGTGTAGGATCACATTTTTTGGGTCCCTATCAGCCCTATCATCCTATCTTTATCATGCAAGTTCAGGCCGCACACCCTGTGGACATGGTATCATACCGGCCTGGAAATTGAACCCGGCAATGAACCATCCGTTATAATGGAAAAATCACCGGCATATGCCTATCTGGATTGACAGCCATGGGATTTTCCCTTGCCACCGGAAGATACTCCGTACTCCGTGATTTCAAGAGGACTGGGGCTATTGAGTTACCCTCTGGTAAACTAACATAGCTATTGAACATGGCCATTTATAGTGGATTTACCCATTAAAAATGGCGATTTTCCATAGCTATGTTGGTTTACCAGAGGGTATTCTTTTTTTGGCGCAATTGCGTCTCAGCGAGACTGGCAAGCATAGATTGGCGAGCACACTCATCTTTGCTCGTATCTCCATGACTGATTGGTTAACTCGTATTCCCCTTGGCTGCCTCACTGTTCTTGTTGCATGGAAGAAAGGCACCTTAAACAGGGACTTGTTATTTGCATTTATTTATCTGGTAACTAGATAACATAATAACATTAATATGATACATTCCTATAGGGGAAAATCATAAATTTTATTCGGACAATGAAACATTCCTAATTCTAATTTATAATTTTCCCACATAACCATTACATGTTCCACATAAATGTGAACATTTCTAGGGGATTTCCAAGGCATGTCTGAGGGTCCGGAAGGTGCGTGCTCGAAAAACTTGCGGGAAAACCTGGCGATGTTACTTAAGGATGTGCTTAGTAAATGGAAAATCATCCCAGACCTACTTATTACATGGAAAACACTTTAGGCATAGAATGGTATACATGGGTTACAATGAGATGAAAATTGTATCCCCTTACTAAGTGGGACATACCCCCGAAAAGGTGGAAAGAGTTGTAATATCCACGGCCAGGATACCCACTTAAATAGCATGGGCATTTATAGTAAAGCATCCAACTGGGGAATAGTCAAATCATGACCCTCCTTAGTCTTAACCCATAGGATCCATGGTGCTGGAATATGAATCCCAACATTTGCCCCATAAATAAATGTCCCAGTTTTGTAAGTTTTTAAATACCAGCACCGCACCGGATCCGTCATGGGTAACATGTTTTGCCTGATGTCAGACGGCCCCCTTGTGTACAGTACCCCTCCGAGGCTCCAGATTGCAACCGCGCCGCGCCTCCGCCTCCGCCTGCGGATCGATACAGCTTCGGAGCTTTGTCCTCCAGCGGCCGTGGTACCGCAAATCCTCACCTAGTACCAAGTAACATGGTGAATGATGAAAACATATTTCAACTTGCCAAGAAGTCGAGGAAGGACACATAGTTAGACAATTCCTAGATGCGTCCATTTCTGTTGACGCGCTTCATTTATTCTAATGGTATTGAAAATGAAACACAACAATGAACTGCAATCACCAAAATGCATCAAAATGCTAGAAAGATCTAGAAAGTCCAAATGATCACTTGTTTTAGTAGGATTTTTTACAATGTTCATCAATTTTTCGATCTTATTCTTTGGGGATGACTATGACCATCACCAACCAGACCGGTCTTTCAGATCCCAGATCCAGGTCGACCAACTGTGGCTCCCGGCAGCAGCGTCAGGGTAAAGGCTGACCCCTCAAAGGCGCGCGAGGGGCGGTTCCGAAGAAGATCACCTTGGGCCAGTTGGCTCGGAGGAGGCATGATTCGATGTTAGATCGTTTTTGTTGGGGATGGGGATGGGGCGGGGTTGGAAGAAGACATTGGGATATAAGCATATATATAGATAATTATAATTGATTATGTACATTATCATCCATTTATCCAATTAAAGAAAGATAGGGATATCATGTACCTAATGGGAATTTAACAAATTGGGAAGAGATTCGATTTATGGGAGGAATAATGACAGCCTCCTTGTTCAGTTGCGAGTTGAAGATGGTTTATGGTTTATGGCACTGTCAATTCCACATTATAATAATGTATGATATTGTATGTCTGTATGTCAAAGTATATATATATATATTGTATATATATATACGTATATATTTGTACGTATATATATATACGTATATATGTGTACGTATGTAAGTATATATATATATATATGGGCCATTATGGGCCTACTGATCCGAATCTAGAGCCTCCCCCTTAGAGCTGGGGTGGTTCTCTGTTGGGGAATGATTTTTTAGGGCCCCCTAAATTCCTGGCCTTCCTGAAATTCCTCAGGGTCCCATTGATCGGCTTGGATCGGGTTGATCGGCTATACCATTTCCTAACGGCAGACCAATCGAATAGGTGGTGATGTTCAGCCAGAAAAATCATGCAGAATTGGAACTCAGAATGCAATCACAATTCTGAAAAACAGCACTCGGGCTGTGTATCGGAATATATTTGGCGTACAACAAGCAGATCTAAGCCACGCCTCGCTCCACCAAGTGGCGGGTGGGGCAGACCAAGCCCAAGGATGCAACCTGAATCCGAGACTACCAGTGTTGGAATTCAGATGGAGGTAGTAACCTTCAAAGTATTTGGTGATGTTCATGTATCCCATAGGATCCATGGTGCTGCTATATATGGTAACATTTACCACCAATATACCCCAAATGTTAGCATATATACCATACATGGATCCTATGGGTATGGCTCTTGAATGTATGTTGGCTTGATCCGACACAACGATTTTCATGAATGAATTGGAGTCTTGTGGCTGTAAAAGGACACGGTTTTGCTCTGGGTCGGTATGACCACCTCAATTCCTGCCCAGGACTGCAGAAATTCACTTCAGGCACCACAGAAATTGCCGCGAGGCCTTTTTTTCTTCAGTCCATGGTCGAAATCTTTGCGACTCCGGACATCCGAAAGTGCCCCCTTCCGGCCCCGCCATGTTGACAGGATCCACTACGCTGGCGCTGGTGGCGGTTCCTCCTGATTCCAAAGCTTCCAACCAGTTCCCCACCCAGGTTTACCTCATGGGTAAAATGGATTCCGTATGGAAACAGCTGAGGTGAAACTGAGAATTTTCATCACCTTCTACCATCTTTCCAGGATGTTCTACATATTTCTGCAGTGAATCTGTTTCAAACATGTTCGCTGCAAACCCTAGGTTTGCCCGCGGCGAATCCCGCATATCCTTTGACATGCTCAAATCCATGCGTAGGGTTTAAGTTTTTTACTTTCCAAAACAACAAACCTTAAAACCCTAAAACCCTAAAACCCCAAAACCCTAAAACCTAAAACCCCAAACCCTAGATTAATACCCTAAATCCTGAAAACTTAAAGTCTAAATCACTGCGTATAGCCAATGTTTTCATTCATCCTCTGGTGGTAAGTATATCATATTGTTTGGATATGTTGTTTGAGTGTGGGCGAACCCGGGGTTTGGAGGGAACATGTTCTTTCGATGTTCTTGATGTTCTTCCACTTTTCCAAATTTCAACCAAAACAACTCAGCCGAACATCCATCCCATGCTGTCTGAAAATGATACCCACAATTTCTGGCCATTTCATAGGATATTCACCAATGGTTAACCATGGTTACCCTCTGGTAAACAAACATAACTATTGAAAATTGCCATTTATAGTGAATTTTCCCATTCAAAATGGTGATTTTCCATAGTTATGTAAACGTTTACCAGAGGGTAAGCAATGGATTTGGGACCCATGATCCATACCCCCAAGTCGTCCTGGAAGTCCAAGGTAGACCCCGAGGCCGTTCCGGCCAAGGTGCCCTTGTGCAGCTCCGAAGCGGCTCCGTCCTGGTGAGGTGAAAATGGACCACTCTGCACTGGGAATTTTGAGATAAACCCATCTGAGGCTGCAAATTTACTTGTAAATTATATATCTATATTATATAATATTATATATATATGTATATAATGTTGTATATATATATATGTACATATATATTTATACATATAATATTACGGCCAGGCGCTATGTGTTGCCCGGAAGGTTCAAATGGCGTTTAAACATGTTTAAACATTATCCTTCAACATGCTCAAACACCTGCACAGGGCCAGTGTTTTGACATTTCCCAGACGACGAACACTAAACCCTAAACCCTAAACCATCCTAAACCCTAAAACCCCAAACCCTAAAATCCTAAACCCTAAAACCTAGTCTCTGAAAGCTTTGAATCCTAAACTGGAAAACACTCCGTACATGCACGCAATATTTTCTGCAATCTCTCCTATCATATGTATATATATATATTCGACAGCACGACATTCTCTTTATGTTAATCTCTGGGCAACACAGTTGGGTCTGTGGGTAATATTATATCATAAAATTATCTATATTATCAATATATATATATTTTTTATATAAAAACATATATATATATATATATATATATATATATATATTTATCAAATTAAATATTAAGATGTAAAATGAAGCATAGCCAGCTGTCAGGAAATATGGTGGTACCTTTTTCCATCGTCCCGTGAGGATGGCCAAAATAACACAGGTGACGTCGCTACAATGCCGACGTCACAGTGTCAGAGTCATCTATAAGACTTTTATCTATGTGTTGGGATGACTTATAGACTTATATATATATATATATATATATACAATATGTATATATATAGAGAGATCAGACTATCTAAAAAAAAAACTGACTGATCTAAAAAGGTATCGACATGTATCTATGTGTGTATATATGTATTATAAATATGTCTTAAAACATGTATTATATATATATGATATACATATTCTCTACATGTATCTGGTTGGTGGTATACCTACCCCTCTGAAAAATATGAGTCCGTTGGGATTATTATTCCCAATATATGGAAAAATAAAACATGTTCCAAACCACCAGCCAGGTATATTATATATAATGATATAAAATGATATAAATATACATATGAGCGATCGGCAAAACTTCAATTGTAAAATGCGATCTCGGGGCAAAGTTATCGTTTTTGGGACTTCACTATATCGTTTTACAGTATATCCTGATTGCATCATCCGCATCCCCTGGCAAACTGCATGCGGAAAGCCTTTTTACACCTCC
>Ga0126342_10013005_pt1 | contig 14787 bp, 8 predicted proteins | sample Cyp1metagenome_FD_92528 | JGI IMG/M metagenome (GOLD analysis project Ga0126342, IMG submission 92528) | Coral microbial communities from Lord Howe Island, Old Settlement Bay, Australia - Cyphastrea 1 metagenome | ecosystem: Host-associated > Invertebrates > Cnidaria > Coral ... | reverse complement strand
CATACATTACATACATACATACATACATACATACATACATACATACATACATACATACATACATACATACATACATACATACATACATAGATACATACATACATACATACATACATACATACATAGATACATACATACATACATTGATACATTGATACATTGATACATTGTACACATACAAATGCATGTATATTGTGTGTATGAATATATATATATATATATATATTGTTATCTATATTCCCGTTATATCCCGACTGTTCCGATTATATAAATCCACAATTTTCAGGCTATCGGCCAGAGACCTGAGCATCCACCAATGATCGGCTGTGTTGATGGTGAGTCTACCTGGTATATCACTGAGATATGGTTGGTATATGTTAGTATAATAAAGGGATTTATTCCTCAAATATCCTGAAATTGTGTTTTCAAAATCCAACAACCCTAAAGTACTTTCCAGAAATGGTGTATTACAAAAAAATAGTGAGAAACTCCTTATTCCAATATTATTGTTTACTCCAACTCATTTTCCTAAATTTGAGTACCCTTCTTATTCAAGAAAGATGGACAACCCTGATTTTGTTGATTATCGAATTGTACGGAGATTTCGCCATAGTTGTTTACTGGGCGGGCCACTGGTGAGTACGATAAAGTGATGTTATCTACCTCAGGGATGGTCTCACTTCCAAATTGATGAATCTGTGCCGGGTTAGCACCAATCAGCTACCTAGGCACTAACCCGGTAAGGGTGAACTATGAGGTTTGATCCTTTTTGGGTGGATCGTGAGCCTAAAAAAATATCCATAGTTTAGGGCCAACGCCTGATCCGGGGTTTTAGCCAGGAACGTGAAAAATGTACATCAGCATACTCCGTTCCGTTTCTTAGTAAGGTATAAAAGGTTTGTAGCAGCTGACCATGGGCAGATTGTCTAACAGTGTTTGGTCACAATGGGTATTCTCTGAAACACACAAACAAGTTCGCTGTTGTTTTGTCAGCACCAAGACTTGTTTGACTGCTTTTTGGGATTTACACTCGAGGGGAACCCTGAAATACACTAGGACTCTTTTAAAAGAGACCGAGTTGAAATTTGTTCAGCACGTGCTTTTGTTTACTTGGAGATAGACATGGTCTCGTCCATCAACATCATGACGCGGTGTTGCCCATACGATTAAACCGTAATTAGTGATTAGCCCAAAAGAAGCTTCACAAGCCATGGCCATTGTTTTGAGGAATTCTTCCCACCAGGCTAGGCTCATGGTGCTTTAATTTTCTTACAATCTATAATGTGTTTTGTGACCAGTCGGGCGTGTCCAATGCTTCCCCTGGCATCCCAGGCTGTTGACATGCGTGGAATCCGACAACGTGCTGGGCAAAGAGGCCGGTTGACCGCGGATGTGGATGTGGGTCACTTGATCGTGGGGAGTGTACCCTGAGGTTTCTATATATTTTCTATCCGACCTCAAAAAGTTAAATTCCAATCCTTGATTAAACCAGAGGGTAAGCTTTCTCGTGGATTTCCGAATTTGATGGAAAATCACATGTTTCAATAAACTTACAGGAGGCCAGGAAGCCTGCGGGTTCTTGCCTCTGACCAGCAAAATGCAGTTTTTGTAAGCTTTCCCTTCAACCGATTCAATTGGAATTACAGGGAATGATGGGGCGCAGAGGACAGCAACTTCTTGGCTAGGTCCAATTCAAACAAGACCTGTGTTGAGTGTGAAGTCTGCGGTTCCTTCAGGATTTCGCAGGGATCGCCGAGAAGTGGAAGGTGAAATGAACTTCACCACAGGATTTTTGGTTTTGGATTGGCTTCTCCCCACCAGTGGACTTTGCCAGTTGGGAGCTCGAAAAGATATGATCCTGGTAGGATCGCCTCAAAAAAAAATAAACACCCTCTGGTGTCATCAAACATTGCGATTTCTGGGCAATCCCCTAGCCGCCTAGCCATGGCCGCAGGACTTCAAGAGAAGTTTGATCGATTGCCCCTAACCCAGAGGGCAGGCTGCCGAAACAAGCCAGTTTGGGTTAATAATATTGCTATAGATGGTTATATACCCCCATGTTAAATATAATACAAGCCAGTTTGGTGTGTGAAACAAGCCAGTTTGGTGTGTCTGACCATGGGTTAATATTATGGTTATATACCCCCCAGTTTTTGGTCGTCTACAGAGAGAACATGATGAAAACAAGTGAATTTGGGGTGCCCTATTTTCAGACCCAGTAGTTGCAATCACGGCTAGTGAAGTACCTGAGTGGCAACCGCAAGAGTTGAGAAACATTGACACGTTTGATCATATTCCTGCTGGTAGGACTAGGTGGGGTTGAACTGGAAAGGTATGCGAGACATAGTGCGATTCCTAGTACCCTTTAAAACGGGTCATACTACGACCGTCATTCGACCAAACATGAGACCCCACCATATTCGTTTATCCTGGGCAGTAACATCCTACATCTTGTGGTATCTCAGCTCAGTGTGGGATGCGTTATGAAGAATTGAATGCTGCAGGAGTGACTTTCAAGTAAAAGAATCATGTGTGTGTGTCACACATTAATAGACACAGTGGTACACATACAGATACACATTGAACATCATTTAATATAATATCATATCATATCACATCACAACACATCATATCATATCATATCATATCATATCATATCAGCCTCACTGTCAAAAAAGGGGTTGCTGTTGACATTGCGTTGCCAAGGTACAGATTGCGAAATGCTTAGCCGGAGCCTGCCAAGCAGCCCGAGCAGCCGCGCCAGACCTCCGTTGGGATGGCGAAAAGACAAAGTAGCTGCCCTTATTTTTTGGCTGTGGAAATATGGAAATTTATGGTAAAACTATGTAAATATGTACATTTTATGTGAATAGAGATCATTCAAGACCTGTGGATCATTCATTGTTGAGATGGACATTCACGACTCCCAGTTTTGATGTGAATAGAAGGGGAGAATGAAAGTCCAACGGTTTTGATGTGACTAGAATGGATTATTCTAGGCTTCTGCCTCATACCATCTCATACCCCTGTGGCAACTATATAATTGCTTTAATTGCAATGGGAAGTATGGCACTGTTCTCAGGAATGAGGTTGTAGAAACACAAAACCCTACCATTCCCAGCCTCCCAAAGCTGTTCGAGCATCGTCCCTCACGCAGATACCCTCACAGCAGCATGGGCCTCAAAGATCCTCAAAGTGTGGAGTTTTGTGGGCAAAGGGTATACTTTCTGGTATATAATTCAATCCGGTTGACTAATAAATGGGAAATGGTCAACATTGCCAGTTTAGATTACCAGAGATTACAGGGGTAAGACTAGCAGAATTATATCGTATGCCATGGCTTTGTTAATTTGTTAATTTTTGTTATGTGCATTTGGATGATGCTTGGAGTGGTATTGGCTTATTCTTCTTAAGAAGGGATTGTGTGAGCCAGCACAGTCAGTGATGTCTAGCGATTGGGCACGTTTGGTGGTTGTGTTTTGTGAACTAAGATTGGCGGGAAGATAGTTAGTCACTACACAGACTATATAGGTGAAATTGGTTATACCACAATAGGCACTTGGCCACGAGATCGAACTCCGAATTCATGAGCCCTCAGATTCCAAGAGGTCTCAAATTCGCAAGCCCTTGGTGCTTGATAATTCAATGAGAACTCCCCAAAAATCTGCAACAGCAGGGAATCACCCTTTACCTCTAGCCCTAACTAAGAATAGCTGAATAGAAGCCGGGGCTTCAGCAAAGGATTCCTGTTCAATCGTTGAGTGCCAAAGACACCATTTCCCCTAGGAGGTTTCCCTATCATTCAGAATTCCCGCGCCTTTTTTTTTGTTGTATTCCAAGCCACACCTGATATAGGTATCGGTATCGTCGTATGTATATATATATAATAGATTAATATAGTTACATATGTGTTAGAAGATAGAGTAGATTTACATAATTTAGCGTCGATATATTGTTGTAGGGGTCTCCAAGGAGATAATCTATATATATATATAACTGTATGTATACTGTCTATCACGAAGAAAATCCTGGATGTTATAGACGATGTTCACCCCGCATTTTCCAGGTGTCCCACTTTTCTATGGGAGTTCTATTTTTTTGGGATCATATCCCCACGACTCCCTGGGATTGTACCCAGCTAAGCTGTTCTAAGGCTTAACTGGCGACAGGAGCGAAGCGCCAAATCGCAGTGACTGGGACGGCATGTTGGGTGATTCTTAGGACCTAAAGCCATCAACCACACGAGTCTAAGAATATGAGATATCATGTATATATATATATATTAGAAGTTATAGCTATGGACATATTAGCTTATACAATGCTTAATGGATAAAAATAATCAGACAATCGATTTAGAGTTTCTGCATTCTTACCTCTTTGGATATAAAACCATTGTCAATTGTCAGCCATCCAAAATTATAGGTCAGTATTGTTGAGGCAGAGCCACAAGACGGGGAGGTAGCTGCATATGGCAATATTTGGATGCACACTATTTTTGTGTATATATATAAGTTGTAAGACAAGCAGTGTCATACTGGTACAATGAGTATATTGTAATCATTCAACATTTTTCAACCAAAGGGAGACAACCACCGGTTGTTTCTCATTTATAATTTGCAGCCACCAGATATATATATATATATATATGTTTTTTTTGGTTGAAGGATTTTGAGCTCCCAGCCAGCCATTTATGGCACGATCCGACAAGTAAGTTCAGCAGATATTTGAGTACTGTAGTCTGAGAAAAACTTGTTAGTAATGCAGTAATATCTATGGCCATTTCAGGAACCTAAATTGGAGGTACCTACCATATATAAGGCCTATATAAGGGGTCCTGAAATTTCAATTGATAATATGCTTAGCTCAGTAGCCTACTGAGCTGCTGTTCCAAGTGTCGTCGATGTTCCTCCAGCTGTGCAGGCGCACAGACGCAGGGCCACCAGCCCTCACGGGTACGCTTGTGATGCCACAGCCCCTTGGGTCACATGGAGCGGTTCGGAGTTATGTTATTTTCCCGTCTTAAAATGGGGAGCCAGGGAGCTACTAAGAGTTTCCCGACCACATGATAGTTCTATGAGATGTATTGAGATCTCTGAAATTTGATTTTGAATTATGTTCTTTCAGGCATGTTGTTTGGAACTGATATGTCACAAAGGTGTGGAGGTACATGTATTGCATACATTGTGCTACATCACTATATATGTCTATGTATAAAACAATTATACACATAGATATAGATGACGACTCTGTCTTGAAAGAAACCTGTTGGTTTCTGCGATTATGCTGAGTTGAGGTGCCGATATTTCGTTGAATATCCACCGGAAACCACAAAGCTCACCTGCAGTCTTTGAGAACAGGAACCACACATGAGTCCTGATTGAACTGCTTGGTTGATTCAAGGGTTGAAGCCATAAGACGATATAAGATAGCTCTTTCATCAGAAACAATAGGGATTTCACAGCTCTTAGATCAGAAACATTGGACACTATTTCCAAGTCAACTGGAAAGTGGGTATGATGAACCAATACAACTGGTGGTTTCAAAATAGGTGAGATCAATAAATTCTCGTTCACCTTGGTGAGTCGCCTCGGCGAAGCCAATGGAGCTGTGGCGCAAAACAAAACACCCCTTTTATTTTGGTTGAGTACAAAGAAGGGGGTTATACGATGTTAAATGGCTATACTATCCAATACACATATGTTATCATATATTCATATATATATATATACATATTATATCAATATATCAATATATCAATATATCAATATATCTGGTATCATAATCCCTAAACTGGACAATCCCATGGAAATCCTATCAACCAACCAATATCAGAAGTGACAGCTGAGGGTTTTCACATCCCATGCTTTGAAGTGTCCTGACCACAGGGCTATCCTAAAGCCTGAAGCGGGACAAGCTTGAACATGTCATATCACATATAAATACATATAATATTATAATATAGATGTAATATATACTATATATAATATATACTATATACAGTATATGAGTTACATCATGCTGAACGTTGATTCTTAGTTCCGTATGCCTCTGTTTTTTCCCGTGACTTGAGCCCCAGGTTTGAAGCGCCCAGCTCCACCGATACTTCAGGGCCCTTTTGAGAAAAAAATCACCGCGCAGCCACCGGCCTCGGCATTCTCCTCACCGGCCTCGCCATGATAAGATGAAGCCAATAGGAATCATCCAAAGGCTTATTGTTGATTTGAGAATTTGCGAAATCTTTGGCCCAGAATGAAACAATAGGACGAAGTATAAGGAAATTGAGGGTTGAAGCATTCACCAACCATTCAAACATCTGGACCAGCTATTGTTGCTGGGATTCTAGCCACCGAATATCCGGCATCCTGGAACCCCAAAGAACCAGAAATTAGGGTCATGTTGGCTGTTGCTGTAGTTGGAAATTCAGCACCAAGACAGGAAGATTCGGACGGGTCAATACCCACTTGGTGGTTTATTCTTTTTGAATAGCAGGTGAAGTTCAAAACATGCTTATACTAATGGAAAAAGTTTCCGTTTGCCCACCGAAGTCTACGACCTACTTTATGTAGGCTCAACAACCACAGTATGGAACCATTTTGGGGACCAACAAGTTTACAGCTCCACGTTTTGCTGTGAAAAGTAAGGCATTACAGGTTACCAGTTTTGCTGTGATTTTTGAGCCGAAATGACGGGTGAAGCGCTGTCCTTGGGAAACGCAAAGACAGGTCCCTCAGAAGTATCCAAAAGGATTCAAAGGGCATCGTTTCATGTTTTTGTTGTTTTTTTGTACAGTCTTCTTAAGGTACAAGAAACCTGTTTGAACATATAGAAGGCTTTATCTCAAAATGGGAATGTTCATCCGTCGAATAGCCACTTGACTAGCTTGCCGGGTGGCCGTTCATGTTCAGATCAGACTCTTCAGCCCAGAGACAGCCCAGCGAATCCTACCAGGTTTTGGATTTTGCCGTGTGGTAACCACTTACCCTCTGGTAAACATACAAAAAACTATGAAAAATCACCATTTTTAATGGGTCAATCAACTATTTCTATGGCAATTTTCAATAGCAAACTGTTTGTTTACCAGAGGGTCATCGGTAATCGCCAGGTTTTCCCTATGGTGGTAGATTTACCATGTGGATAGGTATTTTGTAGATGGTCCACATCCACAGTTCTTAGAGTTTAAATGTAAACCCACAAAGGTACAAGAGTGGTGGTGTAGGCTTCCAAGGCTTGTAGGTATTTGCCCAATCTTAATATGGTTGATCCTCTCCAAGAAATGCTCATGTATATATATATATACACATCATTATTGTTATTACTATTAGTCCTAGTGTATACAGGAATTGTATTATATTATATATATTATTTATTATCATTATCATTAATATGTATATATATATAGTTATATTATATATAGTATATTATATATATAGTATACTTTATTGATGTATATTATATAAAATATAATATATATATATAATATATAACGTATATATATAATATGGAGGTATCCTAAAAATAGTGATATCCCCAAAACATACATGTTAGGTTGGGAATTTCCATGAAATAATCCGTCCAGCTATTGGGGTACCACCAATTTAGGAACATATATATATATATATATGTATCATTTATAGCAATCGGTACACGTATTCTAGTCCAAGGAAGCAGAGCTTTGTTGTTTCTTCCGCTGAGCTTTTGGGTCGAGTTCAATCGCAGTTGACATTGGGAAGGGGATACCAAATTTCTTTATCTACTTCCAGTCTAAAGGTTTTAGGTGGTTGTTTTAGCAGTTCTTTTAGGATTGTTCAATCTTGAGTGTAGAAGAACACACACAGACTCTTTAGACATACTGCTTCAATTGAGGGCTGTAATCCTTTGATGGGGATACTCCCCAAGCCACCCCGAACTTGGTTGCCTCCAATTCTCATGGCGTCAAGGTAGGCCAAACGGGGTCAGAATGCAGTACATTTTCTCACCTCACAGATGCCATCACCATCCCAAGAACTAGTCTTTCAGGAACATTCACAGAAAACCTCTAGATATGGGAGTAAACTTAGTAAGCCATGGTCTCAACATGCTTCAACCGTCAATTTCAATCGTCATCAACGTGATCAACCCATTGTAACATATCGACCCACCCAACTTTTGGACAGGTCTGCCTTCCTGCGCCAATGGTGACATCCGTGTGCTGAGACCGTGTATGAGGCACGCCAAAAGCTTAGTCGGAAAACGAGCGGCCGGGGATGGATGGGTAACAGGGGAACACATCAAACGAACAGGTGCTTTGGTGTTGGAATAAAGATCATAAAGGCCATAGCACGGTATTACGCAGATATTTGTCATGATCTGGGAATTTCCATTATAAAAACTCATAAATCCCGGGCCAGATCACTGTCTTCCAGCGACGACGATGAAAGCGGCGAAGCAGCGTGCGAAGCGAACGAGAGCGCAATGATGGCGGGAGTGAAGAGCCAGCGTGCCTGCGTATTCATGTGGCGATCTTGTGGCTATTCCGGTTTGTTTGTTTGGTCGGTTGCTTGTTTGTTTGCTTGTGTGTGCTTCTCTGTTTCTTGATGTGCTGCTTTGATGTTTTCAGGCTGATGTTGACAATAATCCCTTCCTCCTAATACTACCCCCACCACAAATAATAAACATGTCAGGTAGTTTTTAGTATTAGGGAGGTGTTTATTATTGGGAAACCCTATATTTAATAAAATTAAAACCTTATTAATACAAACGATTTTTTCCGATTTCAAAATTAATTAAATTCCCTTATATAACGCAATTAAACTATTGCCCAAAATTGGATTTCGAAGCGGACCCTATTAATAAAATTAAAACCTTAATAATAAAAAACAAGCTTGTTCGATTTCAAAATCAGTGAAATTTCCTTTTATAACGCAATTAGAATATTGCCAAAAATTGGATTTCGAAGCGGACCCTATTAATAAAATTAAAACCTTAATAATAAAAACAAGCTTGTTCGATTTCAAAATCAGTGAAATTTCCTTATATAACGCAATTAGAATATTGCCAAAATCTGTATTTCGAAGCGGACCCTATTAATTAATAAAATTAAATCCTTAATAATAAAAACTAGTTTGTTCGATTTCAAAATCAGTTAAATTTCCTTATATAACGCCATCAAAATATTGTCAATCGAAGCGGACCCTATTAATAAAATTAAAACCTTAATAATAATAACTAGTTTGTTCGATTTCAAAATCAGTTAAATGTCCTTATATAATGCAATTAGATGCAAGTAGAATATTGCCAAAAATTGGATTTCGAAGCGGACCCTATTCATAAAATTAAAACCTTAATAATAAAAACTATGTTTTCCGATTTCAAAATCAATTAATTTTCCTTATACAACGCAATTAGACTATATATTGCCAAAAATCTGGAATTCGAAGCGGACCCTATTAATAACATAAAAACCTTAGTAATAAAAACTGGTTTGTTCGATTTCAAAATCAGTTAAATTTCCTTATATATAATGCAATCAAAATATTGCCAAAAATTGGATTTCGAAGCGGACCCTAATAATGAATTAAAAGCCCTAATATGACAAATTAATTTTTTTCGGACGGATCCTAATAATAAACACCCCAGGGGTGACTAGTTTTTATTATTATAGGGGGCGAAACACACAAATGGTAGCTTTAATTTTAAATTGTTTTCTAAAGGGGATCAATTAAAAGTCAAATTGGCCAATCTGAAATTTTCCGAAATTGGAGATGGACCCTTGTTTTTAGTATTTGGGGGACGTTTAGTAATAGGGGGAAGGGATTAATGTTGATGTTGGTGTGATTGTGTCGTGGTGAATTGCAGCAGTTTTGTTTGTTTCTTTTGGATTCTTTGGTTCTTACGCATATCTCTCCTGGTTGTCACAGCAGGTCTTGTTTTCCTTTGCTCGTCATCATCATATCAGGATCCCACATGATGCCAAACCGTTGAAGTGTCAGTGATGTCCTTCTTCTTATTCTTCTTATTATTCTTTTCTTTTTCGTCTTCTTCTTCTTCCTCTTCTTCTTCTTGTTTTTATTGTTATTAACTGCTGTGTGTGATGTAGATGTTAATATTAGCAATCAGGTTGCTGTTATACAATTATCAACACTATTACTGCTGTTGTTCCTGTTGTTAGTAGTGTTATTACAACTACCGCCGTTTGTTGTTGTTCTGGTCAGTGGCTGTTGCTGCCCGAAGCGCCCTGTATTGCGACAGCAGTGCTTCAAAATGGCGTTGCCTGAAAGTCGAGGGAACAAAACAACGGAGGGTAAAACTCAGCGTTTTCCGGATTCAAGCATGTTAACACTATCCTTGGAGGAGAATCCCATCAAAAATCTGACCCGTCCAAATGTGCTCGACCACGGGGAAACCATGTCTACCTGTCTGTCGGAGAGAGAAGCCACGGTCCCCTCTTGCAGCCACATTTGGCCATGTTTTTTGGGAACATCCCTGATACATTGTTTTGAAGCGAAACATAGGAAACCCTGCAATTGAAGATGTCCCATTCTTGCGAATCAATCAGAAAGTCTCAAACTTCGAGGAAAAGCTTCGATAAGAGAAGTTGCGCTGCACACTATACTGCACACCACCAAGAACATGCTCCCTTGCACAAATAGGGTAGTCTGCATGTCTGCCACATTTACCCAAACAATGACCCATGTTAATAAAGATGCCAGACATGGATATCATGGATTCTAGGGAAGCCTTACCAGTGCCAGATGTGGCCTTTTCACTCGCATTGCTATGTCGTTGCGGCCGCATCCCAGAACAGATATAGCGCACGACGAAGGAAACCAGCTTCAACTTGACACATGCCGATGCACCGGCAACGTTCCGCAACGCTGGTGAAATGGTATCGAAAACACACACCATTAACAAACAATATTCAAACATGAATGAATCATGTAAAACATATAGTAACCACAGCTACACATGGGATTGAAGAGCCAAACCTATCCAAACGTCAAAAATATCTCGAGATATCTCGCCACCCGCTGAGCCTTGATTCAAGGGAACAATGCAATGAATGAACATGTGACCAACATGTGACCAACGTAACCAAACAAGATACGTTTGAACATCTCTCGAAAGCGAAATGCAACACGTGCACACACAGACTTGCGCCTCCAAAACCGCAACGTTTGCGTGGTGACCCTTCCCACTGGAAATCCACGCAACTATTCGCAGTCCCACGGGCGACTGTCAAGGGACTATGTACGGCGACATCCATTATTTCAGTATTGAAATCGCGTTGTTGCATGGTTCGGACACATTCACTTGTGAAATCCATGAAAAATTATGAAAAATTGATGTAATTTATATCGTATAATGCGTGTAACGTTTTGAATTTTGTTTGCTCGCAGCACTTTTTCCTGGTCCTGTGCCATTTGTGATATTTTGTGGGTTTGTCACGTCTTGATTGTTTTCTTTTAAATTGCCTCCAAAGCGAGTCAACTGAAAGGTGAATAAGAATTGGCGCTCATACAACGAGGCAGTCAAATAACTTGACTCAAGTTTAGGGTTCAGTTGGCGTTCCTTTTTCATCTTTCTTTGACTTACTGAAACGGATGTTTAACCAGGTTAATGCGAGATGCGATTTCTTCCGTTTTATTTATATAATTGAAATGATGGAACAATGACGGAAGAACATACCTCACCAAGACAACACAGCGGAAACAAAAAACAAAAGGGCGAAGAACTCGAGGAAACGGCAGGAAAACCAACAGTAGTTTTTTTTGGTGTCATTGCATCATCCGATTATCATCTGTCTTGACAGAGATCGATGATCGGTACTTGAGTTAATTTTGATTTCTGAACTAGTGTTCATGGATAAAACATGTTGAAAGACTGGTGCGAGCAGAAGTGATTCTGTGTTCATTTAGAATGCTCTTCAAAAAGCAGAGGCTGGAAACAACTCGCATTTGACAGACACCGGACGGACGAAGCGAAAGCGCAGAAGAACAAGAGAACCTGAACTTTGCATACACAAACGCACACACACACAATGCACATTGCAAAATTATGCTTCCCAATCACTGAGCACGATGAAGAGCTGGGAATCAGCAAAAGAACATTCATCACCTTTATTCTCTCTCTCTCTATATATATATGTTAGTATTAACCACCATGTAGAGTATATATATATGTTAGTATATTAACAGCTGGCACCCTCCCAACCTGACCAACTTGCTTCAAACATGCCACACATCCTGGCGGAGGGTTGACAAACCAAACAGCATGGCAACATATGGCAACCGAGGACCGGTCAGCACAAAGCCAACATTTTTTTTTTTACAAGTGGGAACCCCCAAAATTAAGACTAAGACCAGATTCGCAAGAAATTTCCCAGAAAGAAAACCCTTGAATTTGTGGCCTGTCACGGTGTTTGCCGGGCTTGAATGGCATAGTGATCCGGCTCTGCAAGGTTCGGCGGACCTCGTGCCAGCACATAAGAAACCCCGGCCAACCTTTACCTTGCCTTAAATTATACCTCATACAAACCCAACGATTGTTTGAATAACATTTAAACCTAGCTACACCCCTACAAAAGTTCTAGCACAAGCTTACGAATACCTTGACATTAAAGTTACAGCAACCCGAAATACAGCCAAACATCGCTAAACACAAATGGAACGCCAGGCAAATTTGCAGGAGAGACGTTGCAAGTATTGTGCGATTTAAAGGAATAGAAAATTATGATGATTGAACCGGCGATATTTTGAAGCCATTGTGCTAACATGTGCTAACAACGTGCGGGAAGTTTAAAAAATAAATTTAAACAGTATCAGGAGCAAACACCACGCAAAGCCGTGCAAAGCCTAGATTTACTTTGAGTGTTGTAAATACATCGCGAGCGAACAAATAAAAACACAATTAAGATGCAAAATGGAAATTGTAGTTCCAATGCTGCGATCTCGTAGCGAAGGAGATTCAAAATATAAAATGGTGCAAATTGTCCAGCTTAGGCGCTGTGAAAAATTGCAAACATGATGGGTCGATGTCCTCAACAATACCCAATAGATCCGGCTAGGTTATTTTTTAGCCTTAAAGAAAGTTATAGTTATATGATATATGCTAACTATTCAGATGTTTTTTAGGGTTGCTATTTATATAACATGTCTTTATTATTGTTTTTTAAGTTATGATTGTTGACTGAAACTTAGAATGGGTGGCCGGGTTTCCAAAATTTGTACCCTTAACTTAGAGAATGATGGGAGTTAGAATGACCGGGCATCATACCAAAAGGCCATCCCAAACTTAGAATGACCGGACCGGACATCATACAAAAAATGCCGCCATATCCCAAATTTGGTTCAATAGAAAATATGTAGAATAAACGCAGGAAACGTTTTTTTTGGTAGAATCCATGGTATGCTACACTTGCCAACTGTTTATCGGTTTTGAAGGTCTTCCCACGAAAACGATGGGTTGTAAACAAGTTTCGGTTGTTAGCACAGCACATGTGGCAAAAAAAACATGCTGAACCACTAACATTCCACTTCATGCATTAAGACAGTTTCAAAAGATTATTGTTTGTAGCAATGGTTTTCAAGTTTGATGCCAGAGATCTAGGTACGAAAACACTTGTTCGAAAACTTTGACAGGAAAATCGCAAGGAGGCACGAAGCCAATAGAAACTCAGAGGCAAACGCAGAATGCCTATGAAAAGAAGTTTTAGAAATGAATTTTGCAACACCAGTACAAGGCCGGAAAAAACTCAGCTGAATAAACTCATTTCTCAAAGCGTTGTGTAGCAGGACAACAGTTGTTACCTTTTTTCAACATTCCCCCGTGAAGAGAAAAACAATAGAATGACCACGTATCACGGCATCAACGCATGTGGTTTTTGCGCACTTTATACGGTGTTTTGTAGGTTTCCATGGTTGTCCACACGGGATGGGCCAGAGGTAAATTCAGAATGCTTACGCAGCGGATGTGACAAAGAAGGCCATGCTGAACCATTAACACTCCGTGCCAAGGTTGGTGCATTACTACAATTTCAACGGACCATAGTTTGTAAAAAACATATTCAAGTTTGATACCGGAGTTCTATAATGAACAAAGAATGCGCGAAAAACATTGACAAACAAAATGGGTATACATGGAATGCCCGCGAAAAGAAACGTTCATTTTTTTGTTACTTTTTTTCGAAACACCCCTTGCGACGGGATAAAACTTAGCACAACCATATGTCACGGCATTAAAGCACGTTGTTTTTGCACAATTTGTTTGTTCAGGGTTTTCCATTTTTTCTACCATACTTGTTCACGCAAAAGTGGCGTACCAGAGGTACAATTTGAATGCCTACGTTGCAAGTGTCAGGAAAAAAGGCAATGCCGAGCCAGTGGCGCTCCGTTCTAAGTTTCATGCGTTACAACGATTTTAATGGGCTATTGTTTGTGGCAATAACTTTCAAATTTCATGCCGGAAATCTACAACGGTTGGTTTCTTTATTTGCCACTTCTGCAAAGCCAAAAGCATCCAGAAACCATTTTTGGCACAGGTAGAAACTATTCGTAAATACTAGAAACCACATGCTACATACTAGAAATCATTTGCTAGACAAGTAGAATATGTAAAACCAGTTGTTAAGCACAGTAGAACATGTAGAAACCATTTGCCAGATAATGTTGTTTTACCAAGAACCAGAACTCTTACCAGTAGTACCGCACAAGGCGGTGGCGGAAGTTTCAGAATAGGAAACCTATAGGAGACGTTGGTTGTTGTGAATCACGGATGGCAGAGCGAATCCACTGATTGACCGAAAGGTGGTTG
>Ga0126342_10013004_pt1 | contig 14788 bp, 5 predicted proteins | sample Cyp1metagenome_FD_92528 | JGI IMG/M metagenome (GOLD analysis project Ga0126342, IMG submission 92528) | Coral microbial communities from Lord Howe Island, Old Settlement Bay, Australia - Cyphastrea 1 metagenome | ecosystem: Host-associated > Invertebrates > Cnidaria > Coral ... | reverse complement strand
GTTTGCACGGGTTTGCACTGGATCAGCCTTCTATAAATGGAAGTGGTCCAATAAATCGTTCAGAAAAAATGAAACGGTCGGAAACGGTCGGAAACAGTCGGAAACGGTCGGAAACGGTCAGAAACATGATCAGGCCAAAACGTGTTCAACCCGCATTTTTTTAAATTAAGCATTTCCGCGCAATGCCGTTATTTTTTTGAAGGTCCAAAGGTGTCCAAGGGGAAACGGTTGGAAACAGTCGGAGATCGCACCTTCGCTCGGCAAAAAAGACATGTTTTTTACACAATTTTCAAACATTTTTCATGAACATATACATATATATATATATACATAAATATATATATATATATATACATATATATATATACATATATATATATATGGTTGACCATTTGACCTGAGAGTTTCTCATTGCCATGTGATGACAGGTCACCAGGCTCGTTCCGCGGCTGAGGCAATGTGGAAGCTCTGCGAGAGAAGAATGCGGACATCATCAACGGCCAGAAACAACTCACAGGTGAGGCCACCCAACGGGGAAAAAAACACCCTTGGAACATGGTGATTCAACTTGATTCAACCAAGAAGAATGGGGATTCCTATGGGATCTAATGGGATCTAATGCTGATTTATGATAGCAAAGTTGGCTAACTTGGTGAATTCCATGGTTTATGAGGAATATAACTATAGTTTTTAAGTGTTTAGAAACCAACTTCGGACTAGGTGGCAGCACCCTATATACAGGATTCCCGTTATGGGATGGATAACAGTTGATGACCATGGCACCGATTAGGGGAACCAACAGTCAGATTAGCCAGTCATAGAGAATTATTTTGATAGAATGTTACTGGGGTCATAGTTGGGAATGTTGAGATGTAACATGATGTAACACTATATCTAACTATATGTGTGACCTACTATTGTGATATTGCATTTCTGATGATAATACGAGAGATAGATGATTGCGATTCAGATACATGATGATACCTGTATATGTATATGTATATATATATATGTATATATATATATGTATATATATATGTATATATATATGTATATATATATATATGTATATTCATGTATATATATATATAACGAACCAACTATCAGATGATTGGATATGTCTAAACACAGGAGATTAACATAGATTCACCATGATTAATCCCCCATGGCAATTTTATTGGGAACACGATGAAGCCATTGATTTAGGGACCATTTTCAGACAAACCCCTTGGGCTACACCACCCGAATGAGACGCAAAAGAGAGCTGCTTTACCATGTGTTCGCATTATACAAATGAAGGTCAATTCAGATCCAGGTATTATATGTATGACTTTGCCCCAAACAAAGCTTTGAAACATCTGGCCTCCTCAATTGAACCGGGAAGCTGCCGAGTTTCGAGGTAGCGCTTTCGTGGTGTTTCGAGATGAAGAACTGAAGAACACCCTGGCAGGTCGCAACAGTGGGTGGGGAACTCCCAAAATACAGGGAGTTTAATGTTTAATGGATTTAATTTGATTAATGTAGTAAACCTAAAACCATCAGGCATCCTCCTCAAAATCATCATAAATGGGGTGGGATTCCAACCATCCCATAAAGGTAGGTTTATGGCATTGGCTTGCCAACCATCCAGATATTCATCGGGATTTGACTCAATTGGGATTGAACAGGATTTCATGGGATTCTTACAGAAACCAAGGAAAATGACTTAAGGGAACTCAAACAGAATGCAGTATTTGACTGCCAGAAATGAGGATGTTGTCAATCAACACGGGGACTGAACCAAATTGTGCTAAGATAATCATCCTATATATCCCACTGTTTGATTTGGTTTGGTATATAGAGGCCGGAGAACATCGGAAAAAAAAACGGGATACAATTCGCGTTCGACCAAGTGGTCTTGACGTAAATAATGAAGGGCAAACGATGGTGAGTGGTTGATTAATATAATTCACCTAATATTAAACACCACCTGAATGGTCCGAAATATGTATAAATCCCCAACTAAACTATGGTTTCTGGGGGAGGTGTTTTATTTTAGGGGGAAGGGATTATTCTTGTTTAGAGTCACCTATGGAGATGTTCGGCAGAGAAAAGTGACATCACTCTCTTGACTGGCCATTTCTTATCCTGACTAGTATGACATCGACATATACATCGCCATTTCTTCCCTAAAAAAGATATATATATAATATAACGCACAGGATATTATATAATTCAGATCGCGCACACAAGTACAATGAAGAGCTTTATACAATTAGCCAGCCATATCTGGATGATCTAGACTTGAAATGGGGTATAATGTGGCAAACCCAAAGCCAGAAACCATCCCCAATATTGCCCTGAATAGGTGGGACACATTTGTAAACATCATCCCAAAATTGTTTATGGCATTGGGTTTCCCACACCATGTTGTGAACTAAGGTTAGTTCAACTATGTGTGATAAAACAAAATAAAACATAATCAACCACAATGGTAAACATCATCGATATTAACATCACTTGTATTATAGAATATGTTGTTTTAACCACAAAACATATAATTTAATCAACCACAGTGTTAACCATTATTAATATTAATATTATGGTCAGGATCCACATGTTGAAACCAAAACAAATAAACCATTTACAATCAAACACGAGCATTTTATTAACGCGTTGTTTTAACCATAATTGTAAACATGTCAAGCAACAACAACATAGTCAAACATAAATCAATGATTACGATTGAGCCATACTAGATATAGTTCGAATCATAAATGTCATAATTATTATATTATAACCATATCATATTTGTTAGTTGGAATCATGGTTGACCCATATATTATTAGTATTATTTCTTTTATTATTATTTGTTTCAATTATTATACCCATATATAATATAGCTATACCCACACTCCACTAACAATTATTAATTTAGTTGGAACCATTACTATATTATTACCATATCATAGTTAAACATCTCGAGTTGATATGTCACATCCGACCGACTCCGAGCTCGTCACCTCCAGGGGTGACGCCCGGCTGCTTTACTTGCCGCAACTACACCTACTGGAGGCGGAACCAAGTGAGTCCCATTGCTATAATATTAACAGATTAATATAATTCTATATATATACATATAAATATTGATAGAGATGTTTGGGTTATATTCATTATATATATATAATATTGTGATATACTGTAATTCATATATTGATGATATATTCATGAGATGTTACTGAAATAATTATGACAGATTAAGGATATATTTGTTTGATACATCAATGACTTACATGTATCCATTGCATTTGAGTAAGTATGATATATGAGCGATATATTAATGATATATATCTATATCATGAATCGGATCTGGGTAAATTTAGCGACCCTGTTTGACCTCGCCGGTGATGGTTGGGATTGGCGAAAGCATCAATGGCCGAAGGAGGCCTGGGACATATGAAACGTTCTTCCATGTTCTTCCAGATCTATATAAGATAGGGATATTCCATATATTTCCATATATGATTGGGTTTGTTCATCTTTTTCACGGCAGTGAACTAGCCAGTAAGCTAACGCTTCGTGAACATGGTCAACAGTTCGGTGCCAATACGTTCGGCTCGGGAAATCCCATGTACAGCGGAACCCCATGAGTTTGGAATCCCTATGGTGGGTTGCTTTGATCCTTTGGTAATTTCTTTGTTCCATAGCGACATGGCCGCTATTAAGTTCGATAACTCATTTAGTTCAATGATTTACCGCACTTAAAAGAATGCCGGTTTTCAATCACAAACTGTTGACAAATTACCAGGAGCGGGCATCCATCTTTCAATTGATCATTCACTGGGTCATTACCCTATTTGGAATTTTCAATGATTGTTCACCAACCGATTTCTAATTTCAACTTACCAAAATGGCGAAACCAACCATTTCCCCCCTTCATTGGTTGTTTTCTTCACCCTTGGCGAAACCCAGCGCATCCCCTCGCTGTCTCGCCGCAGATTCGGGCGAGTGCCGTTCCAGTCGGTGACGCTGCGGTGCCTGAGGGCACCGCATCCATCAGACTTGCGGCTCGACGCGGCGTCAGCCGGTGGCTGAAGGGGATATGCCAAATTGGTGGATACAAAGTGGCCAATGTGGTTTATAAACCCCATAGTACTCTAACTATCATTTATAGTTTTATGAATTTTTATGATATACAACTATAGATATATGTATATATATATATGTATATATATATATATATATTATTTACGATACTTATAGTTTTAAATAAGTATCATTAAACATCATAAACCATAGCCATTGGAGTTACAAACCGCAGTTATAGTGGAGTTATGAGCCAACTTGGCTATCTAGAGGGGCCCCACTTTGTAGGAACCACAGCCCAAAAAAATAGCGGCGTTAAGATACTTATTCTGTTGCTATGTTGCCAGATTTGGAAGATTTAGGAAGGGTCTTCTACATGAAAAAGAGTTGTGGGTAGTGAACCAGTCAGGCAAGATGAGAATTCTGAATTGTCTCGGATCCTTGTTTTGCGAGCGGCTTATTTCGCTGCTACCAGGCCGAACATGTACCCAGAACCTTCTCCTCATTAAGGTTTTCTGAAGCCCCATCGGCACCACCGAACTTGAATATGGGCCCCACCATTTTTTCCCCAACAAAGGAAAACAGATATTTCAACCATTTTCAACCCACTTATTCCACGGGAAAACGGAGATTTCAAGCCCCATCCCCAAGCAAAATCGGTCTCTCGTTGGTTGATGTTTAACCCATACCTTCCATCGATTTCCAAAACGCTCCAAGGATTTGGGATAACCTTCATGTTTCGGAGGCGCAGTCAGGATGACAACCTGGAAGGGGGATCAGTTTCTGGCAAAAATCATGTTTTCACAGTTTTCACATCGGTACCTGGGCCAAATCTTGGTTATAATGGGATTTAGAAGGATTTATATTATAACAAAGGGTTATAACAATAATGGGTTATAACAATAATGGGTTATAACAATAATGGGATATTTAGCCCTTTATTAGCCAGATTTACTATTGGGATTCAAATCTGGATCCCTTCTGGAAAACCCGCCATTTAGTTTCATGATTCCCCCATCAAAAAACACCAAAAAACGGCAGGCGAATTTCCAGCGAGCTATCTTTGATTAGCGGAGGGTATGTTATAAAAATATATGAAACTTGTTGTACACGTGGTACACACCGATATTTACAAATGTCCCATGTTTGATCGAACATATTATCCCATGTTTGATCGAACATATTCTCCCCTATTTGTTCGTATTTGTTGTGTGAATGATGTGGGATGCGATAATCAGCCGCGTATTGCAAGGGTATCTAAGATTGGTAATAACAACTACACTGTCACAAAAACAAAGAAAAACGATTCTTTGGCGATTTATATAATCCCTTCCCTCAAATATTAAACATCCCGCCACAAGTCGTGGTTTAATAGGGGATGAAACCACATATATAATATGTGGGGCCATAGAATGGGGGTCTTGTGCGATTTAAGAGGATGGAAGAATTTATGATTTTGTTCGGCTTCATTAGCCTTGGTGGGATTATCAACTATGAGGTAGACGTGTTTTGTTTGCTGATTTCCTTAAGGAAGTCTATTTGGCCTATAGGAAATCAATAATTATCAAAGTGAGTTGAACCCGTTGAACCCACATGATTTGTTCAGTTCTAGGCGAACCAGGTCGATGTTCACACAAAAAGCGATAGATTACCAACATTGGGTGGGTTCCCCTTCTCAAGGAATCAGGGACATGACCAGTGAAGTTGTGAGTGAATGTTTATCCATCCATGTAAGATATGTTTACTTACTATACTGACTTAACTGATGGTTGTGGTAGGCTAATATGATTTGCTCACCCCAATAGTCCTCCAATCAATGTACTGGTTTAGACAAAAACATCAGGAGACCCTCAAATTTCATGGCTGAATTCATGGTTTCCGGTTAAGATTTTCCCATCAACCAATCCATTTGCCCAACAAACTCATTTAGCAAAACTGGTTGGTGGTTTGGATTTGTTTAAATATGTTTCCATATATTGAGAAAAATAATCCCAACTGACTTTCATATTTTTCACAGGGGTAGGTATACCACCAACCAGAGAATCTTTGGAGTCCCTTATTGAAGGAACAAAAACCATATGGAAATCCCAGGGACCTCCCCAAAGGTCACGTAGCCATGGTATAGATGGCCTTCTGTATAGATGATTTGCCAACAAAAAAATGGTAGTTTTCCATAGCACATTGTTAAATTACCAGAGGGACTTCTCAACTGGATGGATTATAGCCAAACACGAGAGTTGTTTCGCCCTTTCAGGCTGGAAGTGATTTTCAACACAACCCACAACAAAGTTAAATACAGCTAAACTCTTAGCCGGAGAATCAAAAAACACCAAGTCCATTGGGGTTCATTAATCCCCCATAGCCTATAGCCTATTGCACAAAAAAGTAAAAACATAGTTCATTAATGTTTATTGTACATCCCATTATATCCCCGGTTGCTATAGTGGTCGATTATTAAACCAAAGATGTCTTACAGAAAAAAACATGAATCATAACCATGTATAACCTATTGGAAACCATTCCAGTTAAACCCTATTGGAAACCATTTCAATAATATCTTTGGAAAATCATAACCAAAGATATCTTACAGTTAAACCCTATTGGTTAAACCATTTCAATATATAGTTCATCCCTATCTCATCCATTGACCAAGCGGTAAACAAAAAATCACCGTCGAGGCCCGGCGGCGATTCGGATACATCACTGGACGCCTCTTCTTGTTGGTCTTTATGACGCTCGCCACAAGAAAGGAAGGACGGCCTTTGGATCCAAAGGCAGTGGCCCGAAAAAACCACTCGCAACAGCCCCCCATTTGTTCATCCAAAATTTAAGAGCATTCTAGTATTAAAGCCCTATGATTTGATGAGAAATCTGGGGATGGTCATTCTAGTATTAAAACCTATGTTTTGATTGAGAAATATGGGGATCTTCCATATTTTTGGTGAAACCTTCACCAACCTTGATCCAATTCGATATTCATAACACCATCTCCCCTGCTGCGTCCCTGAGGCTCCTGCTTGTGACGCCTGTGGCCGTGACCTCACAGCTGAATCTGATCCTGTGCCTTTTTGCACTTCGAGGGCGCTGAGTCGGGGGATGTTTGCTTGGGTAAATAAGGATGGTTAGGAACTGTTAGTAAGAATGATGGGAAATGATGGTTAATGTTTAATGATAGTATAACTGTAATAATGATGGTAATAATGATGGTTAACCTCTGGTAAACATACACAAAGCTATGGAAAATCACCATCGTTAAAACAACTATAAATGGGCCATATTCAATAGCTATGTTAAATTACCAGAGGGTAGTGACTGTTTGTAAGGATAACTGTCCCAAAACAATTATCCTAATCTCAGGTGAGCCCAAAATAGCCTTATCTTAGATTGGTGAGGTTGGTGAGATATTAAAATTTACCCAGATGTGATGTGCCTTGAGAAACCATGGGGGAAATCCATATATGGAATTAGCCGATAGCTAATAATGCCCCTAGAGCTAATGGAGTTAATCCATCTATATATCGATTCGCTATCGATTGGGCCATTTTTGGACGGAATACTATCATATTTTTAGGGAATATGAACCCCCAATTCCCCAATAGATAGCCTAGAAATACCCCAAATGGTAGCTATTCTATTTGGAACTGTGTATTATTGGCTTTCAGTTGGGAAATCTACAGGGAATATTACTCACCAATTGGGGCATTCCCAACTATTCCACAACATTGGTGATCCGCAATTGGGAATCGTATAGGGCAATAAAAACATATCCCAAACATGTTTGTTTGTAGGAAATACGAAAGCCCCCCCAATTCCCCAATAGATAATACCGCAATATTCCCCACATGTGTTATTAGTAAATCAGGGATAATAACCCCAATATATAACTCATCTCATGAGTTATATAACCCATTTGCAGTTATACCATGTTATAACCTAATATTCATGGATGGCAAATGTGAAATGAATATTGAATATACATTTTGTGGGTTAGTATTCAGAATGGAATGTGGTGAAATATTAATATTATGGCTAATATGAACAATATTTAAAATTTTCTCCAATAATTATATAGATATCTTTAGGATGTTCAATCTCTCTCACTACATATATATATATATATATATTGATAGATAGTCAAGATGGTCAGTTATATTTAAACCAAGGGGAATAATAAAATTCGGGAAAGCTAGTAGAAACATAGTGAAAATTAGTGAAACATAGCGAACAATAGTGAAAATTAGTGAAATTTAGTGAACATAGAGAATAATTGGGCATAAAAATAGTGAGCAATAGTGGCAAATAATGAAACATAGTGAAACATCAGGTCAATTTAGTGAACCATAAATAAACAAATATGTTTTTCTTATAATTCTCAAGGTTGTGGAAATTTGCATGGGCTCGTTTTGCCCGGGCTCCAAAGCCATACATGAAATAGGGAATCTATATGGACAACATGTTCATTGCTGTCATATTCCCGGTTCCCTTGACATCTTAAGCAAATCCCAGAAGATTCTGCAATTCAAACCAAGAACAAATGGAAGTGTTCCCTGGAAATCCGAAAGAAAGTTGATAATATTGATCAAACATGACATCAAGATTTGAAAAACACGATAAATTGAACCGGAACGTATCTTGAGACCGTCAGGCATTTCGTGCAGGAACACACTCAGCTGTTGGTACCTTGGCGCAACAGTTTTTCCTGGAGAACTTGGATGTAACTTTCTTTTGGTAAGGGACGAATCAAAACACTGCGAATTCACAAAGAAAGAAATGCCCTCTGGTAAACTAACATAGCTATGGAAAACCACAATTTTTAATAGGTAAACCATATATTTCTATGGGCCATGGCTTAACCATAGCAAACTGTTAGTTTACCAGAGGGTAATGGTCCAACATTGAAGGGTGAACAGTGTTGATTTCTGGAGTTGAGCCGGGTCAACGTGAACTCCACTGTTTTTGAGGTGTTTGATCTATTGGATCATGACAAGGTTAAGGTTTTCTGTAGCTAACTGAAGCAAATTATGGCAAAAATGATGTGTTTCGAAGCAAAAGTAGGATCCCCAAACTAACCTACTTTCTATGAATTAGATATACCACATACGCAGCACTTGGGCACTGTTTCAGACCCACCTAGGTCAGATGGTCAGACATGGTCAGATTCAGAGAATACCCTGCACTGTATACCCCGAAATGAGACGAATAGATTTACAATATATGTGTATAAATAAATGGATATATATATATATGCAGCTATATCACATTTATATCACTATATATTTACATGTTATACATCAAAAAACATCACAGCAAATCTTGTGAACAACAGACCCAAACACATTGCAAGTGTTAACATGGTAGTTGGAGCTACTCATCGAGTGTCCGAAGCCCAAGCGTATCATCGACTAAGTCGGTGGTTAATATCCAATTCAGCATCCCCGTTTTGTACGTCCCAAAACGGGCATACTTAGATAAGTTGATACTTGATACCACAAATCCCCCTTCAGCCCCATAGCTTAAATTCCCAATTTGGTTAGTACCCCCATTATTATCCCTGCAGGGTTATCTCGATAAAAATCCAAATATATAGATATTCCCGTGAAACTAATGATTAGCCCATTGAATTCCATGTCTATTTCCATAAAAATCAAACTATTCCCATGAGATCCTTTGATTACCCAATGACAACCCCACGATTCTTCCATTCAAATCCCATGGTGAAATCTCAGTAAAAACCCTCAATGTTTTCCCATCATGAAATCATTCAATGGTTCATTTCATGGTGAATCATGGGTAAACCGTATATCACAATTTAATAAATATTTGATTTACCTGGGATATGACAATCCCATTTGGTTGCTGGTTTGGAACATAGATCTTATTTTTCCATTCAGTTGGGAATGGAATAATCATCCCAGCTGACTTTCAGTCCATCATTTTTCAGGATGGGGTAGGGAAAAACCACCAACCAGCCATGACCATTTTTCATGACATCTCTGGGAGCGCTAGGAAGATTGGCTGAACCGCGAGTTCTCGGAACGCTTCACCGGCTTCGGCAAGCCACCTGCCGTGACGGGATGGTGGTATGAACCAGCCCCCAGTGGGAATATGTGGGAATGGTGCCCTCTGGTAAACGTTTACATAACTATGGAACATCACCATGTTTAATGGGAAAATCACCTATTTCGACTGGTCCATTTTCAATAGCAAACTGTTAAATTACCAGAGGGTAAGTTTTGGGTTTGTTATTGGGTTTGCCACATTACCCCAATAACTAGAGGGTCAATACATGCTAATAAACATAGACTATGGGGGTAAACCCTAATCATATGTGGAAAGTATGGGGCAAATCCGGAGAACGTGGGAGAACTACGAAGTATGTTGTAGATACGAGATAACTGTAGGCAAATATGGGGTAACTATGGGATTATTACAATAAAAGGTCCCAATAGATCAATATCCGATAGTTAAAAATTGGCGATTACTGGCGATTGATGTGGTAAACCCCAATAGTAAACAATCCATAATCGGGGTTTATGACATTGGGTATGCCCTTAGAAATGGGACGATGTTTTTGATGACTTCCAAATGGGTTTTGTTTGAACATGTGGTCATTACCCCAAAGTCGTAAGAAGAGTCCTATAGTCGTAAGAAGAGTCGTAAGAAAAGTCCTATGTTTTCAGACAAGCAGACAAGCTCGATTTTCATGTTCGATTGGTTAAATAGGTACCATCTGGTTATTTAACATAGCCATGGAAAATCACCATTTTTAATAGGTAAACCGTCTATAAATGGGCCAGTTCCCATGGCTATGTTAAATAACCAGAGGGTAACTTCTATTCAAGCGGTGGTTAGATCCCAATTTTGCCTGGTTTCCTATCGAGGCTGCAGCTGCAATCAGCGCACTTCTGGCAGATGCTGTCGGAGCAAGTGCCGACCATTGCATTGGTCATGATCAATAGCCCCGTGGCACGCGATTCCTCGTGTTGAGATAAACCACAACCTTGAACCGAACCATATCATTTATTATTGGACCATAGGATGTGTACAAGTTCCGTATACATATACGTGTGTATATATATATATGTATACATGCATATACATGGACATACATCTACTGTACATTTACATATATATATATACACCTAAGTATGCATGTTTTTGTTTAAAAAAATATTTTTATATGTTCTTGTATTATATCATGTGCAATGAATGGATAGGCTTGATCACGACCTTACCACGATGTCACTGCAATGGATAGATGATCCGCCAAGGTTTGGTGCTTCCGCCCACCATCTACTTCGTGGCAGGCTGGCAACGCTGCCGTCTCCGAACCACTGAGGAGACTCTTGGAGCGACGAGAAAAAACGAGGTGAAGTGTACGGTGGGGTCAAACCTAAGTAAAGAATGGTTCAGTTCAATGGTTTAAACCTAAAGTTGTTTAAATCAAATAGTGTTTAACAAAAGTTGACATGAGTCAATCTGATGAATGATGGTTAAACGGTTAAACTTATACTTTTCCTATGCTTTATTTTAGGCTTTCTCTTCCGATGGGATCCCCAGATCCCCAGTGACCAGCCGCCATCGAAGCGAGTCAGCAATCCGCCATCCAAGATGAATAGATCCAAGACTAACCCGGAGATTCTTGGGAAGTATTCATATTGGAATGAATATGGGGTGAATATGGAGTTTGAATCTCTCCCGATTTTGTTTATATACACTTATTTGTTTCTTGGGTTTATTAGAGTGAAGAGATCTGCTACTGTAAAAGTTCAATCGATGTTCATTCCAGCAAGGATGGTATCACAGGTTTTGGCCCATACATCACTCTTTCAATGCAGTGCCCCTCGGTGTTTATGACCCCCATTAAGTTTATATATCTCATTGTATATACATATATTTGATGCACCATTAACACCAGGATTTGCCTACTTGTATCTACCAGCTTAGCCAACGCACAGGGGCACCGCATGTATCAATATCTCATTCTAATCGAAGGATATCTCACTGTTCCCATTCATATCCCATATTTTGTTCATCAATATCGCTAGTGTTCTTTTCCTTTGGCCTTAGGAAAACAGAGCTGCACCTAAACTACTTCTTCCTGGTCCCTTGCATCACTTGGATGGTGTGAATGTGCTCTCCTGGATGCGTGAAATGATCTCCCCCCCTTTCACTCCCGAGAAATCATGGTAACAAGTAGGGGATGAAACTTGATGAAACCACATCTTGGCACCCGTTTAGACTTTTAGTCTGTGCTTAACTCTCAACGGATGGGATTATGAGAGATCATCTTTGAGGCTGATTTCTGTGGCGGATCCTGTGAAATTTTGGGATATGCTTCGACAAGCAGATTGGGAGGGGTATCCCATACTGTGGACCACAATGGATGATGCCAGTAGATCAATGCCTAGATCACAGGCCTTAAATTTGGTAAACGGACTTGGAGGATCATCACACTGAGATCCTCGGTAGATAAACGAGCCAAATGGGATGATAACTGGGCGTACTAAAATGGATGCCTCAATCCATGCAGGGCTCACTCCGTGCTGGTCCTTTACAAGATTTAAAAACTATATACAATATACATACATAATCATACATATATATATATACACATACACATGTGTATATATATATAGTATATATATATACATAGTTATATATCATGGATTGTACAATTAGATGTATGTACATTATGTACATATGCAAATATTTTGATTGATAGCTGGTTGGATAGATGGATGAATGGACATGACCTGGCGGCCCACCCCGCTACATATGAATACGTACAATATTCAGGATGCAAGGGTGCACCTACTTATATAATCCCTCAAATATGATATATAGTTATAGGTAACTTTGATCAAAATGATATACACTAATTTGACCATTTTTTTGATGTTCAGAATATTTCAGAATCCTTTTGCAAATGAATGTTCGTATTTTTTGATATCTACATAGCACCCTAATGCATAGAAATGCAACATTTCCAGCCACGCTGGGTCAAATCTTGGAGGGATAGTTTAGTACTAACTAATCTTTTTTTTGGGTGGATGCATACACTGACCTGGGTAAATTATAACGACCTCGCTGACTTTCCCTCACTGGAATCATGGTTAGGATTCGGGGAATCATCCCAATATGGCCTTAATTTAGATGAGTGAAATATTTGAAGTTACCCAGACTGATACACTTATCTCTTGATCCGAACTTATCTTTAGCCAATTGGATAAATGAATCTTTGGTCATAAACTATAAATAAGTTTTAGTACTAAGTACTAACTAATCTATTTTGAGGGCATCTGTGGTGCCCCCCCCAGTTCCAAGTTGGTTTATAACCCAGGTGATAGACATATATATATAGGGGTATAAGTTTGCCATGACCAAACAGTTTTGCCTTGTTATTTGCCCATATAAACTGGTTCACCACATATATCCCATCTTTCCAACTTCTCCTAGTGATATCCCATCTTATTCCATGAATATCCCATGATCATCTCCAATCTTTTACTTTTCCTGCTAAAATCCAGGCTCTCCACCGTGTTTGGTGTTTTTGCCGCTTTTGTTCGCTGTTCCCCCCCTTTATTTTGGCCCCTAGTTATTTTTTCCCCACCCAGATGACCTCGTATCAACCAATGGTTAAATGCTGGTTTGGGATGGGTGGTACTTTCGAATCCCGAAATACCCCAGAATCAAGGGGATGATCACTATCAAAACTCACCAGTTAACCATTCGTTGATTGATAGTCATACTCCTTTTCATAGTGATTTCATCAACCAGATGAATCATGATCTGTTGAACACTTCGTTGATCGTAGGATAAGAGCTATCCAATTGATTTGGGATAAATATTAATCCGGCATCTACCAGTTTAAATGTATTTTATCTACATTGATGAAGTTTAATACCTTCTATCAGCTATGTGTTCTATCTATCATCAGTCAATGACCTATCATATTTAATATTTAATATATTCAACATCAACAACTGATAGCTGAGAGCTATAGGTCATTGATATTATATATATATATATATCATTATAGGTGACCTCGGCTTATCTATGTATCCTCTATCATTTAATATCTATAGCTGAGGTCATCAATCAGATCATCATTCCTCTGCTGGGCCTCTCTGGCATCCCTGCACTCTTCATGATCGTCTCCGAAGAAGTACAGAGCGCCCCTCGACCGGGAAATCGCCTCGGGCTTGGTGGCGGTTTTGCAGGTAAGGACTATGGATTATAATGGAGTGGTTTACGGGAAAATTTACGGGAAAGCCCCAGATTTCATGGGAAAATCCATGTTGTCCGGTGAAGATTTTCCCTTTAAACCAATCCATTGAATGAAGATTTCAAGTAACCAACACCATAAAAATCAGTGATATTGAATTTGCTTAGGAAACTTCAATGGGTTTTGTAAAACCGACATGTTTCGAGAATCGAGATCGGGGAGCTGAAATTGTCCCCCCAATTGGGGAGTTGAAACATCACTTGGGATGCTGATTTCGTATTAGTTTCAGAGTGATTCAATAATCCCAAAAAAAAGAGGGTCTGTTGGATGGGCTGATCTTTCCTGAGAAGACCTGCATTTTAGACCTATCTAAGTTGAAATATACCGACCCCTGAGCCCCACTATGTATAGCATAGGTAGTAGGTCATGTGTAGAGCACTGCCGTAGCTATGAGAACCAATAGTCCGAAGTAGTACACCTCAATGCATGTACAGT
>Ga0126342_10013003_pt1 | contig 14788 bp, 6 predicted proteins | sample Cyp1metagenome_FD_92528 | JGI IMG/M metagenome (GOLD analysis project Ga0126342, IMG submission 92528) | Coral microbial communities from Lord Howe Island, Old Settlement Bay, Australia - Cyphastrea 1 metagenome | ecosystem: Host-associated > Invertebrates > Cnidaria > Coral ... | reverse complement strand
TAATTTATAATTAATTAATTATTTATAAATATGTTTTAATATTTATATTTTAAATATATAATTTATTATTATTATTATTTTTTTGGAAATTTAGATTTAAAAAAAATATAATATATAATTTAATAAAAATTATAATATAATATATAATTTAATAAAAATTATAAATTAATTAATATATTTATATATTATTTTTATAATATAATTTTTAAATTATATTGATGTATTTTCTGAAATTTTACAAATAAAAAAGAATATTATTATATTTATTTTATTAATTATTTTTTGAAATTTTATAATGATATATTATATTATATTAAAACAAAATATATATTATTAAAATTTATTATTTATATCCGATATTGGGATTAAATATAGAAAAAAAATAAATTATAATTTTGTATTGGGAAATATATAATTTGATAAAATTAGGAAATATCTAGATTTGAAATATATTTTGGGAAATTATAAGAAATTATAAATAATGATAAATAAAGTCGAAAACATTATTATAAGGACCTAAAAAATATATAAATAATTTAAAAAAATATGTTAAAATTATAAATTCATTATAATTAAATGGAAATAACAAAAAAATATGGATATTATTATTATTATTATTTTTTTTTTTTCCATCTATAATTATATATAATTTGAAAATATTTATTTCTTAAAATATTATAATATGGATTATGGAAATTAAATATTTGCTATTATAAATTTTCGATTATAAAATTAATGATATTGATATTAATTCTCGATCGTGGAATCCAATAATATGGCCATAAATTTTCGGCCGTAGAAGCTAGGCATTGTTATGATTTCTCGGCGATGTTTTTTTTTGTGTGATTTCGGCAAGGACTGAAAAAATACGGTCTTAGGATTTCTAGATTTATTCTTATCTATTTTTAATATAAATATAATTATATTTATAATATTTCCAAAATTAACATTTAAAATAGAAAAAATATATCTATATTTTATTTAGATATTATTATATAGGAATTAAATTAGAAATATTATATATATAGATATAAAAATTTAATAATTAATAATAAAATAATATTAATTTGGTTATAAATAAATTACTATAAATTAGAAATTCGATATACCAAAATATATAAAGAATTTTGAAATTACTATTATTGATTTTACAGAGATCCTAGAATTCTAATTAAAGGATCTGCCGAGGGGAACGGATATGATTCTTTGGATCATAATAAGATTAGAAAAATATCAATTTGGATCGGCGGCCACCAGATTTGGATAATTTTCAGCTATCCATATTTGTGTCCTCCTGTATATTTCCTTTCGTCACAAAGAAATTTTGAAAATAATTATATCATAAATATTTCTTTTTCATTTGGGAGTACCACGCGTATATCCATTTGCTGTTGGGTATAAGGACTTCAAAAGAAGGAATACCGATTTTTCTGTCAGTTGGACACTGGACACTAAAGATTCGATACAACAAAGATTGGGGAATCATTTCGCAGAGATCCAAATATCCTATTCCTTCCGTCCTGATATCGAAGGAAAAATATTTCGAGGCCGAACAATGATAGATCAATATCAATAATCAAAAATCCGATCGTATGGCACATTCAACTTATTCCGCAATATCAACCGGCCAACCGGGACTTCCAATCGTGCACGGCCAGCCGCACGGCCAGCTGACCAACCGGGACGACCAAGTGTGCACGAACAGGATCACGGCCAGCCGGAGGTACGCTCAGTACGGTCAGCCGGGATCACGGTCTACCGTGTACGACTGGCCGTGATATACGGACGGTTAAAATAATTTCCCACCGTCCTGCTGCTCATTTTTTGAGGGGTACAATATCAAAAATGAAGTAATTCTGCGAGACTTCCCTAAAAAAGAAAAATTAAGTGCAGAGCTGACGGTATCGTGCCAATATATTTATTTAAAGTGCTGGGGTTGGTATAAAAAATGACGCCAGATTGTGCGATTTATTGTATCTGATATATAAAATCATTTTAGCAAATCTGAAGATCTGATGCTCGAAAATAGAATCCCTCGCAGCAAATCAACAGATCTCCTGATATCTCTGATAAAGATATCAATAAATTTGAATTCACATCTCCGATAATATGAACAAATGGAAAAACAGAAATGGGAAGAATTATATAGAGAGGAGAAGAGAAGAAGAGAAAACAATTAAAAAAGAAAGAGAAAGAAGATGTAGATATATCAAGAATTTGGAAAATCGCGATATATTGTGATTTACAATGATTTGCGATTCCGGAGGGTCGAAAAATAGAATTCTTAAAGCGACGGATACGGAGCCATTTGACTAAATATTAGCTAAAAATATATATTCCATTATATATATATAATTATATATGGTTACCGACAGAATTATGGAAAAAAAAAAGTTCAACATAGACAGGCGGTACCTGCGTCCGATTTTTCCATAATTAGGTTTTTCCCCATAAGGGTTCAAAATATCCCGGAAGTAATCCGAACCTTTTTTTTTCCCATAATTCTTGGAGGTGCCCATTATTTCCATAATTGATTTTTCCTGTAAAATCAGGGGGTTAGGGCAGATTAACCGGTTTTTCCATAATTATTTTTTTCCATAATTTTTTTTTTTTTCCATAATTAATATTTGGGGTTCCACCTGTTTAATATGTCATGGATTTTTAGACACATATTTTCTATAATTCAATATTCCCCCTTAAAATACATTCAAATTACGAATATTACATGATATTATGTATATCAATGGCAGGCTTAGGGGCATATACCAAATCTTTAGATACATATTTTCTATAATTCAATATTCCCCCTTAAACTACATTTAAATTATGAACATCACATGATATTATATATATCAATAGCAGATTTTAGGGGCATATACCAGATCTTTAGACATATATTTTCTATAATTCAATATTCCCCCTTAAAATACATTCAAATTATAAACATCACATAATATTATATATATCAATGGAAGACTTAGGGGCATATACCAGATCTTTAGACACATATTTTCTATAATTCAATATTCCCCCTTAAAATATATTCAAATTGCGAATCGATGGACATATAATTACCGACAGAATTATGGAAAAAAAATAATTATGAAAAAAATAATTATGGAAAAAAAAAAATCGTAACTTTTCTATCATAGACAGACGGCGCCTGTAAAGTAAATTGAAACATTTTTTTTCCTAAATCTGTCGGTTCCTGTATATATATATATATTTTTTTGTTTTTCAAAAATAAAATATTTAATATATATAAACATCGAAAATATTTGGGCATTAAGGTATCGAAAAAAAATATTTCATTCAGAAATAACATAAATTTTGAAATTAAATATATTATAAATTAATAGAATATTTTTGAAAATTAAAATAATAAATATATATAAATAAATAAATATAATATATTATATTCGGATCGCTTTTGGAAATTTACATATACAAAAAAACAAAATAATTAGAATATATATATATTTTAAATTAAATATATCAAAAATTAATGACCTTGGACCACTTTTTTAAATTAACATATTATTAAAATATATATTATTATAATATAACATATATTTCCAAATCCAAATAATATTGACTACCTAATAATAAAACCACCCCTTAAATTAAAAAAATAAAAAATAAATTAGGGGAGATCAATATTCCAATACCTGGAACCGTATGGCTGGGATCATAATATATATCTGATAAATTCTCCATGATTTTATTGGATTTTTAATGGATTTTTTTTTTTTTTTTCTTCGAAAAATTTTTTGTTTTATTTTATTTTCTCAAAATATTTAAAAATATTATCAAGAAAAATACAATTAGAATTCATTATTATCATGCCTGATGCTTTATTATTATTATTCTGGAATTTATTAAGGGGATACCCTTTGTGGATTTGTTTTATTTTTTTCTTAAATAAAGATTTTATAAATACATCAATTGGTTAATAAATGGATAAACTTTCTGGAATCTAAATTTTTCTTAAAAAAAAATCTTTTAAACAAAAAATTATTTTTTTTTATTTTCCAAATATTTAAAAAAAAATAAATAAATTCAAATAATATTTTTTTTGGCAATATAAATATTTAATATATTTATTTAATTTTTAATATTAGGAAAAAAAAAAAATAATAATAAAAATATTATTGTTATTATTTTATAAAAAATACATAATATATATATATATATATATTTTTTTTTTTTTCCATTTAATTTCCATTTCCATATCAAATTATTATTTATTTAATATCATAAATAATCTTAATATAATAATTATTCATATCACCACATCTATTTATACCAATCCATCCTAAATCAAATTCTCAAAATTTTACCACTAAATTTAATATCTTAAAAAATTAAATATTTATTATTTTTTTTAAATTTTACCAAAATAATTCTCCATATTATATTATTTATATTAAATTAAAATAAATTAATATAAATTATATATTATAAATTTCAAATCCAAATATTTTTTATTTTCCATTTACCTATCTTATATTTTATTAATATAATCATTTTCAAATATAGAAATATCATTCCATTATACAATAATTTACCAAACATATATTAAAAAACCTCAAATCCTAATATTTTTATTTCATATATTTTTATTTTAAAATTTATATAAATAATTTCCCATATATATATTTATAATCCCTAAATTAATATTCCAAAATCAAATTACAAAATTTCGAATCCTAAATTTTTCATTTCATATATCTATCAATATCCCAAAATATATCACACATATATACCACATATAATATACAAACAATTCGGCTAAATCTAATATAAAAACATTTTCAACATATATTTTTTTCGGTTACTGTATCTTTTTAATTTTCATAATTTATTTAAATCAACAATTTAATAAATATACATTAATCAAAATATAAAAAATTAAATATTTAAATAATTATTATTTTTTAAATTAAATCAAAAAACATATTTCCAATTATCTAATTTTATCCAAAAAATCCAAATAAAATAAATAATTTATTATATAATAAACAATAATAATAATATTCTAAATCATATTTAGGAAAAAAATATATATAATAATTATTTATATTCGAATATTATACTATTTAATTATTTAATTTTATTTATTTAATAATTATATAAATAATCCAAATATAATAATATATTTTTTTAAAATTATTCAAATTAAATAACATCCTATTTACATATATTTATTTCTAGATTATACTTATTTATTTTATATTACTACCCCACAGCAACAAAACACATATTAAGACGATGTTCCCGGTAAATTTCCCGCATCCAAACCAAATTTTAGATCGATCGGAATAAATTTCCTAAAATCGATTATTTTTCATGTCAAAATCAATATCACAATACATAAACTTTTTAAATTTATATGCAAAAATCATCGTTATAAAGCAAATAAAACACAAAACATATTACTTTTCTCTTTTCTTCCTCAACAATTGGAACCTTTCCCAAAGGCATGTCAAAAAAAATAAATTACTAAAATCTATTCTTATTATTAGCCTATCTGTTAATTAACTTATATATATATACAGATACTATTTAGTACATATATATATATATATACGTATATTTATTGAAATATTTTAGATTAGGAATCATTTGAAATGGAATAGTTGAATTTGTTACCGGAGCATGGTTTAGGGTTCAGTGATTGGCTTTTCTGCAATTGCAGAATTATCAATCATTGCAGATTCTCCTCCTGGTTGTGCCTTCGCAATGGATTCAGACCCATCATATTTCTTTTAGATTCTTTTGGGTTGTTCATGATCGGCAAAAAGAATGTTGCGCCAGGTCTCTTCCAAGAGAAAATATTCTGAAGATCGAGCAAATATATAAAAATGTATTCCTGCAGATCATGTCTCTCCTATCCATAAGAGACAGAAAGGCCTCGACAGCCGGAGATTCCGCAGCTTCCTTCAGCTCCTGGAACTGCCCCGAAACGTGCCCGAAACGTGCGTGCGTGCTTTCAACGTCAAAAGCAACGGCTTTCAACGTCGAAAGCAACGGCTTTTTTTGGGGACTGGACAACAAGAATACAGGACATTTTAATATATTTTGCCCAGAAGTTGAGTGTTTCGGAAAGTGACTTGGCAGAAAGCAGCAATATCGTACAATCGTATACAATCCATTGGGCTCCAAAAATCAGAAGGGATGGACATTCACCTTTGCCAACCCATCGTCAGGTAACAGTGGCCATGACTCGCATTCGATTGCGAGTCCTGTCCTTCGTAGCTTCTGGCTCTTTGGGTTGTGAATCCTGCTGCCTTCCACTGGCCTCCTGTTGTGCATCTGGGATGGGCTGCTCCATTTTCTGAGGCTCCTCAACCTTTGGAGCAGGCGGCTCCTGCGTCGTGCGGCAATATGGTGCAGAGCCTATATATAGATATATAGATATATAGATATATAGATATACATAGATATCGATATATAGAGATATAGATATGTAGCTATGTAAATTAAGATATATAGCTATAAAGATATATAGCTATATAGATATATAGATTTATAGATTTATAGATTTATAGATATATAGATATATAGATATATAGATATATAAATATATATAGATAGATATATATATATAGATATATAGATATAGATATATAGTTATATAGGTATATGGAGGTACATATGTATATATATATATAGGTATGTAAATATGTAGATACACACCATGGCGAAAAAACGAAACAGTGGACGTATCAACATGTTCTTTGATACTGTCTTCTTGCATTCTTCTGAACATCTTAGTGAAAAGGGTAATTGCCGCTTCAGCATTGTAACTTGTTGGCACCAAATGGTAGCTCATGACAGTTGACTAGCCAACCTGATCCCAAAAAATATGTCCAGGGTTTAACCACAACGGACGAGTGATTCTGATCTTCAAGCAGTTCCAATCGGCATCAATTGCAATAAAACAACAGGGCAGTGTGAGTGATTGAGTAAGCACATCAGGCAAATAGTGTCTGTACATGGCCTTTGCGTCCTTCTGCTTTTTCTGCTCGGGCTGGTCCTGTCGATCAACATGATCGAAATGGGAGTCTGATCCGCAAGAATTGCAAAGAATCTCTGCACTAAGTTAGTCACTAATAATATCATCTGGAAACCAGTTCCCGGTGCCACACATACTGCTACTATCGGCATCCCATCACCGGACCTCCACAGCTCTTTGCGAATGTCCTGGCAAAGCTGCACGGCCCAACATTTTGGGCGCAGTGGTACAAGTACATGTAGACTTGATGCAATGCAAGTAGCCTCTTGGTGAATCCGATTGACATGCAAACATTCAAAGATCAATGGTGCACAAAATCGTACAAGGAAAAATAGCTATCCCCAAATGGGTTTGAAAAAGTTACTTTCTTCGAGCGATCCCGCCCTGAAACACTGTTCTGCCATAGTTTCTGACATACCATCTGGAAGTATATATGGCATATTTATTTATTTTGACATTCTATCTGACATTCTATCTGGCATAGGCGCGGAAAAACATTCCCAATAATTTTAGTAAAGCAATCGTAAACCATCCCCAATTTTACCATAAATGGGTGCTATAACGCATCAACATATGACTGGTTTATTGTTGCTTTACCAACATTGAACCAGGTAGGTGAAATTCACCCGGCCTGAACTGGACAAAGGGCTTGGCCGGTCCACTTTTTGGATGTGCCAAAGGGTCATCAGCTGCAGGCACCGGCGAGTCCCATCAATGTCTGTGCAATCTGATCATGTTTGATACATTTTGATAGCCCTATTTTGACGACAGAGATATGTGTGACATTGTTTGACATCATTTCGCACTGAGACGTACTGAAACTATCCACGGAACGCTGCTTTGTTTTCCTCAACAAGTTGCAAGTGACACACACACACACACGCACGCTGAATGGCTTGAAGACAAGACACAAACATCCATAGAAATGTCTCTTTTTGTAAATAGAAAAGTTGAAACTTCCAACGCTTGGATCGCCTCTGGATCACCTCTGTACCCGTGTAGGGTCATTGTTGCCTCGGATGGTCAGTTTCTGCCCATAGGATCCTCCAGAACAGCCTATGTTCTGCAGAGGGGGAACATCGGGGAAAAACAACTTATTGGTTGCGTACTTCCCTTGCCTCTACCTACAACATCCTATAACATCTTATAACATCCTATAACCATTGAGAGGTATAGCATCATCTGCACCTTGCGGAAACCTGGGTGAACATTCTTCCACCCGAAGGGGACATGTTGCACACTCCAAATCGTTGCTTTTACACGCCACAGCATGAAAACTTCGGAGATTCCATCACGGAACCATCAGCTTCAAGAATCTCTTTGTGATCTATGATATATGTTGATATATGATGATATATGATGCTATATGATGCTATATGATGATATATGATGATATATGATGATATATGATGATATATGATGATATATGATGGTATATGATGATATATGATGATATATGATGATATATGATGATATATGATGATATATGATGATCTATGTATGGTACATGCTGGCTAGTATCATTGGGACAGGATGGAGCCCAAGTTGGGGAAAACACTCACACCTTTGATCGAAAAAAATGAGCAGATCTGGTTCTGTCACCAATCAATGCATTTGCTGGAGAAGGTAATTTATATGAACGTGAATGATGAACAATCATGATGAAGCACGCATCTAAAGACTCAAAAACAGTAAGTACAACTTACAGTTATAGCCAATGCCAAGAACGGCATGAGTATGCATCGTTGACCATTAAAACACATAAACTCTGATAACACGTGTATAAACGCTTCTTGCTGTGAAAACAACATCCTGGATAGGCGGCTGGGGCATCTCGTTGGCTTCGCCAAGTGCCAAGATACCTCGAATTCGACCCAGTCGCCAGGTGATAGCTCTGAGATCTGGCACCGGGCTGCGCTTGAAATTGCGATGCAAGAGCGGTGCATCTCTGCGTAGATTAAAGATACTGTATGGGTTTTGCATGGTTTTGCCCTTTTAATATCTTTTAATCAGATCTTTTTCACTTTTTTCACCAGTCCACAGCTCTTAGAGAGTCTGACTTCCAGCTGCAAGGCATCCATCGCACCTCCTTGTTCAGGCTATCGCTAAATAGCAACGCAACGTCGGGTAAATCTCGACCTCGCAGCCAAGCGGCTGGTCTCCTTTCATCATCGCAGCGAGAAGTCTTTGTGGTTGCAACGTGATTGCTACAGTATCAAGTATACCCATAAAATATCCATATATATACATATTATATATATGTACAACATAGCTGGTTCTACTTGCCCATATCAAAGGATATCAAAGGTATATTCTACAATAACCTGCTCTACACTCATTTATCATTCGCCCTCCAAGTTCCCAGCGAGGGAAGCGCGATGGATACATCCGAACCTGAGGCACCAAAACAGTGCCTGTTTTATAGACAGTCAATGAATGAAGGGTCAAGCGATCTTCGTTCTTAGCTGGAAAATGTCTAGTGTCTACTTTCAGCTTTCTCTCTTGAATATGATCAGAAAATATCAGAGATATGAATCATTCATAATCATTGTAAATATCATTCATCTCCGTTGCTATCCTTTGATGAATCTCTACTGGAACATCCAGGCACCAAAAACCTTGACCTCTCAGCAGGACACTGGGGCCATTCCCTGGTGTCCTAACAAACTGGACGAGGTTCGGCCAAGAAAGGGGCTGCCGTATTCAAGGATGATTTCAAACAAACAAGGCCATTGTTTTGACATGGACTATATTTTGGCAACCTGCTGAAAGGTTTCCAAAGTCTGTTCGAGGAACCACTTTTGCATTAATTTTGGAAGGTAAAACTTCTGGGAAATGCTCAGCATGCAGCCCAATGGGTCGAATGCATTGGCAATATCTTGTGTAAGCCAAGGCACCATCAGAACACTCTTGGTGCGAATAAAGAAGACCTCAAAGCCTTCACGGATGACGCGCACCTGTCAGGGAGGACCAAAGGAATGTCGCTCTTGGGGAGTGATTCTTTGGCCATTGCAAAACGATGTAGAATTGAACACACATGTAGTTTGTCTCATATACAACACATAATATCTACGGGTATATATATATAATCATGTATATGTAAATATATATATATATATATCGTATACATATATATATATACACTCATTACACATATATCTTTATCACAATGAGTATATGTTTATCTTGACAAATACAAAACGTACATCGCTTCTTGCAGTCCAATGTGTCAACTCGCCTCACCCTGCCATGTGAAGGTCCGGCGTCTGTACCTCAACTCATCTGCCGCATCTGGCTTTGGGTATATCATGGTGACAATTGTGGAGTATATGTATGTATATATATATATAAATAAATTTAATGGGATATGGGATATATGATCAACACTGATCTGTGGGTGTGTCTGAACATGTTGGATTCACCAATTCACGGCAATCTCAATAGGAAATAGTACTGTATTTCCATGACCAAATCAGCGGATGCACTGCAAAAGAATCCAGCTGATTCCCACGAACACAGCTCAATCTATTTCACGCATGCTTAGATTTAAAGACTTGAGACCAATAATTAGTAAAATACACATGTACTTACATTTACATTTACATGTGTTCATGTAGTACAGAAACGTTCGCTTCAATAGGTGTCGAGGTCCATGAAGGGTAAACCATCTCTTGAAAGCTCGGCGGAGACAAGGTCTCAAACCTGAAATTACATGAATCTACTGAAAAAAAAATCCATCATCACATCATCATCAATATATAATAATATATCTAAATGATACTGTACCAACACTACTAAGAATATCAAACATCATCGTCATCATCGTCCTCATCGTCATCATCATCATCGTCGTCTTCGTCGTCATCATCATCATCGTCGTCATCATCATCATCATCATCCTCTTTTCGGATCTTTTCAGTGCCAATTCCTTCAAGGATGAACACTTCCCAGCGCTTTTCGCTGGTGTGACACTGGAGATGTTGAGATCGTGCAGGTCTTGGGGCCCGTGGCATCTTCAAACTGTGACGTTGCTCCGAGTCAGTGCCCAAAGAAGTAAGGTACCCAAATTTTCCAAGAGATTGACCATATTTTCCAAGAGATTTTTCTGATTCACATATTCCAAAACAATTTATCAGAATACTTATTTTCTGAATATTTACTATCTTGAACATATTGTCTATAATATTTTTTATCTGATTCAAGCATATTCAAACGACTACACAACCAATTTTTAAGGATTGCTTTCAATATATTGTGGGCCCTGGACAGGCAAAATTGGGCAGCATGCCGAGGATCAAAAACGATTGCTGGCTGTACAACCTATACATATATACATACATAATCCTACAGGGTCTATGCCTTTGGCATGGATACAACTTGCTTTTCATTTCTGCAAGTCCTCGGTTTGCAAGAAACTTGGCCATAGACAACTGGTCTGCATGGCTGTCGGATGTCGTAAGAATCCATATGCAGCTGCTGGAATGAGACCATCAACGATTCAGCCAAGAATCTGCCATCTTTCGAGACTGGCCCATCTGGCACATGATTCACGGCATGTTTGGATATTAAGAATGTACGGGGCAGGTCAAAACCTTGGTACAATGATGGGCACTGCTTAGACATGGGGTAATTACTTCGTGTTAGATAAATACCCATTCAACAACCGGAAAACACATTATGGTGCCTTGTTTACTGGTGTTTGGTTGTTGGGATATGATACAACTACAGTATATACAACTACTCTACCAACCAGCGCTTAAGTCAGGTGGACATTAGAACACAATTTGAGCGTGTTAATGGATATCATTTTAATCCCTTTTGAAGTTGTAGAATCCCAGTATCATCCATTTCAGTTTCGGATTTTCCATTAGAATTAAACCAACCAATTTTATAGGATCCACCATTTATTGAATCCCCGGAGGGGCACATTGCTCCACCTAGCATCTGGAATGCACCTGGCTCGCATGGTGATTCACTTCTTTGCCTGACGCTGAGATGAGTCATGTTTGCTGAGACTTGTTTAGTCCAAATTAAAGGCACACAAGTTTATCATTATTTATCATGTTCATTGTGTGTCATTTTTCATTCGTTCTAATGTCTTTGCCCAATTTCACCAAATGTCATTCTCTGAATTTGTGCCAACGTATCCTCAGGATCTTTATCTCAAGATTCGCCGGCACGACGCCCTGCCTTGGCTTTGGCCTTGGGAGCAAGGCGAGGCGTTTTGGTGGTGCGCACCGTGCGAGCCTCTTCGTCTGGCTCAGGGCGGACCTGGAGGAAGCGGAAGTACCAGGCGTAGATTTTGTGGGAACAAACCGTTTATAATTGATAGTAGTTTCATGCAATTCAATGCAACAAGCATATTAAATACGTTTAAATAACTGTATATTGAATATGTATATATATATATATCATAATATTATATATAGCATTATATATATATCATGCATATATATATATACACATATAATATGATACATATATATAATATGATATATAACATATAACATGATATATATATCCCATTATATATATATATAATATGATCTATATATATATATATGTATATTACATATATATATATATGATATATGGTATATATATATGATATATGGTATATATATATATGGCATATGATATATGGTACATATGTATGATATATAAATATGTAGAATGTAGTCACTTGGATTTGGATTATAAGTCTTTTACTAAGTAGAATGCAAATCCAAAGACCAACATTAAACATGGGTCTGGTGTCAATTTTGTGGGTACTGTACCCATCCCAAAGTGAGTCTCAAGCCTTCAAGTAGTAAAGGTGGTGCAACTTCACATCACCACCTTCTCGAGGATGCCGCTCCAAGGGATTTTCTGGCCTCAGTGCCATCCGCTGGGTGCCGGTGCCACAACGACAGCTGAAGGCGCTGAAGGCGTGGCTGGCAATTCTCCCAGCGTTTTTTGCCCAGCATCTCAACCTGATGGCTGGAAGATATTGGAAGATGGAATCAAATTAAAATTTAAATGATTTAAACCTTGATTTTCCCAGCGAACAAAAAACCTCCATTTGCTTCATTTGCTTCGGCGATTTTGGGATCTTCCATTGCCATGTTTGATTACCGGAGGGTAATGGAGCTTCAAAGAGATCTGAGGATAGTTCTTGACACGTTAACCCCATGGTCATCTTAGGTCTTAGGTTCTTGTCAAACATCTGGTCCCTGCATGTCCCCTGCAAACATGGGGAACGTTGTTACCAGTAAGGGCTGCACTCTGCCAATCTGCCTGTAGAACCGAGTGCCAGCCCAATGGAAACCTTCTGAGACCCTGACCCAACAGGTGTCGCTGCGATTGTCGGAAATGGTCATTCCAGGGTGCTGACCTGGCGACAGGCAATCATAAAATCAGCGCCAAATCCTGAAGCTAAGGATCAGTGGCCAAAACATTCCTTCTCATACTCATCGGGTCATTGGGATTTTGATATATTTTGAGAGCACAAATATAAATCATATAAAAACATCTTTGATTTTGGCCACTGCTCCTCTACTGCTGTTGGACATTGCGAATCTCACTGGCAAATCTTTACAGGAAGGATCAGGAAGGGGACAATGTCATCCCCATGCGTCCCTTTTGTGCATTCCCGCATGTAAATGCAACATTTAGGAAGTCGTTCCTTAGTAATCCTCAATTTAGACAAAACAGACGACTTTGTCATTTTCCTGTATGATTTCTATGCAATTCTATGCTGTGCACTTTGATAGCATCATGTTTACACTACATAGTCCTCTTTGTCTTGTTGAGATCAACGCTTCCCTGAAACACAATTTCTTTGTAGGAATTCGGAATACCCCTACACCGAAAAAGGACCCGGCAACATCTGCATCACAGGCAGCGGACTGGGTTCTATGTTATAAGCTCGACCTAATCATATTCCTTGTTCTGGTTCTGATGGGAACCACCCCACCCCTGAATGATCAATCATATATTGACCTTGACATAGTTTTTTCATATTTTCTCCCATAGTTGGGTATGCGTCAAATGAACACGAACTATAATATTTAGCGAACACGAACACAAATTCTAGGTCCAGTGGTACCGAAATTACTTGACCCGTACCCATGTCATATTGCTGGTAAAATACCATATATCCACGATATATCACAATTATGTCGATGGTTGTTCACTTCTGCTTTTACTTTCACTATACCAACCCCCACAAGCATCAACGCGTCAAAAAATAACACAAACTAACATAGTGATATATTTATTACATATATCATACTATTGATGTAAACTAACTACAGTAGTCTAACATTACTGAAATACTTATATATATATATATATGGAGGTTCCTAAAATGGGGGTACCTCAAAATGGATGGTTTATAATGGACAATCCGAAAATAACATGGATGATTTAGGGATACCCACATGGATTGGAAACCTCTATATATAACCTCCATATATAGAAATATAGATATATACATACTGTGTATATATAGGTACCCGATCGTCAAATCCCCCCCCTTGTTCAGGTTGGCATGATCATGTCTGCTTTCCATCATCTGAAATCAGCGCTTGACATGGTGTTGGAGACCGATACTTTCGAACTCCGACAGGTCATGCATTTGCTTGCTCCTTGCCAGCGGCAGAAGCTCATGGATGTCTTAATCATCATGGCAGGCCCTTTTGGCCCAGGTTGTTTTCTCCGGACATGACTCATGTCTGCGATGTCACTCAGGATCATTTTGATCGTTTCTTTTACGGTGTGCGGAGCATG
>Ga0126342_10013002_pt1 | contig 14790 bp, 10 predicted proteins | sample Cyp1metagenome_FD_92528 | JGI IMG/M metagenome (GOLD analysis project Ga0126342, IMG submission 92528) | Coral microbial communities from Lord Howe Island, Old Settlement Bay, Australia - Cyphastrea 1 metagenome | ecosystem: Host-associated > Invertebrates > Cnidaria > Coral ... | reverse complement strand
CCCACCCACGACTAAAATACCCAAAAAACGCCCAAAACTACCAGGTTATTTATCAGCACGCCTCCAAAAACAACACTGTTTATTATCCCCTTTAATAAAGTCACTGAATTTTTGTGTGGGATTTGGGATGAGTATACTTAGCTTTCAAAATATTGTTTAAACTAGATTATTTTTGCAATCTCAACCCTTTTGAAAAGACCTTTATAGTGGGGGCCCCCTAAATGAAGTGCTCCAATTATGAGGACCAGAGTGCAACAGTTTTCTCAATATGTGTTTGTGTTCAATTAGGCAATTTGTTTGGTGATACTAAAATGCAACGTCTTCTCAATATGTATTCGTTTTCAATTAGGCAATTTGTTCAGCAACAATAAAATGTCCAGGGTCCCCCAGAGTATCTGTGGCCTCAGCATTATTCGTGGCGCAAGTATGTTTGAGGGGGGGTGGTAGGGGTTTATTCAAACATGATTGGGAAGTTGGTGATTCAGACCAACGTCGACAGGTTTTCTTTGTTTTAATGGAGGGGTTTCCTATAAAGTAGCCGGTAGTAGCCCATGGTAGCCATAGATTTTCCATGTAAACCATCTGGGATCCCCGTGGATTTCCAGGCCTTGCCACCCTTCCTCTTCGCCAAAGCCGTGGAGAATCTTCGGGAGCGTCGGGAGTGCCGAGGGGATGAACGGGGAACGTTTCGAAACGGAGACCTTGCCGTGGACTAAAAACAAGGTGGTGCCCCTGGCCACGATAGCGTTCAGTTGGTGCGTTTATAACTCCAATAACTATGGTTTTTGTTGGTGATATATCTATAGTTATACCACCTTGTACATGACTTTACAAGGTAAACGTTGACATTACATTGTAGCACCAAAACTGATTAAACAAGTTCATGTTCCAGCAACAATTGTGATAGTCTTTGTATTTTGTTTGTTCAGCAAAGATGAACACGTTTTACCAGCAAAAAATGATGATGTTACCAGCAAAAACGTGCCTTTTGTCCTCAGAATGAAGATGGGACCCAACTACAAATTCTTCCAGCGAAAATGTTGATTTTACAAATCAAACCATGGGCGTTGCATGGGCGTTTTAGATGTTTTTTTCCCGGGAGGTTGTCACCCTGACCCAAGGTGGTGGTGATGCTGATCCAGACTGCTGGTTGATGAGTTGATGGTATCCCTATATCAGTTCCCCAGTGACCACCACAAGTCCTGAGACAGTACCAGAAGTGCGCAGATCATCCAACATACAAAATCATATATATATATATATAATATATACATATATATATATATTTACATATATATATATATATATATTTATACATATGTACTGTACATATATATATATTACATGTGTGCTCCCTGCAGGGTATGATTGTCAGCTAGGTGATATGGCCCAAATACAGGTGAACATACCATACCATGGAACATCGGCATAGCTCCATGACACCATGATCCATATCATCCATCCAGATTCAACCTATCCGCGACGCCCTCCGGGACTCCGCGACCAAGGTTGCTGGTCCAAAAGCGGCTGGAACCGGGTGATTGTCGAGAAACCATTCGGCAAAAACGGTCCGGTCGCCATGGATTGGTGAAAAATCACACGGGGGATTCATCGCCAGGGCTGCCAGTGTGATGCCAGTTTCCCATGGGGAAAAAGACGGTTAAATCATCATTCTACAGTATGAAAAATGAAAGATGCCATGAATGTAGATGATGTGAAATATATGATGATATATTTAGGAATGAATATTTGGATGATGTATACACCTACACTAAATATAAGTGTCTATATGTCTATATGCTACATGTACGTGTCACGTGTCGACATGAGGAATCCAACCAGTGTGAAACGGTGAAGCATTTTCCGCATTTTCTGCCGGGATCAGCTTAGCGGCTATCATGGCATCTGCAGGTACACAGGCTGCAGAACTGACTGATAGCCTGGAGCTCAACAAGGGACCCCAAAAAAGCAGCTAGCACCTTGGCGTCGCTATGGGATGCTATAGGTGAGTTTTTGCTTCATGATTTCTTGATGCAAACGAACGTTCGTTACGCTCTTGGAATCTCTCGATGAATTTCTCCAGCTGACGCTCTTAGCTGACGCTCTTGGCCAGAGTTCTTATGAAGTTCTTGGAAAATGCAAGAAAAAAACAATAGAGAAGAATAACATGGATTGTTTCCTATCATTTTCTCACAACAGCTCCGGTTGTAGTATGTTGTAGTATGTTGTAGTATGCTGTAGTATGCTGTAGTATGTTGTAGTATGTTGTAGTTAGTAACAGTTAGTATGTTGTAGTATGTTGTAGTGAACCACTTGAAAAGATGTATTCTTCTTGAAGAAATCACCTCACGCCTCACTTCTTGAGGTATAAATCCCATTCGATATTGCTTGCATTTCGTTTGCATGCAAATTGATTGAAACCGTCACAAACCCCATCAACGAAAACAGACATATCTCTATACATCGCTATACCATAAACCAACGAATTCAGATCCAGTCGCTTCAAGTAATTACATAATTACCATAGATATTACCATATATTCTCCGATGTTTATCATGGTTTCTCCATTCTTCGAGTCGAGGGTCTAGCTGGGCCTCCCCATGTCGTCGTCTCCCGCGTTGGCGACCGATGCGCTGTTCGCCGCGCTGGCGAAGCATCCGCGCGTCACGGCGGGAGATGGACATCCCATGCCGGATCGCTGTAGCACCTTGGATCGGCGAAGCCACTGTGGTCCGGGAGCCAGAAAGGTAACTTTGCAGTTGCTAAACCCCCAGGGTTGATGATTAGTTGGGGGATAAAAAACTACCCTTCATATATGGATATACACATATATGGGATCATAATAATCCAAGAACGGGGAATCCCGTTCTTAACCAGCCAGGATTAAATGGAATGATAGAGGGAATTATTTCACACTGTTCAGGTGGTGTTTAACCAGGCTGTGATGATCATCGTCTGCGATGATCATCGTTGAAAAACATGTTTGCATAGATTTAAGGGTCGTTTATTGGGCAAATGAACATCGAGTCGTAGATGTTGGTGAAATGTTAACAGAAGATATCCCGTAGAGCATCTCGCTACGGATATCCAAATTTAAGGGTAACACAACCATTGGACTCATTGGACCCACAATTGGCACCAAACATGAACCACACCCATAGCAGCGGGTTTGCCAAGAGGTGATGACAGCTGATGAGGATGTGTTGAAAAGGAGAGGTGGAGCCTAAGTGGTCGAAATAGCCAAACAATGATTCTAGTATGCACAATATTGGTTTATTACACGGGCTTCAACATTAAAGCGCCGGGGATGTCATTCTCAAGAAATGGATTGGGATATCATGATATATCATGTGAGTGTAGGTTTCTTACCAGACATGCGTATATAACCTTGGGAATTCTTGGTTGAACCTGGAGTAAACATGGAATTTCTCGGATCTGCACAGAGCAACCCAGTTCTGGTCTTGGGGGCCGTATGTCCTTACATGACTGGGTCGTGAAATGTTGGTAAATGTTGGTTAAGATATTCCAGCACCAGGGGTATATATGGAGGTTTCCTCGAAAGGTGGGGGTAGCCCCAAATCATCCAGTCGTCTTGGATGACCATGACGAAGCAACCATGGTGACTCTGTGGGATCCCTTCGAAGCCTTGCGACAGCCCAGGAGTAGAGGATCTTTTCGACTGGGAAGCTGTGGCCAAAGAGACCAAGATGTCCCGCGAGGCCCAAGTCGTCACCAGCTGAAGCTCCGATAAGTTGCAGTCATGGCATGACATGGCTCAGTTTGCTCAAGTTTTTAGGATATCTGGTTGGTGGTTTGGAACATTTTTGATTTTTCCAATCCAGTTGGGAATGTCATCATCCCAACTGACTTGAACTCCATGATTTTTCAGGGTGGTAGGTTGAAACCACCAACCAGATATTCTGACATACTCTGACTTCAACAAAATATACCCAACTCAATGGTCTCTCAGCTGAGCGCAAAAAATATTGGAGGATTCTCCGAAAGGCCAACATAAATTGAACTAGTTATAAGATCAAATCAAAATGAGTTCATTGGCATTCATTGGCCATTTGTTCACCTAATTAATTAGTTCATTCGGTAATGAACTAGTTGCGTATGGCCATGTATAATCAAATAGTTGGTTAGTGGATTATTGATAATTAATCAATTAATTAGTTGACTTGTCCAGGAATCACTTTCCATACTTCATTAGTAACCTATAGCTACAATGAGCAAAGTAATCCAGAAATTAAGGGAACATACAGACTTGTATGGTTAATTGTACTTAATGAAATGCCAATTAATCAGTGTCAGTCAATTGTTCCTTCAGTATGGTGGTTTTAGGATAATTTAGGTAGGTGTGTGGTGAATGATGGTTATAATCAAACATCATTCATCATAAATCTGGTTGGTGGTTTGGAACATTTTTGATTTTTCCAATCCAGTTGGGAATGTCATCATCCCAACTGACTTGAACTCCATGATTTTTCAGGGTGGTAGGTTGAAATCACCAAACAGAAATGGTCAATTGGGTATGGTCAAAATTAGGTACCCCAATAATTGGATGGTTAATACTCAACTAGATATTCACATCTGTGGTCCCACATCGGTCTTCCATTTTGACCTACATCCAATCCCATAGGATCCATGTATGCCATATATGGTAACATGGATCCCATCAATATACCCCAGTCATGTTAGCAAATATACCAGCACCATGGATCCTATGGGAATATCATCCAATTGGTTCCTGGAAAACTTCCTGCACCAGGCTCTTCTGGATGCCACCTTCGGCCCCGGTCCTCGCCGTGCGGGGCTGCTGCGCACGCGACGAGGAACTGCGCAGTGGCCGTTGACGGAGGAAGGTCGACGGCAGCTGGGGGTGTTGGTGATCCCTGCAGCTCGGCGGAAGAACATGGCATGTTCATAGGGAAAATATGGAAAAAGAAATCAAAAAGATGGGAACATCAAGGAAAAACTTCGGATTTTCAGATGTGTTGACAGAGAAAATGTGGGAAGATTAGATGATTATGATGATTCAACCATCGAGTTTTGGGAAACTGATGTGTTAAGATATATGGAAAACATCCAGAACCAGCTTCACAAAGGCTATGTTAAACCTAGGCATTGTGACTGGTGAGTTTTTGGTGTCCATCGAAGTTCTAGGTTGAGTATACTCCTATTGGGGATGTAAGACACTCGCACATGATTTAGTAAATGGATGGTTTAATACTGGGTTTACCACATTACCATTACATCTATCCGGTGGTGAAGGGAGGGAGTGATTTGGAGCGATTGGGGTATCCAGGTTTTAATATGTCCCTAATGGGGAGCCTTTTCCAGCTAGGACTTTCCCCATAGAACTGGGAATTTCACCATGAAAAATAGGAAGGTCACCATGAAAATAAAGATTTCACCATCCAAACTTGGCCGAAGGAGGAGCGGGAACCCGGGTTTTGCGGGAGGGGTTATATTAATGAAACCTTGGAATTGAAGTGGTTGCTATGTATGTCATGCTAATCATTGTTTGGAATTCATGGTCAGAATGATTGCTTGGAATAAATGGTTAGAAGACGATCACAAACATTCGAACAGAACAAAGATTGGATAATGTGTTAAGTTGATTAGTTTTTTCAGTGATTTGTTCGTTGCATACGTTACTGCAAATGTGTTGGTCTTCATTTTTTTGTCTAGCACAAGTTGATATAGTTGAGTCTGCTGGTTTTGATTTGAGAGTTTTCTTTATTCACAGAAGGCACCCTGAAGAAACATCAGGGCCAAAAGTGCCAAAGGGATTCCTACAGGTTGATCCATGGTCACTCACCCCACGCAAGCAGCTCGGGGGGGGGGGCATGATTTTCATCACCGTCCCAGGACTTCGTTCAGGAGGATGAAGAAACCAAGATTTTGGGTGAAACTTGGCTACATTTGGCTACATTTGGCTACCATGGTCAGGCTTGCTCCAAGCTACTTTAGATCAATGCTGTCTTTTTTCGAGAATTTGTGTTTTTGCTTCGGCGCATTTTCCCTCCTGGTATTTGGACCGTTGGGAGCAACCCTGATGGTTTGGAGTCGGACAAGCATTGGAACTGACAATCTGACAACGGTTGTTAGGGAAGTATACTTGGGGATTGCCATTGAGAAATAGTGATTGTGACATCATTTCCATTCATGTCCATTGTCCCAATAGGGGTATCATTAGCAAGCACAAGGGATATTCGCATATCAATGGACGTGATACGATGGCCCAAGGCATTCTTGATTTGAGGGTCTACATTTTGACACAGGAAAACTGGTAAATTGGAGATGTACATTTGCAGTGTGTCTTACTTACTGTAGTACTTGTGAACATCATTACTACTGCTCAGAAGGAAGTTTACGCTAGAAACCCATATAATATATTGAAGCTTACATATATACTGTAAACCAACCCGTCGGTGTTTTGGAACATCTCTTTGATTCACAAATATATTCATGTGTGTTTTCTTTAAATATTTGAGGGTGACCTGGCATGTTTCTTGCTTTATTCAGTTGATTTTGAGTTGAAAGAAGTCCTCTGCGCTTCTTGCCCACATTCTTGAGAGGATTTCTTCGATTCTGAAACTGGAGCAGGGCTTCCCTGGGAAGAACGAGAAGGTGGGCCAGTGGGCCCCAAAACTCGTGGCCTCGCTTGCCTATAAACAATGGATAGTCACATGCGGGTTGTTTGTTTATCGTTGCTTCGCTTGATAAACATATTTGTATTTTGTGATATGTTCTTTCATATCTGGCATATACTTTGCCATATTTCAATAACCATGGACCATGGAGTGTTGTTTCCTCTTGGGGAAAAAAACATCAATAGATCATCGACTGTCGAGGCCCTGGACAAAATGCTTCACTTCCGACGGTGAATGGATGTGGGAGAACGATCCAAGAATGCCCGAACTCTTTGGCGTGAACATATTGTAATCTATCCAGGTGTAATCAGGTGTATGTGATAATGATTTGAAATATGTATAATTGATTATATATATATAATATATATTATATTGTATTATTGCTCATGTTGGGTTTAATTTTCAGATGGCACCCAGAAGTGTTGGCTCTGGACTATGGGATACAGTAGACTCGAAGGTTTCTCCGGCCCCTGCAGTTTTTCAAATCTCAAGTCTCGTTTCATTTATGTGCGATGTTTAAACTTTAAACCATGATCATTACTAAATCAAGAAATATATTATATATACATACCTGTACCCTCTGGTATTTTCTTCTATAGAAGATGGCCTTAAATTTAGAGATGATTTGCCTATCAATAACATCGATTTTTTCCCATCGGTGATCTTCGATATTTCCCATCATTGCCACCATCAAATGGCGGCCTCCATCAGGGGGTGGATACCATGCAAGCTTCGGACCAACCTTTATCCCAAAGTCTGGCTACAAGGTGTGCAGCTGTAGAAATGTGTCGATGAAAAGTATGTAATATATGATATAACTGATATAACATAATAAAATATTATATACATTAATATATATATATATATAATGTATATAAATATAATGTATGTATAGATGGTATACTAAGACACATGAACCTCACAATGTTGATTTTGTTTTAGGGGTTGAGACACCATAGAAGGACTGATGGCTGGTCCAAGATTGGTTGGATTGATTTCCACAAAGCATACTTGCAGAGAATGGGAGTTAGTCAGCAATTTTTTGTCGCTGATTGAACCTCGACTCCTTACGACCAGGTTCTATGAACAAGTGCGAATCGCCGTTTACATTGGGCTACTTACTCTCTAAATTGGATCATTTCAACATGAAGCTGACCCCACCATTTGCATGAAGCGAGATTTTGGATGATGTTGGTTCATTCCCAAAGTAGTTGGCAACATTTCATACTGGTTGGTGGTTTGGACCATTTTTATTTTTCCATATATTGGGAATAATAATCATCCCAACTCATGAACTCATATTTTTCAGAGGGGGTGTTTTACCACCAACCAGCATAGCATTTTCGAAAATTGCTGAGCCTGTCAATTCATTGAGGACTTTAAGCGACAGTACACCGAAAATTGGACCAACTGACCAACCTCTGCAGTTCAATGAGCTGTCTCAGTCTTGGCCTTACTCCCTTCAGCAAACCGGGGAAGCTCCAAAGCATGGCCAGGTGGACAAAAGCAAGGCATTCACGGAGCTACCAAGTGCGTTGGACTCCATTCGATCCTCGGCACAAATATCAAGCCACACCACACAAGGAAAGCCCACGCCACTCATACCAAGCCACTGATACCAAGCCACTGACGCGGCATAGTTCATGTTGCTTCAGACTTCTGGGGTAATGGTTTATTAATTAGGGGGGGTACTCCTCCAATAGTCATAATCTGATACTTAAATGGTACCCTCCCAATTAAACAGCCTAGGCTAGGGGTTTATTAATCCAGGGTTGACATTACGGCTGGCTCAGAAACGGATAATTCATACCCCAGGCACCGTTCTATAATTCTCATTGCTGGCTGAATCCTCACCTTTATCCTGATTGTTACCATTGCCAAATGCTGGTGATATCCTCATAGTTGTCCCTCTCTTCCCAATGTTTCTCTGTTCTTGATTTTTTAGAAAAAAAAACGAACATATATCATCATATATCAGACATATCAATTTTCATCAATTGTTTATATCTAGATTTTCTGTGTGTACTTTCCTTTGTTCCATCATCTTTTCCAAGCACCACGGGATTTCGAAAAACTTCCGTGGTGGTGAGGCTCCCGCCTTCAGCGCCTCCTTCGCTTCGACGATTTCGACGCCGACACCGTTAACGACGCCGGCGTGGCCGAGAGCCTGCGGCGCTACGCCATGAGCGCCGCGACGCGCGGCGGGCGCCAGGGAGCGCTGAGCCAGGCCTTTGTGCAACGCTATGAGTTGGATGGGGATGAGATGACCTGCAACAGGACATGGGGATGGGGATGGTTGAGGTTAAGAGTATGGTAACTAATATGTTTATAAAATAGATGTGGGTTATGATGTGGATATAGATGCATGTATCATATAGATGCTATATATAAGTTATATATATATATATATATTTATATATATATATTATAGTTTCTGATGATTCTATGTTTATAGTCCATATGAATCCAGTTGAATAATCATCATCATTAGATTCTATCTGACTGGTTGGTGGTTTGGAACATGTTTTTTTTTTTCCCCATGATTTTCCATATATTGGGAGTAGTAGCCCCAACTGACTTTCATATTTTTCAGAGGGGTAGGTATACCACCAACCAGCGGATGAGTTGAGAAAAATCAGTGGTGATGAATTTTTGATCCATCGCCCAGCGGATCTCACCGGGAGGGGTGAAAATTCCGAATCGGGGGATCCAACATTTCAATATTTCATTCGGTTGGTGGTTTAATATGGTTTAATGGTGATTAATGGTGAGTAATCGTGGTGATTAATGATAAATTATCTGGTTGGTGGTTTGGAATATGGTGGTTAATAGTGATGGTTAATAGTGGTTATAGGCTATAAACCAGCAACAATGGGAATATGATGGTGATCTGGTTGGTGGTTTGGAACATGACTTTTTTGACTTTCCATATATTGGGAATAATGATCCCAATTGACTAATACTTTTCAGAGGGGTTGAAACCACCAACCAGTCATGGATAGGATATGATAGGCATTGGCAATAAAATGATGATATAAGCACAACTTTACCAATGACATGACAATGATATAAAATTATGATATGATATTTCCAATGACATTTCAACACTGAAAATCATGATAGGATATTGATAGGATATGATAGGCATTGGTCTTTGTTGGGTTCCAACACTTGAAGCAAAATGATAGGACTGTTCATCAGACCAAAAAAAACATAAGGCTCGTGATTTGTCATTTGCCACCCAGTACACTGGTACACTGCTGCAGGAAACAGGCACTTGGGATGCATTTCGACTCTCGCAATGCCAATGCGGAGGTGGTCATTGGCTTGAGTCTGGGAGAGGAACCAGCAGGGGCTGTGGGTTTGAGGTTTTTTCAGTGGATGCATTCGATGCCACCTTGGTGCCAAGCTGGTTGGGTGTTTGAATGGAAATTGAGGAAACTTTGATATGGCAGTGTGTCAAAACCTTGTACCCCTGGTGAACATCAAAATAGCTGGTAGCATGTTCATCCCCCTAAAAATTGTATTAATAGGTATTGATCCATCCCCATATGTCTCCAATGTTCCTCATGGCTTTCCTACACTCCGATTGGAGCAGGAAAATCAACCCTGGGGAGGTGAACCAGGATGGCAAGCTTAAAAGACCATTGTGGATCTTCGTGGGGGTACACACTTGGATCGTGCTTGTGAAACATTGCGATCCTTATTGGATTCCAGGCTGATCCAGGCCGATCGGCCCCTACTACCGAAGCCTGGCGAGGACCAAGGGCACATCTTCTTCTCGCGCTCGGGTCCGCACAAGGGCCAGCCCTTTCCCCTCTCCTTGGCCAAGGCGGCACGGGATGGGTTGACCCGGATCTGGATGAGTTTGAGCTTTATATTTGTCATTGTCCGATTTTCCATCCCATCCTGGGATTGGCAATACCATATAGTTACCAGTCTACCTGATTGAAGTGTGTTCATCTCTTCAAGATTGTTGATTCTAAGCTATAGGAACTATCGTTCTCAGCAAGATTGCTGGTCATAAGATGGTATAATACAAGATTTCATAAGTTATACATGCCCCATTTGTTGTACCCACTATTTTTTACCCCATCTCTGTTTCTTGTCCACATCCCGTTCCCAACAATCCATTTTTACCTATATGTGATATAGGGTCTTAGAACCCCCTAGTTGACATTATATACTTGGCTATGAGTCAAAACCCTAAGACCCCGACAGTACCCTAAGTCATAACTGGTGAATGGATGTTGATTCCTCCAGTCATATGATAATAATGGGTTTTGACCCAGCCCCAGTTCACCAAGTTAATCTAACCAACTTGGCACCACTTCTATAGCTATCCTTTAGGGCCCCACATCAATAACGTGTTGTGTAACAGTGACCCTATGGTAATTTGCTAGCTATGGAAGCCATGGCCCATTTAGTTCGATGGTTCACTTATGAATTTCATGGTGATTGTCCAATTCGCAACATGTTCAATTGTCGGTAAATCACCATTTCCATAGTAAATTATAAGTACATCACCAATATTTATGTTATTTTACGTTCAAGTATGGGTAAATTACCATAGGTAAATCGTCTATGTTCATCGATTTCCATGGTAATTCACCATTACCCTCTGGTAATTTAACATAGCTATGGAAAATTGCCATTTATAGTGAGTTTTCCCATTAAAAATGGTGATTTTCTATAGCTACGTTAGTTTACCAGAGGGTATCCATCCCCAGAGGCTCCACCACACCCCGAGGCATTGGAAGAGCGAGGCGATGGCATTTTGGTGGAGCTTCCGCGGCGAGCCTTGTGCGCCCTGTGGAGGGAGCCCTTTTTCTGTCGATGCCTTTAAAAGGCTCCAAAATCACAATCTGCCAATGATGTTTATGGATGTTTATGGATGTTTATATATATATATATGTGTTTTTTTTACTATAGACTATAGTGATAAACATATATATATGTTCTTTATGGATGTTTATATATATGTTATTTTTTTACTATAGACTATAGTGATAAACATATATATATATATATATGTTCTTTATGGATGTTTATATATATATATATGTTCTTTTTTGAATCTGTTTGGAAGTTTGAGGCTTGCTAGAACTGGCTATAACTACTGTGGGGGTCAAAATATGGTTGAATTTAGTTCATGTGAATGTCCCCATGTTTCTTCAACCATGTTGAAACCATCATAGCAAATTGAACACTTTCATGGGTACGAACCTCAGTCCCAACCAGAAGTGGCCGTGGCTCTGAAGCCCTTTGACGTGAGGAATCCCTACACAAATGAAGTGTTCCTTTGGGGAAACCACATATTTCCGGTCCTTTGGGGGGGTTCCAGGTAAGCATTGAAGTGTTCGATTTCCTATTTGGGTCTAAAAATGCTTCTCCAGCGGCAAAAACGCTCTCCCCACATGGGCCGGTATGGGCCATTTGGGTATGGATCAAGACCCTCCAATTGGGAACTTACTAGTAGGAAGAACCACACACTTTTGCATTGTAGGTTTTTCATGTTTGAACCATGCTAACTTAGGTTTATCATCATATGTCTTTAACTTTTGTTTGAACCATCTGGAGGAGTCTTCAACTAGCTTGTTCAGGGTCCTCATGCGGGACCATTGGGAAATGCCCAGATGTCAATTTCAGCCATCCCACCCCCCATTTTCCATGGTAAAAACCCGGACCATCACGTTCTTTGCCATTGATTTTCTGGTTGGTGGTTTGGAACATGACAGGATTATTTTTTCCATTCAGTTGGGAATGTCATCATCCCAACTGACGAACTCCATGATTTTTCAGAGGGGTTGTTTTACCACCAACCAGTTTTATAACTTTGTAAACACCTTGCCCAGCTGAGTACAGTATCAAAAAGCCCAGTTGGTTGATGTCAGGATTGCACTGGCCAATGGAGGATTTATCAGCGATGATCTTGGAATCCTCAACAGAACCAAGCAGGGAATGATCCAATAGGTTTCTCAGCTGGTTATATCATTATATTGTCCATAGATTTTCCATGCTATTGTCCATAAAAATATAATGATCCATGTAACATTGGCATATTCCATATATGTTGGTTATATGATTTCTTGGAATATTCCATGTTATTGTCCATTAAAGATCTCAATGATTTGCCATCCCACTATCTCCATAGAAGTGTCATGTTCCAACCCATAGGATCCATGTATGCCATATATGGTAACATTTACCATCAATATACCCCAAATGTTAGCAAATATATCATACATGGATCCTATGGACAATACTTCCCAGGTACATGTTCTACGGCTTCGCCCGCTACCACCTGCGCCACGGCGTCCCCTGGCACCACGACGCCGCGCGCGGCGGCTACCGCCGCGTCACCGTGACGCTGCGCAGCGTGCCGCGGCCGATGCCGACCGCGGCGCCGGCGGCGAAGCGGCGGCGGAAGGACGGGGAGGATGCGAAGCAGCGGCGGTTGATGGAGATGTGGCTTGATCTCTGGGATCTTCATGGGGACATGGGAATATAGTTGGGATTACCCTCTGGTTATTTGTTACATAGCCATGGAAGCCATGGCCCATAGAAATATGTAGATGATTTTCCCAGCTAGAAACCCTCTGGTTATTTGTTACATAGCCATGGTATAGATGGCCCATAGAAATAGATGATTTTCCCAGCGAACGAAACCTCCATTTATGGTTGGGATTTTCCATGGCTATGTTAAATAACCAGAGGGTACTTGGGATATTATGGGAAGTTGGTTGAACTATAAAATTTTATATAGGTTATAGTGTTGGGGTTTATAGTGAGTAGAGATTGATATCGAACTAGTGAACTGGGGGGTCTCAAAGCAAATTACAACTGGTAGGGGCGGCACTACATTGCGCACCTTCAGTGTAGAAGGTGTGTCAATTCAATATAATTCAATATGGAAAATCATGAAGAATTGGATTAAAATGGGATACCCTATTTTCAGACAAACCCATATGAAGGTACATCTTGTCAGGTTGGATTGTCCGCTGGAGGGTTACTAATCTCCGATCTGGGTAGATCCATTGCGACTGGGTAAAAACCATTTGTTGGGAGTGCTATGGATTGTTGCGATGCCTCTCGGAATTCTTCTGATTTACTGTCCCATAGGATCCATGCATGGTATATTTGCTAACATTTGGGGTATATTGATGGTAAATGTTACCATATATGGCATCATGGATCCTATGGGTGTGCTGACTGAGCCCATCAAGACATGCTGGAAATTCTGCGAATGTCAGCTAGTCCATCCGAGTCCATCCGTTTGCCATGGAAATTCCCGGCAAATTCATTTCGCAACAGACAACATCTGTTTGGTGGTTAATGATTATCAATGGTGATATATCTGGTTAGTGGTTTTTTATAGTGTTTAAAGATGGTATAAATCAACAACAATGGGAATATGATGGTTATAGCTGTTTGGTGGTTTGAAACATGATTTTTAAATTCCATTTCATATATGGGATAATCCCAACCCCATTGACGAACTCATATGTTTCAAGATGGTTAAGTCACCACCAACCAGGTTATTATTAACCATCATTAACCATATGATAACCATCATCATTAACAATTATTAACAGTATATTAACCATATATTTATCGTTTTCCAATTTTGATCTCTCCATAGGTCAACAGAAATGTGGCCATGGTCCCAGGCTCCAATCCTTCGCCCAACCCTTGGAAAAAGCGGCTCCACTGATCGACCTCACTGACTGACCGGAAAAAGTGGCGGATCGTCCTCTGGTGATTTTTGTACCTTTTGAGCCATGAACAACGGGGGATTTGATATATTATATATATATATATAGTAAACAGCTGGCACATAGAATATTAAAAATAAATAGGTGCCACTAAGAATATGGAAAATACATTGCAAAACCTATTCCTGGAATGCCATCCACATAGAATATTTATCCACATAGAATATGGGGGTATATATATATAATTATATATATGTATACATACCTTATCAAAATCTCAAGACTCTCCAAACAAATCGTTGATCAGTGAAATCTAAAGTAAACAGCGCGGACATCGCCATGCAACATGATGGTTTGATTCATGATCAACTCAGCACATCTTTACAAGGTTTATATTCTATGTGCATCGTCTGTG
>Ga0126342_10013001_pt1 | contig 14790 bp, 12 predicted proteins | sample Cyp1metagenome_FD_92528 | JGI IMG/M metagenome (GOLD analysis project Ga0126342, IMG submission 92528) | Coral microbial communities from Lord Howe Island, Old Settlement Bay, Australia - Cyphastrea 1 metagenome | ecosystem: Host-associated > Invertebrates > Cnidaria > Coral ... | reverse complement strand
TGACCTGGGAAGGCAGTGGCAAAGCGGTAAAGGCCCACACGGGGGTTTTGTGTCCTGATGGCCCGTGCTTCGCGCAGGTTGTGAAACCCTCTAAATGGATGGAGTGGAGTATGGCGATATGGCGACATGGCCAAGCGCTGGCAACGGGCTGCCGCTGCAGGGCAACGTGTTCGCGGTGACTTGGGAAGGCAGTGGCAAAGGCTTGGACCATGCAGGCCGATGTCCTAGCAGGCCAAAGCCGCACACCTGCGGTGATCCCGGGCGCCGCCCCGCCTGGGCCAAGGCTAGGCAGGGGTCGGCGGATATATATATATATATATATATTACATTAGTAGTTATCCTAGTTTTATTTAATTACATATATAACATATATATATGATATGGATCATATATGTATATAATCCAGTTGCTATGAAACAACACAAGAGGACATTTGAACATAGTCCCAGTGAAATCTGACATCGTCCCCTTTTTGGGATATCCACCTGGTTCCGACAAAGCGATTTAAGCTGATCGGTGACATAGGGAATCTCATGAACCATGACCAGCAATTGTGGTACCCTCTGGTAATTTAACATAACTATGGAAAATCACCATTTTCAATGGGTAAATCCACTATAAATGGGCCATTTTCAATAGCTATGTTAAATTACCAGAGGGTAGTTGTGGTTTATGTCATATATCTGGGTAAATTAAAACGACCTCACTGTTCTCCCTCACTATAATCATAGTAAGGGAAATCATCCCCATGGCTGGCCGCAAGATTTCAGGTTAGTGAAATATTATAATTTACCCAGATTAATTGTGGTAAATATAAGATATGAAGATAATCCCCAAAGGTACAATGTGAGGCCCCCGTTCGATAGCTAAGTTGGTGTATAACTCCAATTTCACTATGGTTCAATGGTTTATGTTATTTATAACGAACTAGTTACTGGGGCTTATAAACCAACAAACATCACTGGGGAGCCCCACATTGTATCTCAAATAAACGTATATGATTATCTATCTATCTATCTATCTATCTATCTATCTATCTAATCTATCTATCTATCTATCTATCTATCTCTCTCTCTTCTGATGGTGGAATTATGGATTGGATAAATTTCATGTTTTTATATTCTCTCTACATTCTCCCAGAACTGGACGATAGGAACATGACTTAAGTTTTTTTTTAGTTAGCGAGAATAGTGACGAAACAACTGCAGATTCGCTTTCAAGAAACTGTTGATATTCCTAATGCGGTCAAAGTTGATGAACACCGGGGATACCATTCGCCGGTATTCCTAATGATATTCATAAGCTCACATTCACAATGGAGGTAAAATGTGATTTATAAGTATCCGAGTATCTATTTTAATCAATCAAAATCATAGCAAGTGATTAGCATTATCAAGTATGCAGGGTCTACCTCAGGTACAAGGTGGGATCCCCCAAAACTAGTTCGTTATATCCCCTATGGTATGCCTATGGTTGGAGTTTTTATTGCACCAACTTAGCTATCTAAATCTCATGGAAACTCATGAAATCCCAAAATAAATCCCAATAAATCACCATAAAATCACCATAAATCACCATTAAATCACCATTAAATCACCATAAATCACCATGAAATCTCCATAAATCACCATGAAATCTCCATTTTTGCTGCCAACATCTCTTTTTCAACGGTGGCAACGGTTGCCGGAACCGGGGAAGCGACACCTCCACGAGCTCCAAGGATCCACGAGGCCAAAGCTTTACGGCGGGAGAACATCGAGAAGACCGCCTTGAACGAAGCTTGGACGGGGAATGCCTTTGATCCATTTTGATCCTTTACTGGTGGGTGTGTCTGAAAATAGTGTACCCCTAAACCCAATGGTTAATGATCATTATCCCTGTTAAATGGCTATAATTGGGAATATACCCTATTTTCAGACAAACCCTGGTGGATCTTTGGGGTGGCAAAACAAGGTACTTGGTGGCTCATCCCACGGCTCGTAAGTGGGTTATAACCCCAGTGATTTACATGGGATAAGTATGGTTAATCCACTTATAACTGGGGTTATAACCCACTTACTAAGTGGGATGAGCCACCAAGTAGGGTGTTCATACTAAGAACTCATTACACTATAATCTGCTTGGTGGTTTGGAACCATGGAATTTTATGACTTTCCATATATTGGGAAGAATCATCCCAACTGACGAAATCATAGTTTTCAGAGGGGTAGGTATACCACCAACCAGTTTAGTAAAGGGACTCCTTTGTGACCAAAGTCCTGCATAGTTACATCGGTTTATAGGGACTCGATCTAATCCCAATCTTTGGTGGTTTTTAAACTTAGTGGGCCGTGTTTGGCCTTTTTTAGGATCATAGATCATAAATGATCAATTTGAAAATCAACAAACCAACTCAGAAAACAAAAGCAACGTATCAAAGACTAGACCGAGAATGGGATTGAACCAACCCAGAATCGCCATCCGGGGATGGTTGAATACTGGTGGGACCGCATTTTTTCATGGGGGCATGATGAAGACGCGTCTTCTGGTTTGGTGGGAAAACAAAGGTGCCAGGGTGAACTGTATACCAACAGGGGGTTCAAGCATTGCTGTAAACACTCCTACACCGAGATTTTTAGTGCAAAAAAACAATGTGGCCTGCCTATGGCCTATGAACTGTTTGTTAAACATTGATCCTTAAAAACCAAGTCTTGGATAGTCTTGGATGGGTTTGTCTGAAAATGGAAGACCCCCAAATCTGCTGGTCAATCATCATGAAGTCTCCTTTAAAGTCGCCATGTTGGTTGGAAAAAAACACATTTTGCAAAGCCAAAATCACATGAAGTTGGTTCATGTTGGTTATACGTGCCATGTTTGGTTTGTACCACCATGGTTGATGCTTAAATTTCCCACATGGATCCAGGCGATCGTATTTGTCCCACTATGATGGGTTTTTAGGTCTTATAGAAGTTATATCCCATGCCGACAGTATATCTCATGTTTCCAATCTTTTTTGTTGCTTGTTGACAGCTTCATGCTTTCCAGTATGCTAGCTGGTGTTAGCTGGTACAATGTGGGGCCCCCCAGTGATGTTTGCTGGTTTATAAGCCCCAGTAACTAGTTAGTTATAAATAACATAAACCATTGAACCATAGTGAAATTGGAGTTATTTGCACCAACTTAGCTATCGAACGGGGGCCTCACATTGTACCTTTGGGGATTATCTTCATATGCTTTCTATGTTAGCTGGTAGAATACCATTAGGTTTGGGAAAACCCGAGGATTTCCCCTGTTTCCGAACAGAAAAACCAAACGCTCTGTGGCTTTCACAAAATCCCCAATCAGTCGACAGGTCTGGGTGCGTGATCGACCGCTGCCAACGGATCCACAGATCCTCCAGAGCTTGTTGCAGTCGTGAAAAGATGGGCGCTGGACGCTGCAAATTAATGTTACTTATATTCAGAACATGTTCCAAATGGAAATCGACTATGACTGTGGAATCGATTAAGAAATATACCCTCTGGTTATTTAACATAGCCATGGTTAAGCCATGGCCCATAGAAATAGATGGTTTACCGAACTTAAAAATGGGTGGATCTTTCCATGGCTATGTTAGTCATAACCAGATGGTAATGTTACTTATATTCAGCCACCATGTTTTCGTTGCTGTTTTTTTTAGGGATGACTGTATTATGGTTCTACACTGATATTGGTGGTTAGATGTAGCCAGAAATATCGTTTACATCTCCGAGTTGGTTCCCCCTTACGAGGTGGTAAATTATAATGACCTCACTGTTCTCCCGAACCCTGGGAAGAATAGTTTATTTCAGAGAAATCATTCCCAAATGGCCGCAAGATGTCCGGTTAGGGACATATGATGATTTCCTCAGATATATCGAACTAGTTCATGCGGGTTTGTCTAACCAACAGACTGCCAACTGAGGGGCATCACCTTGTGGGGATCCACCAACTTTGGAGTGCAAACTCTCTGGAAATATCTGATTGCTGGTTTGGAACATGTTTTTTTTCTCCATATATTGGGAATAATCATCCCAAGTGACTTTCATATTTTTCAGAGGGGTTGATGAAACCACCAACCAGATATCCTTGGTCCTATTTGTTTGATGTTTTTTCCAAGCTCGTTGGCAATGGGGCTCCAGATTTTTGGGACGGCACGCTTGGACTGGGATAAGCATGTCTACCCAGAGCAATGGGATGTACTCGAAACATCAAACGTGTCTATGCCATTCTATGCCTACAGAGACATGCACAATGCATGTTGATGCATTTTGGACATTTTTGGAAAATGTTTTGTGAAATGCAGCTCCCCAATCTGTTCCCAGTAACGCAGAACACGTAGCTGGAGTCTGAGCCAGGATTTCTGCGACAAATACAACCTTGACGATAGGTTGAAGTGCGGCTGCCCAGGTTCACTGTGATGGTTCATATGGTAATGAAGGTGGAGGATAATTTTAAAGGTACATTATACAGATTATGTGAGTAAATATAACAAACATGCAGCAGATGGTCATGCCACATGTAGCGCTCCCTTTTTAGCTTCCCACTAAAAAAATAGAAGCACATTGAATCTGGTCTATCTATCATGGTGTTCACCCCCCACCTACTTGTCACAGGGTTGAACTACCCGACAACACGATTCCTCGGCAATTAAATACCAAATAGGTTGATTAGTCTATTACCCATAGGATCCATGGTGCTGGTATATATAGCAACATTGGGGGTATATTGATGGGATCCATGTTACCATATATAGCAGCACCATGGATCCTATGGGTTAGTTGGTCTATAACCCCATCTAACATCATCGCTATATGCTCCATTGAGTTCGATGATTTTCCCAGAAAAACAGGGGATTAACCAGCAGGTAGCATGATAATTCCATGATATCGAAAATCATATCCCATGAATATCCCGTTAATATCTCATGATATCGAAAAAATATCCCATTCATATCCCATGATATCGGATGAATATCCCATGAATATCCCATTCATATTCCCATTCTCCCCATCATTCTTGAAAGTAGTATATCATTCATTTTTCCTCATGAATAATCCATTTATTCATTAACATTCCCATCTGGTTGGTTGTTTCAAACATTTTTTCCATAATATATGGGATAATCCTCCCCATTGACTAATATTTTTCAAGATGGTTAAAACCAGCAACCAGCCATCATTCTTGATTTCGTTTGCTGAAAAAATCCCTGCAAGTCCCTACGAAATCGCCAAGGAGAGAAGTCACTGATGCCCTTGCCAAACGCCTGGAATCCTTCACGCAGGATCTCTCCTCCTTAACCAAGGCAAGACGTCCCCGGATCCGGGTTAGTGGATGTTTGGGGTGGCAAAACAAGGTAGGGTGTTTATACTAAGAATTCATTACACTATAATAATCTATAATATATATATATATATACATATCATATATATGTATACACAAACAATGTATATATATATATATGTATAATATGCATGTACTAAATGCATGCAATCAACAAATCCATGTAATCACGTGTATTTGTTCACACATAAATAGAGATACATACACACAGATTACTTACTTGGGAGAAGGATTCACGGTACGTCCAAAGGAATGGACATGTTTTTTTCTGTGAAGAACTGCGATGTGCCCCACATGTGTATGAGATGAGGGCACAAGTTCAAAGGAACAACACTTCCGCAAGAGAAGGAAGCGCATCACAACATCCTGTATGTGTGTGTATGTATACACTACGTGACATAAGTACGCTATTCATATATTCAATACTTGTACATATATATATATGTATATATATACATATGCACTGTATATAGTGATCCATAGATGCACCAAACAATGCTAAATCAATCAGCATTGGTATTTTAGATAGCTAGATGAATCGATACCCTGGGGTACAGTAGATGATCATAGATGAAAAGCCATGGATTCCTGGTATCGGATAATTATCTACATTCCTGGTCACATCTACGTTAGTTTACAGGAGTGTAAATGGGTAAATGCTGATTCATGAACTTTACAAACCATATCTATCTATCCATAGTATATTCATATAGATTGCTTAAAGGATGCATAGATCGCATTGAATCCCAAGCAAGCTATCAAAATTTCGGCATTTCCCATCGAATCACCATGATCATCATCATCAAATCACTAGGTATACCACCCTTAAATCTCATTAAACTCTCATTAGATCAGCATTCAAACACCATGAAGACCTCCATTCAAGCACCATTTTCCATACAGGATGGTGCCCCCTTTGTTATGATTGTTGCTTTATAAACCCCCCTAGCTAGTTCGTGAAATATCTACTATAAACATCCATAAACATCTATAAACCATAGAATTCGGCCACTGCCATATCACCAATAACACATGCTTCGCCGTGCTCGCAGACCTTGGAGACTGCCCGAAATCCCCCGGGGCACGGGGCTCTCAGACCTCCACTTGGGCGGACATGATGGTTTAAAGATAGGATTTAATGGAGTTTAATGAGAATTAATCGGAATTAATGGTGATTTAATGGTGATTTATGGTGATTTCATGTAAATTTAATGGGATTTAATGGGATCAAACCATTGAAATACATGGATTTAACCACTTAACAATAGATTCAATTGTGATTTTTCATGGTGATTCGTGGTGGGATTTAGTGTTATTTAGATAGCTAACTTGAGATTGAATGGGATTTACAGTAATGGGGATTAATATGGGATGTGATATATATATATATATATATATGGTTTTAACCACTACAGGATGGGGCCCCGTAGTTAGCTAAGTTGGTTTGGAACTATACTAACAATAGCGTATGATACTTATAACTACATTTAGATGGGGTTATAAACCAACTTAAAACTGGGGGGCCCCATGCTGTAAGAATATGGGATTTAATGAAATTTAGTGGTTTAAATGGGATTGAATACAGATATCATTTCAATTTGAGACCAGGGGACCGTAGATTGTGTTTTTGTTTAGTATGAACCATCCACTTATAGTTTACCGTATCTAATTTTAACCCATACCCAATTGGAGAAGGATGATTTAATATGGTTTAAGTATCCAGCGTCAGGGTATTCCTATTCCTCGCGAATCGGGGAGCCAACGAACTACTAAGAGTTTCCCAACCACATGATACATAGTTGCTGTATTTAACAGAAAACATATGCTGCAGAGCTACAGCCTGACTGAAATGGCAGCTGAAACGCACTGGAGATGATGTTTTGTTTCTTTCTCATTGCTGTTAGATCATGATGGCATGTTTGGATATAGTTTACTTTGCAAGCATGGGTAGTTCTTGAGACTCGCCAAGATCCTGGAACGTGATGAGCCTTGGTTTGTTATTGGCGCAACGCCACTCCCAAAAATGGGTAGATCCCAAGTAATGTTCCTCAAAACGCATTCCAAAACACATAGCTGTGACTGAAAATTCTGGTTGTGTGCACTTGGTGAGATGGTGCTGTTGTGAGCTTGGATGTCATCCTTTGAACCTTTCCAATGACCAGCTACATCCTCAAGATTTGGACCATGACTGAACGTCTTGTTGAGACAGGTCGTGTGTTTTCTTCCGATGTTTTTGGAAAAGCTAATCTTCATCTCCAACGACTTTGGGATGTCGGCAACAGGGCAACCTGCGGGAAGATCCGTCATCGACCGGGACAAAGGCCCTGACGAGCATGGCGACCGTCGTGGACCTGGACCCGGGCCTGGCGGGGGTTCTGCTGATTTCGGCATGGCTTTGATCCACATCGGCCGCATTATGATGCGGAGCTGAGCTGTTGCCACGCAGTCAGTGCCAGGCAGGTCTTGCGTTGCAGATCTGGGGACTTGGGCCGCCGTTCCAGTCTCACAGATTCGCAGGCCACCTGGCACTGGACTGGATGCTGCTGAGGGGGTTGAAAAACCGGGCCAGTAGATTTTCATGCTTGAGCTCAGGGTCAAGAGAAACATCCGCCTCACCTCAGACATGCCGTTGTCCATCAGCACTGGTGACTCGAAGGTTGCGCTTCCACAAGCATCAAATTTCATTAAATTCATGGAGGGTGGTGGCCCCCTCAGTTATTAGTTTGGTTGTAACCACCAAACATATATATATATATATATTTATTTACCATATTATATATATCTATTATATATATATATATATCATAGTTTTGGAACTCACAACTACCCTAGCTCTCAAATTCCCATTTTTCATCGCCTTTTTTTCCATGTTGGAATCCCTTGTTGGTCGGGTCGGTCATCCATCGAGGCTACTGAAGGTGAAGCTCCGGGAAATGGAGGACGGCACTTTCGTGGCCAAGGGCGACAAGGCGGGGTTGAGCTCAAATTGCTGAAATGGATAGAGCTAGATCCCAGGTAGATCATAGAAAAAAATAGCTCAAGTCATCCATCCATTTGACTTAAATCATCCATGGGATTTTCGGATGTTCAAAAGGGATTCCACAAGTTTTATCCATGAATTTGGGTATCCACATGAGTCGGAAAGCTAAACCCATGGGTTTCTGGGAAGCTTGGAAAATATTGCGGGGAAAGGATGTGTATATACATATACATATACTGTATGTGTGTATATATATATATAAATACATATACATATGCATATACATATGCATATACATATACATATACATATAATACTAATATACTGTATGTGTGTATATATATAAATACATATACATATGCATGCTGTTTATTGCTGATACCTAAAAGCTGGTCGGAATTTCTCCTGCTAAGTAGATTATGTCCCTTGGATTTTCACTCCGTACAAAAGCACATGTTTATTGTAAGTAAATCAATTCACAAAGATGGTTGGTACGTGTATTGATATATCAACCCTGAAACTGAAACATGAATGGCGCATGCTATATCTGGTTGGTGGTTTGGAACCTGACTTTTATGACTTTCCATTCAGTTGGGAATGTCATGTCATCCCAACTGACGTTCACTCCATCATTTTTCAGAGGGGTGGGGAAAAACCACCAGCCAGATATGGTCAACTAGCACTGATTGTTGTCTTCCAATCATCTTATGAGGATGCTACTTTAAGGCTACCAAGATGATCACGGAAGTTTGGAGCTCCTGATTATTCTGATTGTCTATTACCCGATGGGACTGAATCCCAACTTGCACAAGGCATCCCATTTTACGCAACAGCACTAAGGATTTGGTTTAACTATGTATATGGATCTATTCTGTAGAATAGTTTGACTTTTCGAGAGCATACATGATGTTTTCCCCCCAAGAACATGAAAAACGGTTTCAATTTCCAACCATCACCGATTCCCCTTGGGCCAGGGCAAAGGGAAAGCTGGGTTGCTCAGATGCTTGATGTTCTGCCCTTTTGTGCGCCCCAGTTGCTACAGTTGGTGGTGCCCAAGGAACATAAGATAGGTATAACTTTAACTTACCAGCAAAAATTGTGATTTAATGGAATGTAATGGGATTTTGGTAGCTAAGTTGGATTATAATTCCAATAACTATGGGATATAGTAGAGATAAATATAGTTAATGATGGCTATAAGCCAACTAATAACTGGGGGGGCACCACCTTGTACCTGTTTTCAGATACATGGTGCCAGGCCGGGGTTCATGTGGGAAAGCCTCTATCAATCAACCAGTGGTAAAAGGACATCTATACAAACTGGTGCCCCCGCAGTTATAAGTTGGTTTATAAACCATAGCAAATATATAGATTATATAGATACATCTACCATAAACCACAATTATTGGAGTTATGTTCGCCAACTTAGCGTTCACGAACAGCTCACTGGGGCACCACCCAATTTGCCATGGATTCGCCCAGAAGATGATCCAGCCATGGCAGCGTTAGCTGGTCTTGGTGGATACGTTGAGGCTGGTGTACTAATATTGTATACACATACAGTGGGACCCCATGAATGTGATGTGAACGTTGGTTTAGATTCACCCCATTAATACTATAGTTTTTTTTAGAACTATAAACCAAAACGTTCTTGAAGTGATTTGCACCAACTGAACGCTATCGTAAACATGGGCCCCACGTTGTACACATAGTGGAGATGATGGTTCTTCGATCTGGGAATCTGGGCACATCCACTCTACCACCGAGCGTGACCATCCTTGACCCTCAATTTCATGAATGTTTTTCAACAAACTGTGCTATTTAAGTACTTAAACAAAAATGGCAAACAAAAAAACATATGTTTGCCTAACCCTCTGGTTATGACTAACATAGCCATGGAAAGATCCACCCATTTTTAAGTTCGGTAAACCATCTATTTCGATTAGGGCCATCTATACCATGGCGAACTGTTAGTCATAACCAGAGGGTAATATCCATGATATCCCCTATAAATCCCTATAAATCCCTATTAATATGGCCATTTTTATCATAATGTTTTGGTGACTGCAGTTGGTTGGTCAGTTGGGGATGCCATGCACCTTGGTCTGATGAGACCACCGTGTTTCGCTCAGGGTGGAGGACACCTCCCGGGGTTTCTTTTGCGACCGGGCAGTGGCGGTTTGTGAGAAACACCGGCTATGGTGATGCATTGCAACTATATAAGTTATATATATATTATAGTTGCATAGTACAAGTCAGAAAATACATTATATTAAATGCATTATATGAATACATAGTCGTATTATATTTTATGCAACTATATATATATATATGATCAGTCATAAAATGGGATCTGAATAGTTAAACAATATGTTAGTGCAATTGTTGTTGAGATTGTTGAATCAGATCTGGCGCATGTTCTCGGCAACTTTCACAAAGGTTGGGTGTAGAACCCATGGTGATTTGGATGTTGATAGGTCAAATCATACATTCTCATACTATCCCAAGCTTAGAGACACACCATTTCTATCCATTTCTTACAGGTACATAACTGGTTGTTGGTGGTTTGGAACATTTTTTGTTTTAACATATATTGGGAATAATCATCCCAACTGACTTTCATATTTTTCCAGAGGGGTTCAAACCCCCAACCAGTAATAATCTATAATATACATGTATACATAATATGATTTGTGTATATATATTATATGTATACACAATCAATGCATATATGTAAAATATGTATGTACTAGGACTGGAATAAAGTAACCGCTTGACCATTCAGGTTTGCTGTTTCACGTGCGGGGCGAATCAGCGGCTCTATTGGATGGAGAGTCAGAGTCTGCTAGAAGGTGGGCCAGGAGAGCTACGCGTATTACTCCAATAATAAGATAGGTATAACTTTAACTTAGCAAAATTTGTGATTTAATGGAATGTAATGGGATTTTGGTAGCTAAGTTGGATTATAAGTCCAATAACTATGGGATATAGTAGATAGAACTATAGTTAATGGGGTAATCTAACTATTAATTAAGTGCAGTGGGGTTTACAAACCAACCATTGTAAACCCCGTTAAGTTCATTGATGCTAGCGGGGTTTACAAACCAACTCATAACTGGGGGTTCCACCTTGTATAATGGATTGGTTTTCTCTCCACAATCGTTTCACCGGGTGGCGAAATTACGGCAGGAAAGGGCAAAGATGGTGGGAAGGATAGCGGAAAAGATCGTGGCAAAGGCGTGCAAGTGGTGTGTTCCGAGTGGGAATGGTGGCAGTTTGATGCCATACCCTCTGGTAATTTAAGAGTTTGCTATGGAACATAGCCAATTTTTAGATGATCTATGATGATTTACCTTTAAAATGATGGTTGTTCATAGCTACGTTAAATAAACAGAGAGTACCTTGGTTGGGTAATGAAATATAATCAAATTACTTGAACTCTTTCTATACCAAAAGCATCCAAAAGCGGGCATATATGCTAACCAGCTAAAACAATATTGACAATTATTTGGTGCAGAGCGTCGAACATTTGCTGAGTTTTTTATGTGCAAAACCGTGGTTGTATATTTTCAGATGTCGTTAGCCAAGACAGAGAGACCGTGTCATAACTCATGTGACCAATGCTCGAAACCTTGTCCTCCCTTTTCATCTTGTTTGGTTCAATGTGGCCCCCCCCAGTTGTAAGTTGGTTTATAAGCCCCAGTAACTATAGTTATAAATACCATAAACCATAGTTATTGGACTTATTTCCACCAACTTGGCTATCGAACGGGGGCCTCACATTGTTGAGTTGAGAATGGGATTTCCCTCATGGATTGTGAAGAAATCCCCAATGTATTGATTAATCCCCCTTTAGATATTCCAAAAAAAAACCAGCGGAACCTGGGTACCGCTCTCAGGGGCGCAGTTTATATAAAATTTTACTTTTGAACCTGAACATGAAACATATGAAAAAGGGATGTTCTTATAAAATGCATGCATTTTTGACAGACCGATCGTCATACTACAATCTACCCCAATTTTTGGGGCTATAAAATGACAAATCCAAGTAACAAGAACAAAACCTAACCCTGGCTCACAAAAACATTTATGGTCCGGTGACCGGTCTCCGGAAATGCCATTATTCTGGTCGGGCGGTTATAACATGTCCAATATGGTCTGTTTCATAATCCTTGATCCTTTGCCGATTTGAAAGGTTTTATTTTGGAAAAATATGCCCGAACAATAGGCATTTTATAACTTCAAGAAGTGCAATTTTATATATGCGGCATGTCGGAATTGCCATTTTAATTTATACGGGTAATCCTTATAAAGTGGCGCCGCCTAGGTTCCAGGTAATATTACATAAAAGTTAGATGTGGTTATATGTGGGCTACAACAGATGCGATCGCGCAAGACCAAACAAGAGATTCGGGTTGATGGTACTTGGTGGCTCATTCCACTTATTAAGTGGGTTATAACCCCAGTTATTTCAGTGGATTAACCCTACTTATCCCATTTATAACTGGGATTATAACATATTAATTATAACCCACTTATTAAGTGGGTAGTTCGCCTAAGTATGGACTGACTGTGGAGCACAATCTGATCTGCTGCAGCACCCGAGAATCTGCACTAAGCTGATCAACATTGGAACTTCGGGGGGATTCTTGTTCCCATAAAGATTTTGACAGCAAGCCTTTAAATCTAGCTTGCAGGGAAGTACCATGAACCAACAGTATTTGTGCGTTGCATTTCATTGTTTTTCAGTTTGAAGGGGAATGCTTTGTAAATTTTAAGTAGGCCCTAAGGGTTGGGGTGGCCTGTGCAGGGATGAACACGCTTCAAGATGCATCGGTGATATGGGTGATCTGTTGTGATATTTTCTATGCCAGATGTCCTTTGCCCATGAAAACTAGTGACGTTGTAATGGGTTATATCAATATATATATATATATCATAGATCAATATGCATAAACCATGGATTATTGGAGTTATATTGATCAACTTAGCTACATAGATGTCCCAAATTCCCATTGGTTGATGAAAAAAGAGGGGTTTAACAACAGGTAAATGATGATATATGGATGGTATATGGTATACCAGCTCCCAGCCCCTCTTTTTTGACCAAAAGGACATGATTGGTGATATTATTGGTGATATGTTGCGATTGTTGATCGAGGAAACGGATCTGAAGTGCCAGTCCTCATGAACTGTGACAGGAACCCTCGTCTTTTGTGCATAGGCATGGTCATGCGCCAAAGAAAACAATACCATAATGTGTTCATATATGTTAGAACATGTTAATATATATCGCTCATATAAATTACTAACCAAAATTATTGCTTCGGTGCATATATAATATACTTGGTGACTCATCCCACTTAGTAAGTGGGTTATAACCCCAGTTATAAGTGGATTAACCCTACTTATCCCATTTATAACTGGGGTTATAACTCACTTACTATAAGTGGGATGAGCCACCAAGTAGTATAATTAGATATCATTCCGGAACACATCAACCAGGGTAGATCGCTGGCACCAGGTCTGATGTCGGCTGCCCGGAAGGCGGAGCTCTTTGGCGACGACTCGCTGGGGACCTTGGTCGGACTATGCCGGACGAGGGAAGGGGACCTCCCCGTGAAACCCCACAGGGATGATACGAAATACCAGTTAAAAGCACTTTAAAACCCATTTACTTGGTGGCAGAAAATTGCATTTATAACCAGTTATAATATAACTCATAAATGACCATACCTGCAAGAAATCGCGAAGCTTGCAGATGAGATGAACGCTGGAAAAGATAGAGAATGGGGCCCCCAAGATAGCGTTCAGTTGAGATACAAGTGGCTTAACTCTGGTTTATGGTAGATATCACTATGATTAATGGGATTTATAAACCAACTTATAACTGGGGGGGGCACCATCCTGTAGAGGAGACATGAGACCTCAAGTACCATGCAGCCGAAATCAGCGTAGTCTTAACCGAAACACCGAGTATTCGTTGTCTTATATGGGAAAAGTCGTTAAAACATGTTAAAACTAGGCATTAGGGCTTAAACTTTGGTGAACATATGGTTATATGGTTGTTTGCAATAGAAGTTGAGACTTAACTTAGCCTCTAGTGGTAAAACATGGATTTGTTGGGCCAGATTTGACTCATCTCCAACTCCAAATATGCTTGGATGATGGGGTTGTCACCAACCATCACCCGAAATCATATGAGTCACACCCCAATTATATGGCCCCAATGAAACCGTTTTACAAATCACATCCACCATGGGAACTCGTGCCTCGGGGTTGTTTTTGGTAAGGTCCCCTCGAGGGCGTCGTGCGTTTTTGACACTTTTTCATATTTTTGTCACTGTCGCAACATGCTGGTCGTGTCACGTGCTGTCTTGTTCTCGTGTGCGTCGTTGCATTTTCCGCGCGTTTTGCTGTGTTGCTTGACGCTGTTGGTTGCGTTTATAGTTGCGTGTTGGCATGGCAGG
>Ga0126342_10013000_pt1 | contig 14791 bp, 12 predicted proteins | sample Cyp1metagenome_FD_92528 | JGI IMG/M metagenome (GOLD analysis project Ga0126342, IMG submission 92528) | Coral microbial communities from Lord Howe Island, Old Settlement Bay, Australia - Cyphastrea 1 metagenome | ecosystem: Host-associated > Invertebrates > Cnidaria > Coral ... | reverse complement strand
GCACTTTTTCGACATCTCAACTGCCAAAAGTGGTCCGCACCTGCTGTGTTTTGTACATTTTGACTTGCAAATGTGCTTCGCGCCACAACGGCGTGCAATTTTTCATCTCTCATCTGGCCAGCTGGCTCCGCACCCGCCGCTTTAGCGAGCCTACTTTGCGACCCTCCGGAGCCTCAAATCATTGGAAAAACACAGTGTTTCGCGACTTTCCTACCTTTTCGCGCATCTCCAGCTGCTTTCTTCTGACTCTTTCTCTTCTCTGATCTTCTCTCTTCTACTCTCTCTCTTCTCTCTGCTTCTTCCCTGCTCTGCTTTTCATCTGTCCATTTTGTCGGAAGTTTGACTTCTAAACTTCCTTCGATAATATAATATGTTCTTCTACACCTAGACATTTAGTTTGGGCATGTTTGGGCATGTTTGGGCAATGTCTGGGCCTCTGGCCTCTGGACATTTTAGCCGTCCCCTGCCTCAAAGGCTCATCAGCAGCCACTCCACAAGGAATGGGATGCATCACGGACGCAGAAGTTTGTCGCGATGTGATGTCCTTGTTTCTTACCTGGGCTAGGCTGACCCGACTTCCAGAAAAGGCCAGCTGTCACGTCTATTAGTCTATTGAAGCGCATTGTCTTGAATTTGTGAAGCATTTCTAACGCTTCTTTCATTTTTTATGCTCTTGCTGTGATTCACTCACTTCGGATTTGATGCAATTTTTCGATGCTGCTTTTGTGCTCTTGAAACGTTCAGTTCCGGCGTAAACTGCCAAGTTTTGCACTCAAGTCATCCTGGAATCTGGAGTTTGCAGTTGATCCCTGCAGACAGAGTTTAAACAACGTTTAAATTATATAGCTATATCGGCTATATAGCATTTATATAGCATTCATTCTTTCACTGTTCTTCAGGAAGTCTTCAGGCACAAAGCACAAGTCATCAAGGCTGGTACACATTTTTTGGAATACTAACCTCTGTTCTTCTGAAACGAAAAACCTGTTCTTGGGAATCAAAACATCTCTGCCGGCCAATAGCTTGAAGAATCAGTCTCGCATGCTGTCTGCTACAAGAGTAGGTTTCCACAGAAAGTGAGTAATGTATCAAAACCTCATACGATTTGATTCCGTCTTGATCCAACTATGAACTGGAAATTGCTCAATTGATCCCTAGACATCTTTAGCCCACGCTTGGTGAAGTGCAAGTTAATAAGATTCGTGGACGTTTGATGTCCTCGGGACATAAGACACGTGCATGGTAAAGTTATGTCATATGTGTAGATTAATTATATTTGCGTATAGGATTTTACAATTACTCGCTTGCAGCATGTAATGTCTGGATTCTCTGTTTGCCCAAGTCATTTGTAGCATGAGTGGAGTCAATCTCATATCATCTGACCCACACATAATTGGATTCTCATAGCGAGATCCCACTTCTTCTGAAACTAGCGATCTGGTGTTTGGCAGGACTCAATGACTATGCAAGAGTTTAGTCTCTATATGTCTGCATATTTATGCATATGTATGTATGGTATGGTATGGTATGGTATGGTATGGGATGGGATGGATGGATGTATGTATGTATGTATGTATGTGTATATATATATACACACATTTATATAATATATGCATATGTCGTCATATGTCAAATACCTAAAGTTTCATTTTCCAATTCGAGGACTCTAGATTTAGGCTCTTGGCTTTGGATTCCATATTGTTTTTCACCCAGGCTTACCCTACGATCTAATCACATCTCTATGTCTCTATGCAAAGTGTACTAAGTAGCGGATACTGAAGCTCCGTGGTGGGCTGTGCCAAGATGCTGGACGAACTGCTCCTGGCTCCACATCCAAGCGAAGTTGGCCGCATGCATCGCCTCGCGATAGGAAAAGCATCACAAAGCTCAGTCATAGATAGTACTGAAATGTACTGAATATAGTACTGACGTCACAGGACATGGATGGACAATGACGGAGATGGGACAATCTCTGACGAATCAGGTCGAGGTCGAGTGGAGGTCCGGATTCTGGACTTGGGCTGGGCATCCCTTGACCCTACCGAAAGCATCCGAAAGCTACAAAAGGACAGCAGGAGTCTCGACTTTAGAAAACCATTCAATCTCGAATGATCTCGAATGGTTTCATTGATTCAACGGTCACAAAGATCGGGGTGTCGCTTTGATTCTGCTTTTGTGCAAAGCATTTGCTTCGACTACTGTAGCTCTTTGTGATCAGCAAATCTCTCGAAACCAAGCACGTTATCAGAGTAGGACGGTGCCCAAAGTACTTGAATGATCTTGAATATTCTTGATCATTCTTAACCTACTGGAACATCGAACGTACTTGAGCTCACTTGAACTTCTGCTGGGTGTACAATACAAGAATTTGCACACATCGTCAAACAGTCCGTCCAGACAATCAAACACACAAAATTGGTTAGGCGTGTGAGCCGATTCTTGTCGATTCTTTTTGATCACTGACGATAGCCCTGCTCAAACATTCGGGAGTTTGGGCCTGCATCACCGAGATCCACCGACCATTCTGTGCAGCTGTCAGGCCCAGTAATGCAAGGAGTGACGCGTTCATCTGAAATACGCACGCCTGACGATTCAAATCTCTGCAAGGCAAACCTTCATTGAAGTGTAAAGTCGTGATAACGTGTCGCAGCAAAAAGCATAGCTATTAGGACAGTCGAAAAGTGGCGAAGGTCTTTCTGCTTATATGGTTTTCTGCTTGATTTTTTCCATTTCCTCAGTCGCGAATTCTTTGCACACCTTTTTGTTCCCTGCCTTCCAATAGACACTGTGAGGGCTGATTTCCACAAAGAGAAATCTTTGCCATTGGATCCTCAAGACATTTGCTTTTGCAATGAAAGAGGAGACATAAAGATACATAAAGAATCATAAAGATACATAAAGAATCATAAAGATACATAAAGAATCATAAAGATACATAAAGAACCTCTAGGTAACTTCTAGGTAACTTTACACACCAGAAAACCAACCGGGTTTGTGACTTCGCTGGCCAAGCCCATCTGAATTGCAAAAACGCTACGCCTGACGCGTTTGTAACAAAGCTTGAGGGCTTCACAACACAACAGTCTATAATCAAACAAATGAAAGCACAGTTTGAATCAAATGCAGCAGAAGGACAGCCACCAAAGCAGGCAGTGACCAGGAGAAGAAGAGCGTCTTGCGGTTGTTTTCAACACCAATCCTTCACACGTCTCCACACTCTTGGACTCTTGGACGCTTGCTTCAGCTTGCTTCAGCTGTCAGCTGTAATTACCAAAGCAATTTGAGGCCGCAAAAGCTACAAAATTTTCCGTGATCAATTGACAATCAAGTGTAAACTTGTTTAGCAATCTGCTTATATCTGCTCTTAGTAAAGTATGGCTCCTGTAAACTGCTCTTAGTAAACAGCCGTTGTGCTCCTGCCTCAACGAGTTCAACAGGTGTGGGGGATCGCATGGTCTTGTACGAAGAATTATCGAGGTTCCAAGGCTTTGAACACCACCATTGCTCGCCAGCCCAGGTGGGAAGAAAATTTTAAGAATCCTTGGTGCAGAAAGGCGCGCATGGGTGCAGAAGACTTTCCGAACATGTGATTTCAAAATATTTCAAATGCATTTGCTTTCAGTTGCAAGTCCTGATAGTCCTGACACGACAAAAAAATGCAACTGAGCTACATTCCACAAGGCAACTCACGATGGTCGGGACAATTCCCGACCACAGAACACATGTCCACTTGGAAGCTTCTATGATCATCGCAAGGTTGCCCTCCAGACTCCTGTGTTCCGAACCGGACAAGCAGCCTTCTACCTCTCTCCCTCCCCATCTGTCTGCTGCCAAGAACCACCCCCAAGGACAATTGACCGTATAATACCGTATATATATATATGTGTGTTTCACCTGCAATATGATTAGAAATTTACAATTAATGACTTCCGATACTCAGATACTCTTTTCTAGGCTACACAAGCTGATCCTCTTGTCCGCAGCAAGTCCTTCCCATACTTTGAATAGGCGCAGTAAACCTTCCAGCAAGGCAGAAAGAGACATCTTGAAAGAACTTGCAGCTGCAGCCATGGAGTCAGTGCGAGAGAACATTGCCTTGTCACCCATAGAAAGTCCAGTTCCATCACCGCTGTCCTGCACCTCAGCTTGGTTTAAAGTTGGAGTCAATTGATCATGTTTCTGCATACAAAGCGAAGGTGAAAATGTCTTGCATTAACAGTGGAGAACAGTGCACGGACAAGTAAGCTTGACCTCTGCTTCTAGTAGCTTCTACAGTAGGACCGTAGGAACTTCTAGTGTTTCTACTGGCTGTTTCCGAGTGTTTCACTACTTTTCATTGGTGGTCAGGGCGCTTCGCTGTGACTCATGTTTCCGTACTGAAGCTGCCAAAAGGTGTTGTGGCTGCGCTCGAGAAGGTGCCAGGCTTTCACACTTTCCGCATCGCCTTCGCCGTTTGAGACCCCAGTGACCCCAGTTTTGTTTTTACTCGGTGCATCTCGGTGCAGGGACCCAGGACAAACAAACTTTGGATAAACATATATAAACATGCTCAATACATGCTCACATGATCACAGAATATCACAGATGTACAAGGCCTGCATTGCCAAGAACTGCACATTTCGTCGTGAATACAGCTCTTGCGTTCCACCTATTTGTAACATTCTGTAACAGCATCATATGAATTAATATTTTAATATGATATGTTACATTGATATGTTCACATATATTCATGCTATCTGTTGAAAGCAACAGGACTTCAAGCCTTCCTCAGGACCAGCTTCAATCTGAATGCGATCATTGCTGGCATTCAGCTCAACTGGGACGCTGAAGCTTACCTTGACACGACAGAACTCATAGAAAATCTAAGTCGGTGCCAGCACTTCGCAATCCTTACAATGAAAACACGACATGACACTGCATGGCACAAGATGTCAAAGCAGAGGCGGCGAGCCTGCAACAGGTGGTCGTCTTCTAATCTCACGACTGGTTCTGGGGGTGGCCATTCGACGCAAAAGTCAATCTTCAAGTCCTGCCACACAGGCTCTAGAGGATTACTGAAAGCTAGAGGAAAATGCGATCTCGGCCCAAGGGCCTTGGGCTGGAGGATTTCTACGACAAGATCATAGAATTACTGTATTTACCAGGATATGGCTAGACATATCATGAATATTCATGAATTATCATGACATATCAGAGTATTTCTGAGGCTTCCCTGCACTGAACCACCCGACTTCCATGCTAGGCTTGGCAAATGTGCCGCTTTGCAATGTGTCGTTCTTCTTTGGTCGTGCGGTGGATGTTACATTGTCACAATATCTCATCTGCCACTCCACCCCTCAACTTTTCACTTTGCAACCTTGCAAAGGGCCGTCTGCGTGTTGCAGGATCCTGCTGCCTACCAGAACAAGCAGAGAAAGCCAAGATTTACCAAGTGTGAATCACAAACGCAACAAACGCAAGCTATGTCTTGTCATCACAGCGAAGGAGATGCCTCCATGTCGAGGTGGAATCTATAGCAACAGCCCGCAGTTAGCGGAGAGTCAGGCTTGAAGATCAAAGATCCTTAGCATTTGAAGATCTTCATGACATTCGTCTCAATTCAACCTACTTCACTGACTTCACCCTGCCTCTACCCTTTTACACCCAAAATAATCTCAGGTTCAGTATGATCAGTATGGGTCTGCAGATGTAAAGCGCTCTAAGGGGCTAGACATTTTAGGGACGTGAAGGAATAGAGGAGTTGAGAGAGAAACAACCTGCATCAAACATCATCAAACCATCACTGTCATTGAGGTCGAGGAGAAAAAGATAGAAGTGGAAGGAAACGAAGGATGGAGGACGATGGAACAAACACGGCGCTTGCAGCTGTCTCATACCATCTAGAAACCAATAATATTATAATGCCAACATATCTCCAAGCACAAACTCTGATTCGCTGGGATGGCTGGGATATCGAGTGTACAATGCTGAAAGCATTGGGCACAAAAGTTCACCATTTAAATGGTGGATGTCAAACACCTGAGCAACATTTTTACACTAATTCGTGGATCATACATTCTTGTGCGGGACGGCTTTTACAAAAACTTCTCGTTTTGAATACGTTTATCGGTCGTGTTCAATGTGGGATTTGAAAAAAAACATCTCAGGTCTCAGAAATAGGTTCGAAACATCTGGGAATGCCATAGAGATATTCAGCATCTGCCGATGAGTGGCTGCATGCGGGGATACTGATACTGATTATCTGAGTGGAAGGTTTCCGCCCCTCGTTTCTTGCACAGAGGCCATCGACAGCATCTCTTTGGTGGAAGGGTTTTTGTTATTGTTCTATCCAAAGGGTCAACTGTTTTGGTACATCTCTACATAATTATACATAGACAGTTTCTCTTGTCGTCTCTTATCGTTCACTGCGTAGGGCCAATTAGGATTGCAAGAATAAGTTTAAAAAAAGGTGTTGAAGCACGGAGTTTTTGACAGCACTCAATCTGAAACTCCATAGCAAGGAATCCCCTTGACGCACAAATGCACAAAAAAAGGTGTTTTCGACACTTGCAGAGGCACACGGTTTACGGCAGCATCCTACTTACGCGGCGCTGACACAAAGTTTTCTGAAGCAGTAAAAGACTCCATCTACAACATCTTGGTTTGAACAAGTAGCTAAAAACGCCGCAAACTGCATAAACAAGATCTGGAAACGTGGTTGAACAGCACATCATCGCGATAATTTGTATGCCCGCCGCGTTGAAGGGTTCTGTGTGTGTGTCTATCATCAAGGCGTCAGATCGGGAAGAGGACTCTACGAAGCAATCGCAAGGATTATTTATTGGGAAGTCTGCCCTCATCTAGAGGATTTCCCTCGTGACTCCACTTTCCCGTGAACTCCAGCCTTGCCAAGAAAGTGTGGCACTGTGTAGTATTGGCGCCGAGATCAACACAGACCCTGACATTTCTAGACACCTACTTGCACCTATTTACAATCTTTAGAGAAGTAGAGAAACAGAGAGAATACCTTAGTGTCCGGAGTGTCTGTGCGCCCGCAAGCAAAAGGCAAACAAAAAAAACGGCACCAGGCACTGGGGGACATAAAAAATCATAAAGTATCATTAAAATCATTAAAAACATTTCTATCCTAGAAAACTTGAAACAACGGAAACCATGAGATTTGCAAGAGCGATTCCTACAGCTGCACGATGGGAAATATTCTTTTGGATCATCTCGAAAATTGACGGTTTTAAAGCTGAGGATGCAAGATCCTTCTTCACTGACTAAAGTTTATTTTCTGAGTACGATCTACTGTATACAAAAGTTAAAGAGTTAAAGATATCGATAGCGTATAGTGCAATCCAGTGACTTCCTGGCATCTTGGCCTGCCACTCATTTGGACCGAACACCAAGTTGGAAAGAGGCAAGCACATGCAGAAAACTGTGGAACTCACAACTCCGCGTGACTCATTCTCGTCTAGTAGCAAATTTCTGATAGAAGTGGGCAAGAACAACCTGACAATTTATGCCAGCAATCATGCATGTCATCAGTGGACATTGCTGATTAATGATGATTAAAGAACATTACATAGTAGAAGATACAGGAGTTTTCCGAAACCAGGGGCAGCGAAAAGATGGGCCTCCGAGACAGGAAGCGAGGCCGGGATCAACTCTTTGGTGCAACTTTCGTCACTCAAAGCAGGTTGGCGAAATCCTCGGAAGAAATAATGATCCACATAGTCCGTTGGCTCAAAAAAAACTCATCAAACACCGCAACACATCGCCACATGATCCACATGATCCTCATGATCCACATGGATCCACATGGTACACTTGGCAGCCACTGCTTTTGACGTTTGACCAAGTCAGGACTAAGTCCAATGCCCGCTTTGCTTAGCCTGCGTGAGACATTCTGGTGGGCAGCAGAACCTGCAGCCAAATCTATTGGAGGATACTGGAGGCAAGTCGGAAAGATAGGAAATATCAGGAAACAATCAACAGAAATCAACAGAATCAATACAATCAAACGGGCAGCGTGCATCAAGCTTCTCCAGAGACTTCAAATGAATTCAGCGTATCAACATCCTTCAATGCTACAAACTCAACATATTAGGATGATTTAGGATGTGTATTCAATGTGTATTCAAATAAATTAGGTACCTCTTCCATAAAAAGTGGCTGAGTCCTGCATGTGCAGCCGAACCTCGGCTGAGAATAAACAAACATGTTGCGTCGCACTGTTGCGTCAGTGCGAAACTGGTGGCTTCATTCTTTGTAAAAGCACTGCGGATTGTGGGGTCATCACAGGGAAATCTGGTCACCTTTGCCCCAACGGTTAGAAAAGTCGGTAGGGCATGGCAAAAACAGGAAAAAACTATGATTCTGTTCCGTTCCACAGCCCGCACAACACAAAGCAAGCAAAGTTAAAAGCTGTCTGAAAATAATGCTGAGTCAAAATGTCATTTTCCTTGCCAAGGCTATCACACAGCGGTCCAAGTGTAATACAACGTACTCCAAGTCAGGCCTGAGCATCAGGCAATGGATGTTTACAAATGTTTATATACAGGCTACTGAAAGGCAGGTCAGACTGGTAGTAGCATCTAAACCTCAGTGTTCAAGGATGCATATTCTCAGCTGATGTAGTTGCCATCCAATGGTCAACAATTAGCAATCTCAAGGTGGTCACTTGTCTAGCTTCCTACCTCTTGTACCCAAAATTTTGCAGGTGTTACTGTTGCGCTTTACTCTCCACCAGAGCGAATGCAACAGCCTGTGCAGCAACTACCACGTTCTGTAGTCCCTCTGTGTCACTGCCATACGTAGTAGTGTGGCTTGTTGATCCATGTTGTCGGTGCTGCAGCATTCTACAGCATATAGCTGCTGCGAGTATTTGTCGATCGAAAGAGTCTGGGTTCCTGATGTAGTGTGCATAAGCAGCAGCTCCCACACCACTTTGATGCGAGGTTAAGGTTACAAATCTTCAACCATTGATACCTTACATCCAAGGACTTCCAAGGATACATACTAGACTTGAATCATTACGGCGGCTCCCGGTGCCCGACTTCACTTTGACTTCGCCATCCCAAGGAAAGGTCGTAACTACTTGCCTGGCAAAGGAGGAGCTTAGCCATGCTTAGCCAAAATGCGAGGTGCACTGTCAGTCTGCACAAAAAGATCCAAAAAGGTTGACACTGGAAAAATCTGGAAAGCGCTGATGTTTAACGTGCGTCTTAAACATTCTTAAAGTGCTCTGGAAGTATGACAGGCAAACGGGCAGTTTGTGATCTGCGGCGTGGCCAGCTGAAAACGAATGGGTGGACGAACTGGAGGACCATAGGCTGCCATTGCCTGAGCATCCCACAGGTTCTGCCCAATCGAAACAACCATACAAACATATACAAGCATAATGGAGTGTAATAGCATCATGCAACCAAAGGCAAGGCCCCTGCAACGCCCAAATACGCCCAAGTCAATCCTTTGAAATTTTAGCGATTTAATATCTTCAATCACATATTACAAGTAAGGCATGGTTCACAATTTGAATGATGCGTGTAAACGAGGAGCAGGCAAGTTCTAGCTATGGTCCAGCAGTGCAATGTAAAAGGCCAGAATGAAGTGCTGCTGTGCAGCACCCAACGCATGTGAAGTCTGTACTCCATCCGTGGAGCATGGAGCCATTACCATGGTTCAAATCCAAGTTTACAGCACATGTTTGTCATCCAAAAGCGTCTGTTTCGAATTTGAGGGCAGCCAACCCTGGAACGCTTGTGGGAGAGAAACAAACCATCTCCCCAGAAAAACGGTTGTTTTGCAATTCAGAAAACAATCACTTCTCGCAAACGGGGAAACTTTAGTTTCAAGTCTACAAACCAAACGTTTTACCCTGGAAAGGGTTGTTTCCCAGTAACAAAGGTTTGGAGATGGGTTGGAAACGAGGGGTCGAAATTAGAGTTTCAAACTTTGGAAAAGAAGGTTTTACATTTGTACTGGAAACGCTTGTTTTTTCATGCTGAAACCTTTGCAGTTTGCAGGGGATTTCAACAAACTTTTTCGGGCAAACACGAACAAAATACAGCACTAACACGCACTAACTATTGACAGTGGCATCACTGCATCACCATAAAGATTGCAATCAGTACCAGACAGGGTTAAGTAGAATCATGTCAACAATACACTGCCCACAGCGATGATGAAACAGTATTCAAATCAACAGCCAGTCAAAATCTAAACGAAACACTGCGCGCACACACGTGTGATACGACTTCAGCTCACTTGATACGACGTAAGCCTAGCGGTAGTAGTTCAGAAGCAATCCAGCAGCAGTTTGGGAGTAGCCAGCGGCAGCAACTGGGCAACAGCCAGCAATTGAGCAGCAATTTAACAGTAGCTGCTAAATACAGTTGAACATACAGAAGTCACTGAGAAGAAAGCAGCTGCAGTAAACTCAGTTTCCCCCCAGCTGAACGCAACAAAAACTACATATACCCTAAACATGAGTAGATACCTAAACCCAACCTGAGCGCAAGAAGAAACAAAAACAGTCAAAAACATGGTCAAGAGGAGATCACGTGAGTTCCCCTGTGCTTTGCAAAAAGGCACGACTTCCAGGGAAAGCTTCGCCGCAACTAAATGTAATCATTTCTTTAAAAAAGGCACGACTTTGTCTTTTGGCTGTACCTTTAAAAAGGTTTGCTTTGGAGGTTTCCAAGCTGCCCGCTTCTGAGTTTGTTTCGAGTTTCCTTAAAACTTAAAACACACGTTGCTAGAAATTTTTGTTTCCGGGCTGGAAACGTGCTTTGAAAGCCAAAAAGGTTGGTTTTGGCAGGAACGCGATTGTTTTCAGTCTGAAACAATGCCGCTGTGCTGAAACTTGCATGGAAAGGAAATGTTTGTTGCACTCAGCCAACACACACCGCTTTGCTTGTTTCCAAACGTTTGTTTTCTTCAGAAAAAAACACATTTTTCTGATCAAAATGTTTGTCTTCTCCCAAAAGACGAATCTGCCTCGCTCCCTACTGTATCTGTGGTGCAAGTAGTGGGGCACACTCAGTAAAATATCATTCAGTATGTAGTAGCACTAGTACAACTAGGTGCACGGTCTTGTTATTTCATTTGGTGACCATTCATGGTGACCATTTGGTCCAACCTGAGCCATAGATGTTGGTCAAAACACGAGTTCCACTTTGATTTCTGTGCGTTGAAAGTTGAGGCGTGAAATCATTGTCCGTTGCTGTTCCAGGGGGAAAAACCTATCATCTCGTAATTCTACCCTGTTTTAAACGCAAAAACGGTGCTTTTGGCTGGGGCCCCCAAATATTTCAAAATGAACATCAAAGTGTGTTTTCCATGGCTTCTTTCACAGCAGCTTCCTGACTCTTGCAAGGACTCCACCAGCGTCAGGCTTTCATTTCAGCTTCGGCACCACCCCCACATCTAACGTAGCATCACGTACGCGTGCGCATGCAAGCGAATGTTTTTGCACCCCCCATCTCAACCGACCCAACACCATCTTTAACGTAGCATCACGTGGCTGCGCAAATGCAAGCAAACATGATTACATCCCCCACCCCACCCCAGCTCACCCCACCACACACTACCCCAACCCCAGCAAAATCGTGCAAAATGTGCCAGTAACACACGGGCAAAGACCCTGGTCCGAATACACAACCTGGGGACCTGAGTGTAGCCTCAGCAAAAGTATATACAGAATATGATTCCGTACAATTTGAATATATATATATATACAAAACATTATATATATACAAAACATAATATATATATATATATAATAATAATAATAATAAAAATAATAAAAAAAATAATAATAATAATAAATAATATATAAACAATGATAATAATATATATATATATATATGCATATAATACAACATTATAGATCAATATAGAATATACATGCAACGCATTGTTATGCTAGGTGTAGCAAGCAGTGTGCTTTGCCCACAAATCCTTGGATTGCGACGGCCGGGGACGTCACCATGCATGGCATGCAAAACATGGAAAGTACACAAAAATACATTCTGCATTACAAACATATGACTAGATATGACTAGTATTTTACAACTCTATCAAGCCAGGCTTAATAAGTTCAGTATCTAATTAATTACATTGTATTGCATTTTGTATAGTGCCTGTACTGTCTTGAATTGTACCTTGTGAGTGACACGTGACGCGTGTTCTGATGTGCTACGTACATCATGGACGTCCAGGGGCACGAAGCGGCCTTGTGTGGCGTGAGTTTCTATTCTGTATTTGCATAGTCTGCACAGACATAATGCCAAGTTATGCCAAGTGTTCGAGAAGATTCAAGTACAAAGAAGACTACAGCACCCAAACACCTGGAGACAAAAGAATTGAGACTTGAGACCCGAGAAATGGAAGAACACAAACGATGTCTTAACACCATCAAAGCTGTCTTCTGTCCAAGAACTGGTACCAGAGTTTATGACCCTTTTATACTCTTTTTAAAGATGCGAGCGACTACAAAATCTACAAAGTTGTGCCGTAAGTAGACTCTGGTCCGAAGCCAACAGCGGTGGGTACAATTCAGCTTCGCCGAACTAAGCTGCCAGCAAGTTGGACACGCAAATCCTGCGCAGAGTGCTACAGTATTTTGTTGTCCGAGTCCAGGGTGTCGTGGTCAAACTCCAAGAGGTGGATGTTAGGGATGTTCTTGCCAAAATTGTGTACAGAGGTGTTTGTGTGCATCTGACCTATATATATATATTAAATAAATATATATATAATTATAATATATTATACTTTAAGATACTTTAAGTATATATAGTTGTACGTAGTTACATGATGTTACATGTACATTACAAACAAACATGATCAAACATGTCTAACTGTGACAGCCAAGGCAATCAATCAACATCCTCAACTGAAATCGTATCCGAAAGTGAGGTTACTTGATGTATTTACGAAGATTGTTGAGCTGAATATAGCTGAATGCAATGAACATCAATGAACGCCCAATGTTTGCAGCGCCCGCACCTCAGGCTGAACTGACATGCGCAGGCTCTGCCGCAGCGCCTTCGTGAAGGAATCACAGAATATCACAGAATATCATGGACATGGAATCAGTCCGAATCGCAGTCATTCGCAGTCCTGGAATCACACAAGTCTCGTCATATTCTCATCATGTTTGTGTGACCGTGAGGATCCTGTAAATCTGCCGTATCTGGATTATCTGGAGGAAATCCTTGAGCGATTAAGAGTGATGCGGTGAAGCATGAAAAAGGGAATTCCACATCTTTGAGATTCTTTGAGTGCAGTGTCCAGAAGAATCTTTTCAGGTTTTAAGGAAACAAACCTTGTGTAACCAATCCTTGGGAAGTCAAAATGAATGAAAACCACTGAACACTCAAAAACAATCAAAAACATGATCGCACTCATTACTAAAACTGGTGATGATATATTGGGTTGGCTTGGGGCAGGGAAAATCTTCGTATCGAAACAAAGAAAAGACACAGAACGGACCGCAACGCTTTCCTCATATATATAATTAAAAAGGACCCCACAACATTACACAACCATGAGGTGATAATCCGTGATGCAATTTTATCAGCAACCCAGCTTACTATCCCTGGCCCTTTGAACAATAGATCGAAATAGCATGCAAAGCAAAGACCCACAGTCGCCAATCGTGCACACCTTTGTTTGGGGCCGCACTCGCAGATCGCTATGCATGCTATGCAATGAAATTGACACCGACAACAGACAGTTTCAGACTCCACTCCAAAGATCTCCAAAGTAGGAGATTGGCTTTGCCAATCTCTGGCATGGGTTGAGGGTAAAAGTTGAATTGAACATCTGCATCAAACATCATGGAACTGATTTTGAAACGCGAATACGAAGAGTAGACTATTCAATGATATTCAATGACTGTTCGTCTCTAGGCCTGGCAATCTGCAAAAAGAAATTGAGCACCGAGCACAGCATTGTTCACCGTTCAGAGCTTACTGGTAGTAACTGCTGGGAGTGCCGAAAGCTTGAGCGACCTGTGAACACAAAAATGAGAAAACCCAGAGATGCCAAAAGATGCCAAAAGAATTGTTCTATTCCCTGAACGTGTTATTGGAGTGTACAGGTCTTGTCGACATGTGCATCTGTGTGGTCCGCACTGGTCAAAATGTTCCATGATCTCACTGTGGCGAGCATCGTCTTTGTATGTTACAATTTTTCGCAAGTCACTGAGTTCACAGAGTCTGCTCGGTGGCAAGGCCCCAACTGGAGTTCAGCTGCCAGGTCTTCCAGGCTTTTGATGTCCTTCTCCCATGCAGCCCAAGGCACACCTTCGAAACCGAGCACAACCGAGCACAAACTGCACAAGGACAAGAACGATTCGATCATGCCAAGCTTGCTCAGGCTTGTACCTGCGTCAGTGCACACTGAAAGTCTCTTGATAAACCCTGCCTTCTTCCACAATGCCATCATGCTCTACTAGAGCGCTCATTTTAGAAAGCTCCTCCACAGCTGACACTGCTTGACTGGTGCTGTCTCAATTGCCTGCAACTTGTGCTATCCTGTTTTTACATTTTCTTACATGCTTCTGCGCTAGACTTATGACATTGTTGCCCTGTCGATCTATGTTGTATAATGTCGTAACAGTAGTGCCGCACAAGGCGGTGGCGGTGGCGGAAATTTCAATAATAGGAAACCTATAGGGGAGATTGGTTGTTGTGAATCAGGGATGGCAGAGCGAATCCACTGATGGACCGAAAGGTGCTTGAGGTCTCCTCTCTTTCTCTCTCTTTCTCTGACTATCTACCCACCTACCAACCTATCTTCT
>Ga0126342_10012999_pt1 | contig 14792 bp, 17 predicted proteins | sample Cyp1metagenome_FD_92528 | JGI IMG/M metagenome (GOLD analysis project Ga0126342, IMG submission 92528) | Coral microbial communities from Lord Howe Island, Old Settlement Bay, Australia - Cyphastrea 1 metagenome | ecosystem: Host-associated > Invertebrates > Cnidaria > Coral ... | reverse complement strand
CCCCCCCCAGCTAAAGCTGATATAGCGACTGCTATATTAACAAATGTCATTGAGCATTTAGTGTTGCTGTTGCCCCCCAATAAGCACGCCTTCACCGCCAAAGCGGTGTGGGCGGATTTCTTGTTGCACATCTGCAATGATTGCAATGTGATTCCTGTCATCCATTGCATGTGTTGACTTTATCAACACAAATGTTGCAAAAACAAACTATTTCCCAACGTGATGGAACTATGCAAAAAAAAAAACCAACTCATAAACATGTTGTTGAAAAAAACATGCGATGCAGCCGCAGATTTGGTGGATATAAAAACGTCATGCTGAGAAAACATGTAGATACACACCAATTGGATGAATAGTTGCACCAAGGGCGACATGTTTGCAGTTTGGCATGTCATGTTTTGTTGCCACTCACATCAACAAAAACTGCAACAGAAACGCATGTCGGAGATGGACCCTGTGAATCATGTGAATGCAAATCAAACGTCAAGGCCGGTGACGTCAAATTGAGATGTCGTGTTTTTCTCATGTGTGTTTTCATTTATTTTGACATTTTTGCACTTGTTTCATGATTTTCCCATCAGGTGTGCCCGATGACCTCCGTAGCTGGTCAAAACGATTGGGACAAAAGGCCATCGTGACCATATCGTGACCATATCGTGACCATATGTGTTCAAACATTTTTTTTGCGTTTTCCGTATTTCCGCCCAAGTGCGTCCGCATGCGCAGGATCAAACAATTGAAGGCGTTCGTGAATTATTGAGCGATGTGGAGGCAAAAAAAAAAATGCACAGTTCAATTTGTTTGCAAAAGGGTTTCAAATTTCAGTTTTTTGCGTGGTTTTTGCAATGATGATTTCCCAAGCAGGTTTCCCGATTGCAACTCAACATCATCGTGGCGAACGCCGGTGTTGGTGCTCTGGCGCGACAAACTGCATGGAGAGAGACCCTCGAAAAATTGATTGAAATTCGCTGCAGGACCACGGTTGTGAATCAGTTGTGAAAATGATTTCGCCTTCAAAATGATCAGTCTCTTCCTCGGCCTGGTGGGTGGGATCCCGTTCCTTTTATGCATCTTTTCTGTTTTGATTATGCAATTGAAAACATACTCGCTGAATTTCGATTTAATGTATTTAATGCGCATTTTTGGCAACTCCACGTTGGAGTTCGCCATTTGCTTTTATGGTAGCATTATTTTTAGTTGCAACATCCACACAAAAAATAAATTGCATTCTGAATTTCACACCATGGACAGTCCAAAACTTTACGCTTGACTTATATTTTTTTCCACCAATTCTGGACAGGTTCCTTTTAGTTCGACTATCCATCTGGTGCATCAACGCATCAGGAGTCTTGAGTTGACCCAGATTAGTTTTGGTTCTTCCTTGGTTGCATTTGGTGAATCGGCAACCATTGGCCTCTTGGTTGCAACTTTCCCGGGTGCGACACGCATTGATTGATGCGTTGTGTTTGAGTTTCCAGCCTGAAAGACCAAAATTGGAAATTTTGTTTCGCCATGTCAATACAGTCGACAGTATGTCCACCGCTGAAACGTGCTGATGGAAGGTGGGTTGCCGCGAAATTTGCATTTACATAATTGGTGCTTGGCATTGAGAAGTGGAATGCGAAAGATATTCATCCAAGGATCAAGATGGCCAACGGCAACACAGATATTGATGGATATGGAAAAAATCTGGAACATGGTTCCGAGTATTATTTGCTGGAATCCTGTCCGACAATTGCAATCATTCTGCTTTGATCCCAAAATCATACCTTCGAACAAAACAATTTTGTATTTTGGTGTCATGCACTTTGGTATGCTTCTGTGTGCACATGTGCTAGGGGTTTCTTCTCACTTCGCTCGTTCAGACGTTTGTGTCAAGGAACTCATGTATTTCATCAATGCGAAGTTGGTTCCAAGCGGAACTTCTTCTGCACAGGATGGCAACTGCTCTCTTCATCATGGATAAACTATGCGACTGTGGAAGAAGACTGTTGCCGCAACAAGACACGAAAATGCTTGCTCAACAACTTCAATAGAGATCTATATGATATGGACCCCAATTTCGAACGTGGAAATTGTTCATGATTCTTGTGTTATTTGGAGGATTCCAAGCATGGGTTGTACGCCCGATTGCATTTCTTACAATGCAGCAGCTGCAACTTCACCTTGGCGTCGGTCAATATTGGAGCTGATCAAGATGCGGAGTGCTCGACTCTTTTCTCATTGGAACAACTACTTTAAACAGGTGACCAAAAATGGACAAAATGGGGTGATGTCCTCAGGGTTTCCCGGATATTCCCAAGCGTCAAAACTTTTGAGAGTCTTTGAGAGTTGGGTCTTAGCACATGTTCTCCCATCTTTGAAATTGTTTGGAAAGGATTGGGACAAGGTCTACCACACCTGGGCCACCCTTTGCTATGCATTGCTATGACTACTTTGAATACGTTTCAACTATGGAATCCGTTTTCTGCAAAGGTTGTCCAGGACGTAAAACCTGTGTTGAAGGGAAATCCTTCCAGTTGCAAATTTTGATCAAATTGGTGCAACAGCTGCGCATGCTGTGGCATCTAAGGAGTGAGGCCAAGTGCCAACACCCCAGAGCATCAGCCCACTGTGGCCTCACACAGCAATGGTTTGCATCTTGCCAAAACCTTCACCGAATGCAGTTCTTTTTTCTTGCCTAGGTGGTGACATACAACACCCTTCTGCATACTTGCCAGGCACGAAAGTGCCATTGTATTTTCTACCTGCATGCGTTTTGGGAGCTTTGTAGAAAAGTGTGGGTAGGATTTCACAAAGTTTGGAACATGAAATATCCGACAAGAGTGACTTACTACAGTTTTATGAAGCTTTGCTCCCATCGTTACAGCCTGTTTCATCCTTGTCCTCAGGGCAGCCATGCGCAAGTTGCTCGAACTCTGCTGAATTGCATGAACGACGACAGACTTGAGCCAGATGTGATAACAGTGAACTCTGCCATTGGCGTCCCGGCAAGAAGTTGGGGTCAGAGTCCAAAGTCCAAAGGCTGTTGATCATTTTTTGGCATTGACTCGTGGATCAAATCTTGAGTCGTATCTATGAGAACAACAGAGAACTGGAGCTCAAGCACTGGTAGTTAGTTGATGTTAATTGAAGATATTGAACTTGAAACCAGGCGCCAGTCATGATGATTGGCCTGCTGGTCTTCAATACTTGCGCGAGCTACAGGGTCAGACGGCTATGAGCGCTGGAAACGCCTTGAAGGTCGTGAAGATCAAATACCGATTATGCAATAATTGCACGCTAGAAGGATGAAGGATGGACTGATGATGAAAGCGTTCTTGGTTTATCTTGGTTTACATGACGCCCTTCTTTCTTTGACAGTTTCATCGCTAGCTGGACTCTGAGTCCTTGCATGCAACAGTCGTACGATTCACATGACTTCTGACTATGATCAAGAGTGACTGGGCAGGGAATGCAGGCAGAAACTTCTCTATCTCACTGACATTGGCATGTCACTTCATTGGTCCATATGGATAACTGCCGTGTGAGGGCAGATTCCAAGTGAAGGAATCAGTATATTAATCTTCTATTTTGTCAGATACCTCAAACATCTTCTGCAGGATGGAGAGATTTCTTAGATCAGCTTCGAGCCTGTAGGCCCTGGCCTCTGCTGTTCAATGGCGGCAAGGACTACACATTCTCGCACCGTGTCTGATACGACATGTCATTGTTGCTGGCTGAGCCTTGTAAGAACTTGAACTAATACGGCGTGAAACCCAAGATATGTATATACATATTAATGCATATGTATTTTAAAACACATACATATACAATATGTGTATATATGATTATATATGTAGCTATATAGATAAATATGTATTTGTGTCGTTAGATTTGTAAGTATAGTCAGCTTTTTGATCAGTTTTGCTGTGGAGCTGAGGCATTTTTGCAGCGTCGCAGCACAGTCAATGCAGTAGTGTCGACAACTGCGTTCCAGTTGGCTGCTAATGCACCTCAGGCAGATGCACATTCGTCACTCTACATTCGTCACTACATTCGTCACTACATTCGTCACTACATTCGTCACTACATTCGTCAATACGAGAACGACACAAGAGGAACACGCAATTTCGGTGTTAAAACGAGACATCAAAGTCCTCTTGTAGAGATTTCATTTTCAGGCAAGGCTTCACAAACTCCAAGTTGGACAGCAAGTCGAGCAAGTCATGATCTGCACAGCAATTTTGAACGCCACGTGAACTCACTGAATCTGGAGCCAGGCCGACCTTGTGCATGGGCTGCTGGAAGATATCCAGGCTTCCTTCCAAGGATTTGGCATGTGGCATTTTGTGAGTGGGTGTTGAAATTTTAAAATGATGAAAGCTCATGGTTTAGCCTCCAGTCTGTTCGGTTCTTGCTCTGATCAATCTGCTTGTTTGTTTGTTTGTTTGGGACTATTCACGTCTCTGCCCAAACATGAATATGGTTCTGTACTGATGTCTCGGTCACGTTGTCTTTGCTAGTTCTCCACAGTTGTGAAAGGAAGGAAAATAGATTGAGATGTTGCCTGTGACAAGTTAACATTTCAGAGATAGGTGCACTTTGAAAGCAGTTCTGACTCAAACTCTGAAGCAATGCTCAAGTTAAAAATAGTCACTTATGTGCTTACAGCCGCTTCTGGCCAGAGTTACAACCAAAGCTATCGCTCTTTTTGCTGCTGGACAGCACCATGGTTGGATCCACCTTAGCATGTGCCATCGCATCCAGCAACACTAACTCTTGCAATGAAAAGTGAGACGGGCTGAGCACCTCCGCTGAGTTCGATGACGCCAGGAAGGGTCACAAAAAACAAGGAGAGACCAGCAAGAACTGTCACGCAGGCAGACAGCATCCAAGCAGAATCCAGCGATGTGTCAAATTGTCAAATGCAAAAACCCAATGATGGAGAAGGTCACACCGGTCACACCGGTCACAACCATCCCCAACTGCTAGGTGTCCAAGCCCAAAGGTCCAAGGTGTTGCTGAAGGTATGGTTGTAGACGCAGCATAGCGGCATAGCGCAAAGGTTCCTACCGAAATGTGGGCAAAGGCTCGGTCTTCGAATCCACCAACCAGGAGTGGTCCGCGGCATTACCAGCAGGCCAGCCAAAAGCCGCATCCACTTGATCATGGCTGCGCCTACGAACACCTCTAAAATGAACCCTAGAGATCTTGGCAGCCGGCCTGAATCACCCATAGTCCAAAAGTCACACTTTAGAAATCCAAAAATAAGAGCACAGCAACTAAAGTAACCAAGGCATGGCGTTTGCAACTCTCCCTTCGCTGTGGCAATGCAATGCTTCGTGCGCTGAAAACCTGGCCTGCAGCTCTGCATCGATTGGCAGGACTGGGTGCCCACTGGAGAGATCTGAATTGGGCATAGACTGTATCGACGGTATAGACAGTATAGACAATGAATAGAACATGATCAAGGAGGATAACTTTCATGCAGTATTCTGGATGTTTACAGATGTTTAGACTTTGTACTTCACATCTCTGCTTTGCACGGTTGCTTTCGGTGTTTTGATAGGCCAGTCATCCCAGAGCCTTGCTCCAGATGAAGTGCCTTGGCCCGGAACATCAAGTAGATGCGCCTGAGACTGCATTCGTGTTGTCAAAATCGCAGGTTTCGTTTGTCAAATGCCCTTGATATGCCACAGATATGCCACATCATCAAGTGGTTGCCAGCAAATTGCACAGCCCAGGTGTCCCACAACAGCGTTTGCGTCCATATGGCTGATGCGGCATGCTGGTTGCACGTCCTTCAATTGTTCACCCAGCAGAGGCTGGTTATACACAGAGTGTGAGATATCTTGTGCATCAGCTCCAGGTAGCAATTCATATATGCGATAGGAAGGCAGTGTGCTGAAATTCTGAAAGTTCTGAAAGTGAAAGTTCTTTCACCTCAATAAGGGCCTCTTTTGGCAGGCACCTTTGCCTGCAAGTTGACGTGATGGGATGTGGTAGTGGCATCACAGCCTTCGCCACATGTCTCGCAGCTTGGCTCCGAGGTTGTGGTTTGGGACGGAAACGCAAAATCCGGACAAACCACCAGCCTTGCCATCAGCATCGCAAGAAAAGAAACAGAAACTTTGAAGCACAACTGGATAGAATCTCTGGCGATACGTTGAAAACCACAGTCCGAGTATGATTGCCAGCTTCATTTATCTACCAGTGGCTCCTGTCCAACAAAAGAATGGCGTTGCAAACTTCCAAGCCTATTGTGTCCGTGTGGCCATTGGGCCATCGGTGGTAGTTTTTTGGGCTCCAGGTGCCTTTGTGGCGGGACGCCTTGACGATGATGAACTTTATGCGCTGTTCCTTGATCTCTGCAGAGGTCAGCTTGGGCCACGTCGTGGCGAGTCACTGCCATTGCGTCCGAACCATCTCTGACCTGAGATTCTAGATGATTCTAGCAGGTCTCTCTGATAGAGGGTTGCCCAAAAGGTTGAGACAAAGTTGCGTGGTCTGTTTAACCATACTTTTTCCAGCCCTAGCTTAGCCTCTTCTCACCAATGATGTGGACAAGAGTTCTATCCGAACGGCAGACATTTTTTTTCGCTGTTTTAACATCTTCATTGTCACATGGACAAACGAGACAGGGTTCAAACTGCAAGTGACAGAAAACCCCGGCAAAAAATACATGTCCTGACCTGCAGGTGATGAACCACAATGCTTCATGGATGCTTTAATGATTTGCTTTTGTTCTGCAGCCGATGCCAGTCCCCGCAGTGTCCTTCAAAGGATTCACTACAAGTTTGACCCTGACAGTGACTACAAGAAGTTTGGTGCAGAGGAATTATCATCATGGTTCTTCAGATCAGCTTGAAACAGATTGATCGCAGCATTGCGAAATTTGAAGTCAGTAGCATCAGTAGCATTGAAGCAAACTAAAGATTCAACTTGCGTCATTCAACTTGAATCCTTGGTTGCTGCCACCGAGTCTTTGATCTCTGCTTTGCGAATGGATGGGCAGTGGCGGCGGGCAGTTCTCCCACAACTGCCCGATGCAGTGACCACAGGTGCACTGATTTGGGTGCATGCTCGAATGTTTTTTTTTTGTTTTGTTAACTTGCAAATGCACCCATGAATTACAAACACCGTCATTGTCCGTCATTGTGATTCCTCTGTCTGAGAAGAGGTTGAAGTTACTGCCACGTATTGACGTATTGGGCTTTGCTTTGGCCTTTTCAGATCGGCTCAGGAGCCATTCTCTCAGCGCACCTGCAGGATTCTGATTGGCAGCGAGCTGTTGGTACCTTGAACTGGGCAGGAGGCTGCAGACTGGATGTCGATGCTGCTGGAGTGGAGGCTGCAGCTATGAGTTGTGGTCGTGAAGGACGGTGGTGCACTGCACTAGCATTGAAGAGCACTGCTCTGCAAGGGTCTGAGGCTGAGAAGATACGAGAGGGAAGTGATTATGCAGGCAGATGGTTTGAAACTGCTTGAAATCAGTTCAGATGAGAAGAACACGCATTGGCAGAAGGACCAGCAGACTCAGCACGCTGCATATTTGTTTGCCAACGGATTTAAAATGTGCCCAAAGAATCAAATTCAGAGGTACGGGCTTGAGCTACTGTGCCGCATGAACGGAAACGTTCACAAAAAAGGAAGGCCTCTGAATGCAACTTTTGTGTGCTTCCAAGTGTCAAGTGCAAGGTTGCCCTGGCAGAGAGCATTGGTTCTATCGCCAGTCACGCTGGAGACTGCAATGGCTGGTATGCAGGCTTGGGTTTGCAGCGTGAGAATTTGCGTGACATCACTCAACCTTTGGGCCTTTGGGTGGATGATTTTGGGTGATGTTCAAAGATGTTCAAAGCTTGAAAGTGGCGAGGCTTGCGTTTCGGAAGAGGCCTGGCAAAGGGCCCTGGCTATGTGCTCACGGATTCCTTGCGACAACGACGTTCCGCTGTTAACGATGAAGCTCCAGGCCTTTCAGGCGGGAAAAAGTCAGCAAGTAAATGCAACTAGTAGGCCAGAGCATGTGGAAAGTCCCCAGTTTTGATGTTGATGTCCGGTTTGGCATCTCTGAGTCTCTGATGGCAGGTTGGTTTCCAGAGCTTTTGGGCCTCCTCCACCTTGGCTCAGCTGCATGGTGCTGGTCTTCGCCATGTCCTGACCTCGATACCTCGATTCCTGGCCACATGGGATTCCAAACTTTCAGTCTCCAGTGGCCCCAAGGTTCAAAGCCTCCGATGACCAGCGGAGCAGCATACAGGTCATATCAGCAAATATGGTGGACGTTGAAGCCGGAGGTGCATCAGCAAGGTGTGGCCTTGGCTACAAAAATGTGATCTCTCAATGGCTTGCCTAGCTTGCCACAAAGGCCCCTAAAAAGCTTGTGAAGAAGGTACTTGTGTAGACTCTGGCGAAGTTGGAGACCATGGGTGACCATGCGTCACATATTCTGCAGGTGGTGGACACAATGATGGAGATGATGATGGAACTTGATGAAACAGGTGGAAGGAAGAAGGAAACAGAGGGCTGCCCCAATGGCAATGGATGCAGATGGATCCCAACTCTCCCGCTGACACATGGGACATTCAAGTGCATCGTATTTGCTCACATCGTGGTTTGCTCGGTTTTTGGGCAGGGGCATTGCGCAAGCTTATGGTGATAGGCTTTCCGGTTTTCCACAGCCTCTGTTACCAGACTCTCACAATTGCAGCGGCTGATATCATGTGGAATTGCAGGTTGGCATGCCCTGACATATCTACCGCATTGAGCTGAAAGCTGAACTCTGGAGTAAACTCTTTGTGTTTGCTGGCTTTGCGGCGCCTGTTTCGCTTCAACTGACACAGCAAATTTCAGGGAGCAGATTTCAGATGTCAATGGGCTGGCTTCGATTGGTACAAAATGTACAAAATATTCATGGATCTTGAAGGATTTCCACTACTGGTAGTAGTTGAAAGCAGTTGCACGTTGGAAACAGAACCTAAGGGAGCAGCTACATCCTGTGAGCTTTCGGGCGCAGTGCTCCTTCAGCTTTGACCCTATTGAACTCTGAAGGGGCGATACTTTTTGGAGGACTTTGGAGGCATTCAAAAATTGACCAACATGTTTCACCTTTCCGAGCCGGAAAACGTTGGACTGTCCAGGGTTGAGGCCTGTGAGAGCTAGACACCTGATTTGGATGATTCCGGCACTTTCGATGTATGGCATGCTCGGAAGGTCAACTGGTTGGGGACTGGAGCTCGCCTGGCCTTTCTTGAGCCAATTTCACAAGGAAGGTGATGATAGGGGATAATGGTTTGCGATGGTTGATAGCCAGAAGAACGGTGTCATCATCAGTGTCGTGGTCACTGACATCCAAAATGTTGATCAGTATCACTCACATTCATCGTTGCTGAAGTGGCTGCCCGAAGAGGTGGTAAGCCCCACTGGGACTGGAAACGATACTGCGCCAGAAACCTCGTGCTTGAAAAAGTCCCAGCGATGCTGAAATGATGAGTTGTGGCATCAGCATTGATTGATCATCAAGCCACAGCCGTGAGATCGACATTGAGCCGTGACATGAATTGCGGATTGCAAAAACAGCTTTTGCTGAGCATGGTATGGTTAAGTTGAATAGTAAGGGCATGGAATGCAATGGTTCTCAGGCATCACAGTTGTCAGAGGACAGCACAATTGTGCTTCTAAAAGGGCAAAACTTTTTGGTGATTTCTGAGCAAGTTGGAGTGACTCTCACAAAATTCGCAGTTGGCTCAGAGTTCACTTTAACAATTGAAAGGCAGTCAGCAGCTCTCAAATTCTCAAGACACCCAATGCCAGACATATCAACTCCCTGGGACACAGCAATTTTAGGACCCACCCCATGTAATTTCGAGTCCTTTCCTTCTTTAGATCTCGAAGCCTTCAGTAGAGCCCAAGCGCCGTTCAAGCAAGTTCGGCTTTAGGATGTCAGCGCCTCAGATGCCTCTGAGCTGCAGTGCAGATCGTGAAAAGTGTCTTGGAATGTGGGCAAAGGTACCATTTGGACACCATCAGATTTGTTGAACGGATTCTTGCAAGATGACATAAATAGTCACGGACTTTCACTCACAAACATGGACTAGGTCAGATCAAGTGGCAGAATCTGCCAGTGGTTCGAATCCCAGTGGTTGCTTGGACAGACCCGTTTTTTGTGCATGTCACATGTCAGTGTGGCTTTAGGTTCCAGAAAGGGAAGTCGCGGCAAGGGAAAAGGCAAGCGGAGGCGAGACATTTGTTGAGGGACTGCTTGGCCATGGAACTTCCATTTGAAGCCTGCGCTCTACTACTCACAGCATGGTGGCAGGAGCACTGGCAGTGAGTCTCGTCTGAGACTCAAGTGCAGGTTCCTTCTGGATACCAACATTTTGGAGCCGGCAGTTGAAAGCTTCCATCGCAAGTTTGCTTGGGCTCAAAGAGGTTGATGACAAACGGAGTTTGTTGGAGCTTCAATCTCTGAAGTGTCAGACTCTGTTTGGAAGAACAATCTCACTGAACTCAGGTGGCGCAGATTCATCCAATTGGCGTGTGCGTGAGCAACCGGAGTCAGGTGGTGCAGATTCATCCACTTGGCGGGCAGTACGTGAGCCCGAAGTGGAGGCATCAAGATGGTTGGGACACGGAAAAAGAGTTTTTGTGTGATGTTCCCTCTGCATGCCACCAATAGGCCTCGGCACCCGCAACGGAGTCCCAACAAGGAGGCGAAGGCCAGTCCTGTGTTTTTCTTGTGGCTAAAACAAGAAAGCCTGGCGCAGTTGAATCTGAACTCAGGTGATAGAAAAAGACAACCAGGTGGAAAAGGCTTGAGTTCAGAAGTTCTCAAAGTCACTCTGCAATGCATGGTAATTTAATTCCTGCTGCAGGAAAAGGGAAAGGCAAGAGCAAACACAAAAACAAAGAAAGAAATGACGGCTGCCTGCTCAGCACAGGAGCCATTTGTTTGCTGTCTTGTCGCCGTCAGTCGTCTCAACCAATCCACCCACAGTTTTTTCGTGCCAAGGTGATGAGGGATTCAAAGATCAAAGCAAAGACACCAAGAATCCCAGCCAGGTCCTTCTTCAAGCTTGTTGAGCTGCGGATCAACGGGTGTCATTCTTCCCTCTTGGAACAACTTTTTGGTGCTGGATTTGGGTGTTACCAAGAAGTGGAACCCCCAAAAATCGACCAACATGATTTTAGTGGAAGGAACCAATTGTCGGGGTGTTCCCCATGTTTGGACACGTCCACAAAACCAGTAAACCAGCTTGTCATGGTTTGCAGGTGCGCAAGGAGCGAAAAGCACCAGAACTGTCACGGATGCAAACTCCAGAGTATGGCTCCGCCTGGAGCTTGGGACTTGTCAGCTTTGCGTCATGAGACTGTTGAGATTGTAGGAGCGGCAGAAAACCAAGGGTGATGTCAGCTCTGTGAATCTCATTTGACCAAGGTCACAGAGAGGCTTGCAGATCAACTGTCCCGAGGTGCTATTGCGCCCATGGTATAGCATATGTGAAATGCAATATTACTATGCCATATGTTCATGTCGAGTGATTTACACATAAGATAGTGCCGGGCACACGCCGGGGCAGAAGTTTCGAACATAGAACATAGGAAGTGACTATAGGAAAGGGAGGACATATAGGAATTGTTTGTGAGTTGGAAAAAAGGTTCGGCGCAAAAGCCAGTGGATCAAGTATTGGATATAGGAAGCGACGGAGCAAACCGATGGCAAACACAAAAAGACGGAAAACAACCATCGACATGACAGCAAGATGTGCAAAACCGAGCCGGTGTTGAGCGAGGCGTGGGCAGAGTTGAGCCCACCACAACGTAAGGAAAGAGGGGGGGTTGCCAGATCGAGGCCCGCACCCGTGGAAACAGAGACCCCACTTCGGCGACCCAAGAGCCACATTACCCGAAAAAAGGCAGGGTTTCGCGCCTGAGAGCGTTTTAATCCGTGAGCTCACGCGTTCCCCAACTGTTGCTCTTCTCTGCTGCTCGCACATGCGAACTACTCTTGCTCACTATATGTGGTTGACATGATGGCAAGACTGCCCCTGGACATTTGTCTGTAATTCCGTAATTCGGAAATTTTCGAACTAAACTTCCTTTGATGAATGGGAGGTATCTATTTATAAAGACATGCTGTCATCTCAAACACAATGGTCTGCCTGCTTTTCTTTGGATCCGAGTCTAGGGTCAATCGAAAACAACCCATCATGTCGCCGAGCAAAGTTCTGCGTTTGTTCTACAGATCGAACAATGCTTTGAGGCTTTGACACTAGTGACCGTGGCAGGAACTTATGACTGCATGATTTGCCTCAACAAGGCCCGGGCAGCTGTAACTGTAGCTGTCTATCTTTCAAAATGAGCCTTTTGTCCTTCGCTAGGTGAAGCCTAGCCACCAAATCTGGCCATGTGACCAGTGTTGGGCAGTGTATTGACCCTAGACTTATGTAGCAGCTGGATGCCTTTCGGTTTCAAAACACAGGACACAAACCGAGCCAGCGTACTGCAGGCAATACTGTAGGGTTCCTGTCGTAGCTGAATTGCTTAACGGTCTCTGGTGATATTCTCTTTTGAAACAGAAGAGTCTGTGTAGGCACTGATTCTACAGACCAGACTTACTAAGAATAAGTGCTCGTGCACGGTGGAAGAAGTAGACGCTTCATTGCGCATTATGCACATGCAGTTAAATGAGTTGTGAGGTTTCACTTAAAGTGCATCAAGAGTTGGATTCAGCGTTGCAACAGCGCTGGTGGTCTTGAGTTCGACTGGGCATGCCCAGGCTGGGATGGGGCTGCTATTGGGGGATTCATGACAAAGTGACATAATGTCACGCTTCTCAGCATTTCAGCGAAAGGCTGCCGATACCATCGTGTGGATCTGATGCCGAAGTGCGCGTATGAGCATGAAGACGCAAGCAGTCGTAGTTCCATTTGTAATTCCATTCGGCAAACCATGCGGAATGACCATGTGGAATGACCATGATGTTCCAGTGTGTAACACAATGCAGGTACAGCTGCTATTGTAAGAAGTTGGATGAGCCAGAGTTGAATCCGCACTGGCCACCTGGCAAAGTCTCATCAGGTCATCATGCTTTGGCAAATGTATTATACGTGTAAAATCAAAATGCATCAGATGTATATGAGAAAAATTGAAATGCTGATGTGTAATACTGTCTCATCATATTGAAGCCACCTTATGTGATCGCGCATGCCATATGTTTGTGTGAAACTGATATCCGCTGTGCATATTGACCCTTGGCTTGGTCGAGAGATGCTGAGGTTGGCCCATAGCTGTGGCGATGCAAGGAGCTAAGACAATGCACAGTTCTGCATTGAAGAACAGAGCGATGTGTGGCCATCTTGGGAGACTGCATACAAGAACCAGACCTTTTCAGTGCACTCTCAAAGGTCATTGAAAGACCCTCGTTACACCCCTGTAGCTTCGAGGTTTGCGAGAAGGATAGAGGATGTCGTTTGCTTACATTGTACTTATTGGCCGTTTCAGAAGGAAATCTAGATATCGAGAGCTTTTTTGAGCTTTGAGGGTAGAACACCAGATCCAGTGACAACTGCGAAGCCCTCTCGACTCGCATCTTTTGGAAATTGATCAAGCCGAGTGACCAATTGGAGAGAAGGAAGGCATCGACATTGGACGGACTCTGGGAATCTCTTGTAAATTGCATTCCTCTTCCGAAAGGTCCACATAAGTGTCCTGAGTTGTGTCATCCGGGGCCCTGCCCTAGATGCACGGCAGTGTGGTGCCTCAGGAACCTTGTGGAATCTTTAAATGAAATCAGGGCAATATTGCAGCACTGTAGGACGAATATGCCGTGTCTCAAACTGCATGGCGTGATCAAGACTTTACATCCAGATTGTTGCTTTTCCGTTGATATGTTTTTGTTGAACGTTTTCGAATGGTCTCAACAATTCCGCTTTCCACTTCCTGACACGTCGCAGGTCGGTGGTCCGGGCCGCTGTCACTGCGGCAAAGAATCCTCAGAGACGACAAGGCCAAATTTCTGCCAATGAAGCGGTTTAGGCTTTAGTGAAATTAAAAATGGGTTTGGCATCTTACAGACGTCCCAATTTGCAAGCTTCAGGATTGATGGCTACCACAGCAATCCCAAAACTGTGATGAATCAAAGTGCCATACCGCTTTCCATGTGACAACAGGTGTGGTGACCCAAAGCAATGGTCCTGTGGTGCACCTTGTGGGCGAACCCTGAGCTGCAGTGTGATGCCAAGTCGAAACTGTTGAGCTGTGCAGATTCCGAAAGTGCTCGGCTGGTTTCGGTTTTTTTTGGGATGTGCTGAGGTCTGCATTCTTGCAAAGCCAGGCGTGAAAGCATAGCTGACCTTTGCTGACCTCTTGACTTTGCAGGTATTGCGTTTCCATCCATTGCTCAGGAGCCTTTTTTGGGCTCATAGCAGCTGTGATCTTTGGACACGCCAGGTGTCACCAAGGGCCGTGTCCGCCTTGTGCCGAGACGTCTCAAGAAAGCTGCTACTGTGGAAAAACTGAGGTCAGCGCGGGCACGTGAGGAGGGTCAAAGGTCAACGCATGCAAACGAAAATTAGATCGTATCATTGCATCACTCATATGTACAGATATATCCCCCTTACCATTTCCACTACTAAAAGGGTGAACACGTGCTTGGTACCATCCTCTGATTCGTGGATAATTCAAGCAAGAAAAATGGACCCGTGCACCAGTTTTTGTAGTAAAAGGGTGTGCACTGTATCTTGTAGCGGCGTTCCATTTTATACTCATAAATCGGAAACGCATTTTGTAGTGATTTATTTTGGGATGCGTTG
>Ga0126342_10012998_pt1 | contig 14793 bp, 18 predicted proteins | sample Cyp1metagenome_FD_92528 | JGI IMG/M metagenome (GOLD analysis project Ga0126342, IMG submission 92528) | Coral microbial communities from Lord Howe Island, Old Settlement Bay, Australia - Cyphastrea 1 metagenome | ecosystem: Host-associated > Invertebrates > Cnidaria > Coral ... | reverse complement strand
GCTGCTTGTCCTTTTGGTGTGTTTCTGATGACCAGGTTGTAGCCTTGCTCAAGGGGTGCGAGTTCCAGGTGCATGTATAGGAGTTGGTTCTTCTTTGTGAGTGGTACCTTGAAACCTTGTCCATGTGTAAGCGTTGGCTCTGTACCTGTGAGCGTGAGGCTAAAGCCTTGTGCCAGCAACCTTGTAACGCTGACGATTGGGTGTTGTATCCCTTCACACACGTAAAAGGGAATCACCATTTGTTTCCCTTGTCTGTTGTAAAACCTGATCCATCTGTACCCAAGGATCTTGAGTGGCTCATCTGTAACTGAGCGCAGTGGTGGTGTCTCCTCTAGTGTAAGTTTCTGTCGTGGGACGTCTGCACCAAAGCTTGGCGAACAGACATGTACCGCCGCCCCACTGTCAACCATAATTGCTACTGTTGAGTCCGTGTTGAGGTTTGTGCGTGTAACTGACGCCACAAACAGTTCTTCAACCTTCACTGACGAAACTGCCTGTGCCTGTTGCAAGGTTGGTGCCTGTTGTTGTGTGTACTCTTGTGCCTGCTGCTCTGGAAACCATTGTTGCTCATACTGCCATGCTTCTTGTTCACTCCATTGTTGGTAGTTTGGGTCATATTATCATATTGTTGTTGATTATACTGCTCCTGAGGAGGAGTGTTGTTGTTGGTCCGTGCTTTGCTCTCCTGTTGCTTCTGCTACGTTGTACACTCGTACACGGCAATCCTTTGACCCATCTGCCCGCATCTGTAGCATGCTCCTTTGCCTTTTCCTTTGTCTCCTTGCCATGTAGAGGGTCCTTTACCTTTTTGTCTTTCCTTTGACTGGTGTGTATCCTGATCCTTTGAAAGCATTGCCGTAACCAATTGGTGTTTGTGCTTTGCCTTTGCCATATCCACTGTTGTTGTATGCTGTGTGTCCTTTTCCTTTGTTGTGCCATTGTGTCTTTCCTTTGCTTTGCCCTTTGTAGCTCTTTCCTTTGCCATTGTGCTTTCCTTTTCCTTTTTGTACATCGGGCCGATGTCCATTGGTTGTGGGTCTGTTGAACCTGCACTTGTGTTGGGTGCTTGTTGTTGGGCTTGCATTTTTGAAAATGCTGTACTTGCTCTGTGATACTCAAGAATGAGCTCACGTACATCAGCATAACGCTGGATTGTGCCTGCTCTGAGTTGTAGGTATTGTTGTAGTGCTCCTTTTGTTTCGTTGAGTAGTACTGCAATTTTGATGTTGTCTGGTATTGGTGCTTGGTTGTCCCTTTCGTACCGGGCGATTTCAAGCTCCCATGTTGCAAATGACTCTTCAAACTTCTGCTCGTTGAATTGTGGCTTGAGTAGTTTTGTAAGGTATCCTACACTGCGTGGACCGACTGGTATCGAGAACCTGTTGTGTAGTTGCCTCCAGGTCTCCAAGCCCTGTGCTTGTGTACTGTGCTGTCTGCACAGTATTGCTGCTTGTCCTGAACAAACGCTGACCAGTATGTAGCGTAGGTCTCTACTGAGTTGTACCCAAAGTTGTGCCTCTTGTGGTGTAGTTGCTCCATCTCTAAGGAGGGCGTCTGTAACCTCCATGTTGGGTGTTTCTGCTGTTTGTAGTAGTGGTGGGAATTCTGAGTTTTGTAGCCCAAGGTATGCTACCATCTTGCGCTTCCATTCCTCAAATGTTGCGTAGCCTCCTGTAAAGTATGGTGGTTGTAATTTGTACCTGTGCGTTGATTGTAGTTCTCCTCCAGCTGCGGCCATGTTTGTCTTGGTGTCCTTTCTCAACTGCTGTTGCTTTGTTGCCTTGTGTATTGGAGCTCACCCTGTCCCGTATCGTCCAAGGGCCACTGCTCCGCTACCATGTAAATCTCAGTTGAGCTGTCCCTCACTCTGTACTGACAATCTCCCTGTAGCCCAGCAGCTGTACCATGAGCTGCACTTTTCACTGTGTACGCTCCAGGGCCCTGTATCGAGCCAAGTCATGTAGCAGGCAAGGTATGTACCAACTCCAGGTATACACAACTGTACACAGGTGGACATGTACATGCATGGTGGCGTCTGTATTTAACAATCATCATCATCATCATCATCATCATCATCGTCATCATCATCATCATCATCAACATCATCATCTTCATCTTTATTTTCATCTTCATCTTCACCATCGTAAATGTAAAGTTTAACGGGGGTGGTACTTTTATATTCCCTAATGCCATTATTGATCTTCCCAATTGAATGTAAAGTTTAACAGGGTTGGGACTTTTATATTCCCGAATGCCATTGTTGATCTTCCCAATTGAATGTAAAGTTTAACGGGACGTTTATATTTTCTAATGCCATTATTGATCTTCCCAATTGAATGTAAAGTTTAACAGGGTTGGGACTTTTATATTCCCGAATGCCATTGTTGATCTTCCCAATTGAATGTAAAGTTTAACAGGGTTGGGACTGTTATATTCCCGAATGCCATTGTTAATCTTCCCAATTGAATGTAAAGTTTAACGGGGGTGGGACTGTTATATTTCCTAATGCCTTTATTGATCTTGCCAATTGAACGCAAAGAGTAACAGGGATGGGACTTTTGTATTTCCTAAAGCCATTGTTGATCTTCCCAATTGGCGAAACGGGGTGTTTGCGCATAACCTTACGGATCTGCCTACGGTACAATGAAGAACGATGGCAGTCTATAGCAGAAACCTCACTCCCGTGTGATCAAGACCTTGCCGCTGAGGTACAGCAAGGCAGACTGCAGAATCAGCAAGCTGATTGACAGACAAAAGCCGGCGAGAATAGAGGTATGCATATGATCGTGAGCATCATACGCGTGGTATGCAGGCTCAAGCACAAAGACAACCTCAACAAGTCTCAACACAATGAAGACCGGTCCAAATGATGCCAAATTTAGACACTTTTAGCATAGCCAGCATCGACATGCATCAACCCTAATTCCAATTCTGGCTCATGGCGCACTGAGGAGCAAACGAGCAAGCTCAGCAGGAAGAAAGGCAGAGCGAGAATACCTGTAGAGTGCAGGGTGCAGAGTGTTGCTGGAAATATTCGAGATACCCTCTGGTAAACTAACATAGCTATGGAAAATCACAATGTTTAATGGGAAAATCAACAATGGTCATTTTCAATAGCTATGTAAACGTTTACCAGAGGGTATTTCGAGATGGGGCCTGGCATGGCCTGTCCTCGACTCGAGCCGAGGGCCAGACTTACAGCCCATCGTGCTGCAGAGGCCGTGTAGCCAGCAGCACCAATCTTTGCTAGAAATGAGGCTGGTAAGGCTGGTCTCAGCATGAACATCACGCTTATCCTGGAGTGCATCGACATGTCTTGAAAAGAGGAAAAGGACTGTGGCCCAAAGGGTGACATCAACCGATGACATGTTGTGACATGTGGTGCAACTGTGTAGACCTCGCATGGCATCTAGTCTCCGCCAGTGTCATCCTTGTCTACCCACCCTGCCTTGCGCGGCATTGCTGAAAACCCAGGCGTGCTAACGGTTCCTGCAAGTACGCGACACATTGATCAAACTGATGAAATGCCTCGCAATTGACCTGTGCACCTCTCTGCAACCTGACCCTGAGACAACATACGTCGATCTGCTGCTTTCGTTCATTGGCGCCTGCATCTCGTAAAACTTGGTGTACATACCAATGGTCAAATTCCTTGGCAGTTGGTCCAAGTTTGTCCTTAACACCCCGCTGGTTTCACTGACCTGCTTGCAATTGTTTGCAGCAAGGCGTCAATAAAACCAACGAAAATGACGAGGTGGCAAACAACATGCACGCAGTTGTGGCTGTCAGCAGCCATGAATTGCCTCCTCCCGTGTACATCTCCGCACCAAAGTCCAAAGTCTGCTGGTGCCCAATGTCCATGCCGGATATGCTCTCCGCACCATCACTGTCTGTGAGGAACAACGCCTGATACAGATTCAGCAAGACCTCGGGCTTGCAGTGTCTTTCTTTGATTCTTCGCACCTTTCAGAACTCAGGCTCCGTGGTACTGTATGGAACAAACCTTCTTCCCATGTGATGCAAACGGTCACTCCCGGACATAAGCTGAGAGACATAAGTTATGCTTCGGTTATCATCCTTCATCGTGAGAAATGTGAAAGCAAAAGTCACAAACATCATGCCTCAGCTGGCAGCACACGAAAACACACAAACGCAAAATGTTGCATGTTTGATTGATGTTATTGGAAGTAAACGCTACATCCGCTACATCACCAAGTGACCGTCTCTAAATGTGTCACAACCTGTCTGATCACTTTCCTGACTTGCCTACTGCTGAACACACGACCATCCCTCTAATCCAACATATTGGGGCTTTGAACGACGCTAAGCTCTTGAAAAAACATGGCTCTCGCATCAAATTTGGAAGGCAAGAACCTCGATGGATTCATCAGTTCATCAACTAGTCCATGGAATATTGCTAGCGGAACGCTGCCGGCGTTCGGAAGCGAACTGTTCGATCCTTTCCCTATCTCCATGGGTCCATGAACGCTGCCAGCTATGGGCAGCTAATAAGTCCTAGTCGCCATATCCTCAGCCATCTAAGCGCATTTCCAAGCTACCCATAAAGGCAAACATTCCGATCATCGGAGCAAAAGACTGCAAAACAGCTATGATCAGCGGCCCCACGACTGGCACCACGCGGAACTCCAGGACAATCCAACAGCACCTTGCGCCAGTGGGTTGCAAACAGTTGCTCCCAAAGAAAAATGTTACAACATATTGCAACTTTAAACGTCAAACTTTTCGAGTCATTGCTTGACATTTTACCACAGGCTTGATGCCCAGACCATAGCGATATCCTTCCTTCATTTCGATCCATTTCACACAAAGCCCTGAACAGATTGAAGAGGGCGGCTGTGCCTTAACAGGATGTTTCCAGCCGCCAGGACCTTTGCCCGCGGGGTCTTGATGGGGTATTCTGTGAGGGCCAGGATCAGAAGCGCACACCTCACGCGCTGACACCAAGGCAAACCGCAGATGTATATAGCCAGTTTTGTGGAGATCTTTCACTTTGGTTGTTGCCGTCGTGGCATCGCAGCCTTTTTCCAGACTCGCCCCGCTATAATACACATCATATGAATTGACACCTTGGCAGCCATGGCATTGCAAATCTAATGATCTACCTGGGCTGTATCGCCCCCATTGTGGGCCTTGGCTGCCAAGATCGGCTCAGAAAATATTCAACTTGCTCCGCATGGTCGTCACAGCCTCTATGAGGCTTTGAGACTTGCCTTGATCAGGGAGCTCTGGTTGGATGTAGCGATCTGTCATCGATGGACGGGATTTGGGCATCTCTGCTGACTCCTGTAAAACCTCCTCCACCTGGAAGGCTCGGGAGGCTTGGGAGGGTGAGAAATGCCTCACCCTGCAAATTTAATAAACATCAACAAATGATGGGTGGTATGATCTGCTCATGTTTGGTCCATGTCGGCCACACCTGCAAATGTTCCCATTGATGTCGGCGCCGGAAGGTCACGAAAGACCAATAGACAAAGACCCAGCTTGAGGCTGCAATGGCACTGGGCACGAAGTTTCCAGCCCTTTCTGCCAGGACACCGGTCATCAACAGCACAAACCTGAAGGAGAAGCAGCAACATCCCGGGGAAGATGTGGGAACCCTCACTGGAACCTTCCATTTCCCCAAGGGCTTCTGAACTAAATTGAGATATGTCAAAAGATGTCAAAAGCATTCAAATACCAAGGGACAGGAAGAGGCCGCGTTGAATTTCTTCCAAGTCGCTGACCCAAAAGACTCCACCCAAATCAGGTTTCCTGTTCTCGACTTCGAACAAGAAACCGTGGATTAAACGGCTCACTGCGAACATGAAGAAGCCCAAAATGGAGATCAGGGGAGACAAGGTGCAAAATGTCAGCACAGTCGACAATTGAAGGGCTGCACGAGCAGATCGCGAACCTATTCCGGTGAACTCTTGATCTTCTGGCTCAGACTTGTCTTTGGCCGTTTCAGAATCATAGTAACAACGGAAGAAGAGATACTTGCAGACCTGGGCCATGCGCAGACCTGAAGTTGAATAGGCAGCCATCTGCATGGGTATGAAGTTCAAGTAGAAATGAGTGCTCTTTGGCATGTTGCTGGCCAAAAGGCCCGGGGCATCAAATGGACGTTCCATCAAGTGCTTGCCTGTCGTGAAGATGGAGGAGCCAACTGCTGTGACCAGCAGGATGTAAACCATCAAGAAATAGTTATACCAAACCTGCAATCTCTGCTTGGCGCCAAGGCACAGATTGAAATAGATTGAACGTGGTGGAGACTCTTGGCCCAAACAAACTGAACTGTTCAGATTGATTCAAATTGCAGAGTCCTGAAACCAATTCAAGGACTATCAAGGACCACTAAGCCAATGCTGATGAGTGGGGATATGTGCAAATGCATCCATGGGTTCATCCATGTGATAGCATGTGATAGCAATCATGACCCGAACATCCCCGAACCGCCTGCAATTTGTGTTGTCGGTTCACTTCGGCTTTGCAGGGAAAGAAGTTGCCAAAGATCAGCCTTGGTGGGCAGACCAAGGCTAACCGGCTAACCTCCAACGGCTGCAAAAAAGAGGCCCGAATGCAGGCCGTTTTCCGCATGCCACATCATTACATCATGTATGACCTAGACCCCAATAGCTTCAAGTACAGTACCCAGGAAACACGTGTTTGGCCCCAATGAGCTGTTTCAATGCTCTTGCCATGCCCAAGGATGCGCCCAGCGAGAAACATCAACAAGCTTGGAAGAAGACTAATGGCCACCGTCAGAGCGAAGGATGCCATCAAACCATTCCACAAGGTCGCCACTACAGGGAGCTGTTCGATCAAATACTTGAAGAAGGGGACGTCCTGCAATGACGTGGCGGCCGTGGCGTGGCCATGAAATTTAGACGAACTATTGTACAGTAACATATAGTAACATAGTAAGATATAGTAACATATAGTAACATATTGATCGCCCTTGAAATTCTGCTGTTTTCCCTAGGGTTTGATTCTTTAAGGGACCAAGCGGCGTCACCTTAAAGGATTGGGGACCGTGCCAAAATAGGCCTTAAAGAATTGAGGACCGGCAAACAAGGCCTTAAAGAATAATAGGCAAACGCTCGTCCCCTTAAAAAATTGGTCACGCTGTGTGAGGTGGAATTTTGACAGTTTGATTGGGGGGTAATCTGGTTTGATGAAGGGAAAAAAGGGATGATGAATAATGATGGATGGAGGGACCAATGTTTGGGGCACCAATGTTTGGAGGAGAAACCACCGGTCTTTTTGTTTCTAAGGGATTGAGTGTGGTTTAAAATGGTTTAAACATGCTCGCTGCAACCCCTACGTTGCTCCGCGTCGGAATCAGAAGTGGCCGAAGTATATAATAGATTATAATAGTACATAGCACATATATTATATTACATCACATATAAGTCAGAGGGGGTGCCAAATTTTGATCCCTTTATTCCGATAAGTTGAAGATATGGATTGGATCCTTTGGATCATTCCCCCATTCCCTATCAAGCACCAGAATGATGATGATGATTATTATTATTATTATTCTCTTGAGGTGTGGAGCAACGTCCGGGTTGGAGGGAACATGTTTAGCTCAAGAACTAGTGGAAAATGAGCAGCTAGGCAAAGCGGGCGGCCACTGTTTCGTTCAAAAATCAGAACCCATGTCCACACGACCTGCGCACCATTTCTACCTCAATTTCTCCAGGGATTCCCCAGCTTCCCCAATCTAAACCAGGCCGCCAATATTTCAGAAAGGAACCACCGGTCTCCTATTTTTTTAAGGAATTGATCAAAAACATGGTGAAAAACAACCGGCTGGCTTGCAAAACCACGACACAACCATACACAACCCCCTAGCTCCATAGATATTACCAAATCAGCATCGGGTATATAGGGTATGATACAGTCATGTGTTCAGCAGTACAGTGATGTCACAACGCCAGCAAGAAATGCTACCAACGATACTTGTAGCGCCTGCAGGACAATGTCAAGTAATAAGTGCAATATCAAACAAAGGTTCCAAAACAGGGTCCTTTAAAAATAGGAGAGGTGCCAAACCCCATGTCCAGCCTTAAAAAACGTAATTTCTTTTGTCGTTGAAAACCCCGTCCCTTCAAGAAATCATTTTTTTAGGGGACATTGCGTCCCCCATTCAGGGAAAATTCCCAGGAGGATACATATTGTAGCTATTCTGAGCAATACCAGGCATTGGATGACACTGGGCACTGGGCATTTGCTGCATGCTGCAACCATAGGCAACCCACGTCCTTCTCCAATGTACTCAAATTGGCAATGGATTGGATAAAGACCACCACCGGCATGAACCCCCAGAATATCAGGAAGATCAAAAAATAGCCACAGAGTTCTAACAGCGACTGTCTTTCTGGGCTCACAGCCAGGTCTTGCCAAAGAACCTCTTGGGGATCTGGTGGCAAATCTGCACGGATGTGATCCTTAGCTCCAGGGTGATGGCCTTCATGGTCACGGCTTTGCGGCAAACACTGATACTCTGGGAACTGAAAACAATGACAAATTTGAATTTACACCTTGGAAGGGTCGGCTTCCAAGCACCTCGCAGTTATCACCTTCTTCCACCAAAAACTGAAAACTCACCGATTAAAAAATACTTGGAACCTGATGAACCTGTTTCTGGAGCTTGTTCTGTGACCGCCATTTTAGGCTGGAAGGTAGCTCAAATACTTGGAGTGAGTTTGCAAGAGCAGGTAATGGACAGCTGCCAGTCTTATTTGAAACGTTTGCACCCAAGTATCGTTGTCATCTGCTGACAGCAGCCTGTAGGCCAGCGCCGCCTCCCGTCTTCGCTGGAAGGTGACAAACGCGCAGCTGAGGTTCACATCGTCTGAATGCAGAATCTGCTTCCTGCAGGGGTTTCAGAGGAAATGAACGGCATCCCTCCCAACCTTGCTGGTCTCCGATTGGATCCATCAGCATCTCAAGTTTTCGAATATTGACGCTATTTCCTGTAACTTTTTCTATGGCATCCATGGCATCTATGGCATGGGATGGTGGCCATGGGGATCCATGGATATCCATGGGGTCGGCGCCGCCTCATCCTCTCTGCCATGCTTCCGGCCACCTGGTGGAGTTCCTCATCCTTCAGCACTCGCCCCGTGCCCGTGCGAAACGCCGCGCGGCCCTGGAGCCCGTCCTCAGCGGCACGGCGCCAGCGCAGCAACTCGCGCGTGTCCTTCAAGAAATCGATGCGCTTCACCTTGGAAACAGAACCCGAACAAGCCGTGGATGTGCATTGGATGCATTTATTACATGATCTTAGCATCTCGTGTATATCTATATATATATATATCTCTCTCTCTCTCTATCTATTTATATCTATATTAAAACGGGCGTATGTATGGATGTATGTGTGTGTACTGTATGGTGGGCGTATTCTATCGATTATACTTGATTCTATCCAAACTGTGTGCTCTATACAGCGCTGTTCCAGTTACGCAATTCAAACTATCTGTCTATCTTGTCTTCTCTTGTCGTGTCGGCGTGGCACGTCGCGTCGTGTCGTGGGGTATCGTGTTGCGTTGTGTTCTCTCTTGTCGTTTGTTGTCTATCTGTCTTTCTATCCGTCTATCTGTTTCTCTATCCGTCTATCAGTCTACCTGTCTATCAGTCTATCAGTCTATCTATCTATCTATCTGTCTGTCTGCCTGCCTGTCTGTCTGCCTGCCTGCCTGCCTGTCTGTCTGTCTGTCCCTCCATCCATCCATCCATCCAGACAGCCATCCATCCATCCATCTTTTCTATGTGCGGGTAATTCTCTCTACTTTGTTTATCTTTGCGTAAACCTTTAGTTATACCCATGTCAGCAAACAAAAGCTAGATGGTACGTACAGTACATTCTCTGAAATATCTGTGCGCCAGGACCTAGGACAACCTGTGGCTGGCCGTCTTGCATCGAAAGGCGATATCATGGGCATTGTTTGCTGGGCCTATCCCACTGTCCCACGAAAACAATGAAACGGGGACTTCCCAAAACCACAGCAACCAAAGTTACCACAGTTCCACTTTTGTTGGTGTCTGGGTGTGATGCTGAAAACGATTTCTCGACAGATCAAGTGGCAGCATTGTAGCCAAATACTCCGTCAAAGAATGTTCTGAGATCTTCGGTGGTTCTGAGGTGCTCGGGAATGTTTTGCAACAGCAGAGTGGTCACAGCTGGCTCTGGCATCTCCTTCAGCCATCGCATCCGCAATGGCAAGAAGCTCTTTTGCGCACGATGGAGATGAACATGCACCACTAGCACCACATACCACACCATGAAAGCATGGACCCAACACAGCCACGAGCCATGCTGGACGTTTCCCATGCCCAATCGCGACAAGCGATCATCACCAGCAGCTCCACCCCCACAGAAATAGTGTAGAGGGCACAAGATCAGGACACACGGTGCCCCAATTATCGCGCAGGTCCTCGCCAGCACCCATTGCTATTGCTACATGCTATCCATCACCGCCCTGCGGATCTAGATATACAAAGATATTTAGTTTAATCCTGTCCATGTCACGTCAAGATAATACAAAATAAATGAGTGTGTATATATATACATTTATTTATTTATATTTATATTTAATTATTTATTTATATTTATTTATTTATTTATTTTTATTTGTTTATGTGTTTATTTATTTATTCATTTATCATTTATCTATTTATTTATATTATTTATATTTGTATTTATATTATTTATATATATATATATATATTTGTATATACATGTACATAAATATTAAATATCCAACATTATCCAACTGGATCAGCCTGGCCACCTTGTCCCACCGCTGGGCACAGAGCCATTGTCGATACTCAAACATGCCCCAAGAAATTACCGCAGGTTGTGAAAGGACAGTCCTCATGGATAGCTCCAAAAACTCCAAGTACATGGCATGGTCCAAGCCAGCTTTGTCTTCGACTTCATCCTTGGGTATGCTGAGACTCCGCGATATCCACCCAACAGAACCTCGCTTTGGCGTCCATGACATCAAACATTGGGCACTGGCACTTGGTTAGTGGAAGGTAAGCACACCAACAGCATTAGGAAGCAAGTTGGGGCTTACATTTGAGTCCTAGGGCCCAGAGGTCCAGTAGCTGATAAATTTGGTAGTTTGTTCACTCAGATCCATTGGCCACATGAAGATCACCATCTTTATCACCATCTTTATCACCATGTTTGTCACCGTCGTCTCCATCTTTGTCCATCCCCTCAGTCCTGCCTTCCTCTGCCAAATCTCGCTGCTCCAATCGTTGCTCAGCTGCGGCTTGGTGCCCACGCTTAAAAACTGCTGGCAGCAGCCGCTTCAGTAGAGAAATCATCAGCAACGCGATGATCACTGTGGCGCCGTTGGTGCCAAGGGAACTCAGGAAAATCACCAAGTCCCCATGCTTGTTCATACTTACCTGGACAGGTTTCACTTTCGAGAATCTTCGAGGATCTTCGAGGCAATTATAGATGTACTGTAATTAGTCTGTAATTAGTCTGTAGCTGCAGCAATGCTGCTGATAAATCATGATAATCATGGGCATTCTTGCGGTTGAAATTCAAAAAGCACTCCAAAGCGCAGCTGTGTTACACCCTCCACGGCAGCTGCTGATTGGTTGGCGCTGGTATTCTGCAACGTCAGCAACACTTCTGGATGCAATGTGTAATCCAAGGGGGGGTGAAGGTCATCAACATCGCCCATGTTGCTCTGAACCGAGCCCTGAAGCAACAACTTAGCCCACTCTTTTTCACTCAGAGTTTTGTCGCCATAGCCACTGATGCTTGGCGAATCCTCGAAGTCTTCGGAAGTCTGTGCGAAAGCAGAATGACTTTGCAACAGGCCTCTGCTACGAGCAGCCTTCTCGCACTCTCCCATTCGGTATGGAGGCAGGGAATCTGGGGTAAATGGAAGCGTTAATTCAAACGCCTTTACTTTTCATCCACTGAAATCGCCATCTGACCTTGCTGGTCTGACATGTTGCATTTTTACCCCAGGTTCACTCAATGGGTAAGGTGGAGAATGCGTTGGGCTTGAGCCAACTGCAGCGTTCAGTGCCCGTGCAGGTCTGCAAGTCTTTTGCTCATGTGGGCACATCAGGATCATTTGCATGATCTGCTGCCTGGTAAAAACCAACGTGGTGGTGGTGGCGTAGCCTTTCATGTTTGTGCAAACCTCCGCTCCACTCAGACATCAAGAGAGGTTGTAGGGTGCGGCCAGGAAACCAGTTCACCACGGTGAAGCTGACAAAGTACCTTAGCTGCCCATGATCAGCTTCGATCAGCTTCGATCAGTTTCGATCAGTTTCTCAGCTTTTGCTGAAACCAGCATAGAAATCTCAACAGCTACCAAGTACCGAGTGGATCCGAGTGGCAAGTAGGTCCTGTGAGGAACTTCAGCACGCCTTCTGCATAGTGCAAAGCCGTAGGTCAAATTCGCGCCTTCGAAAAAGAGATTCGCCACAATGAGGCTGCCTCAACTGCAGGTCTCAAGCTCAGCAGCTCAGGTAGATCGACGCGGCCAAAATGTGAACAGCTTCAAGCATCTTCAAGCCAGGTAGAGAAATGCACTCAGGACTGACTCGGGATACTCTCTTTCGTAATTGCATGTGATGCAAATCGCATTGGTACAGAGAACGGGTAACGCAAACAAAGCATCACACACCTTGACATTGAAAAGCTGGACATCTTCCCCATTTTGACATTGCCTCATTTTCTGTCACTAGGTCAAATGAGAATGAGTGCCAGCCGAGGGTCGAATAAAAAGTTCCTGCAACAAACTGCCACTCCAAAAGCTCCAGAGAAAGGCTCGACTCCATTCAACATGTCAAACAGGATAATCAAAGTTTAAACCGGCTAAAAAGGCATCCTGAAGTTGATGAGAAAATCAAGCCCAGTGACAGAAGGTGGTCATCCTAGTAACCCGTATGTATCCCTATGTCAAAATATCACGACCTACACAAACCCCAAAACAATGCAGCACAGTACGTGCCCAAACCGCAGTCAGGAACGACTTCGTTGCCAAATGGATCCGTTATGCGCAAGCCCAGAGCAATGATCGCCATGAGCCTTCGGCCGTGAGCACAACGTGAGCACAACGTGAGCACAACTTCGTGACTTCTCTATGCTGGCTGGATGCCACCAGGTCACAGAAGAGTAGCCCAAAACATGCCAAAACGCCATTCATCAGCGTAGCGGCGCCAGAAGCCTGGGGAAAAGCATGGTCGAACTGTCGAACGATGAAGCTCCAAAATGCCACAAGGTCGACCCCGCCTGCGATGATAGCCCTGATTGGGATCTCTGAAAAGACTTTCATGTTGTCCCAGTTGTTCCAGACCTCAGGGCAAACATGCACACACACACACAAACGACTTCTGAGAATTCTAGGTTGGCAAACAATATGGCAATGGCAAGGCACTGCAATGAAGACAAGTCACCATAGACAGGATACTCACAACTTTCAAATTGAGGATGTCAGGCAAATACAAGACCTTCACCTGGAACCGGCAAGGGGCGGCACAGGGCAATCCCCCACATCCCTGTTGGCAATCCCAGCCGCCCCAGGGGCACCTTGACCTCATAGACATCTGTGTGAAGCAACGGATCGCTGGGCAGATTCCGTCGAAACTCACGATGCCACAGAGGCAGTGGCTCCGCTGCCTGGCTAATAACAGAATACGCTGCTGGATCAGGCCACGAAATGGGGAAAAAATAGAAAAAATCATCGTCTGCCCAAATCCACCCGTCCCATTCTTATCTATTTTGGGGATGCATGGTGAATACTTAAGTCCTCTTAAGTCATCTTCCGCCTTTGGTTGTTTAAGAGCAATGAGCTGTATGAGTTAGTCAGCCGTGGTTCTGATTTATTCGGAGCGATGTTCTTCCAGATGGGAATGAAGAGATCATCAGTTTCTTTAACATCATCGCCCAGCTCCACTGGCTGGTAGGTACAAATCCTTGGCGAATGCTCGCAGATTGCCGTTTCCAAAGCAGCAGTCTTGAAGTGCTAACATGTGACATGTGAGTAACTAGATGTAACGAGTGGCATCTCCCGGTTGGGAAGCACGGTGTACAGCGGCAAATGATACCTGCGATCGGGCAACGTCGGCATGGCTCGCTCTGATCAAGCCATGCCGGCAAGGAGTCTGTGGCTGTGATGACTCAGAAGACAACACATCGTGTCTCATGTGTGGCAACTCTATATCTATCTATCTATCTATCTATCTATCCATCCATCCATCCATCCATCCATCTATCCATCTATCCATCTATCCATCTATCCATCTATCCATCTATCCATCTATCCGTCTATCTATCTATCTATCCATCCATCCATCCATCTATCCATCTATCCATCTATCCATCTATCCATCTATCGATCTATCGATCTATCGATCTATCGATCTATCGATCTATCGATCTATCTATCTATCTATCTATCCATCCATCCATCTATCCATCTATCCATCTATCCATCTATCCATCTATCCATCTATCCATCTATCCATCTATCCATCTATCTATCTATCTATCCATCCATCCATCCATCCATCCATCCATCCATCTATCCATCTATCCATCTATCGATCTATCGATCTATCGATCTATCGATCTATCGATCTATCGATCTATCTATCTATCGATCTATCTGCCTATCTACCTATCTGCCTATCTATCTATCTACCTATCTACCTATCTACCTATCTACCTATCTACCTATCTACCTATCTACCTATCTACCTATCTACCTATCTACCTATCTACCTATCTACCTATCTACCTATCTATCT